>JACDJC010001962.1_pt1 | contig 17043 bp, 16 predicted proteins | sample 7454191 | NCBI WGS metagenome assembly JACDJC01 (sample SAMN14253291, study PRJNA609438) | sludge metagenome | isolation source: sludge after 25d culture with pyrite and EDTA | collected 2018-12-20 | reverse complement strand
TGTTTCCGCCGCCGACATCAGCTTCGCCCGGCGCCTCGGCTACACGATCAAGCTGTTGGCAATCTGCGAGCGGTTCGACGACGGGTCGATCGCCGCCCGGGTGCATCCGGCGATGGTGAGCGCCGACCACCCGCTGTCCGGCGTGCGCGACAGCTACAACGCGGTGTTCGTCGAGGGCGACGTGGTGGGCAACCTGATGTTCTACGGCCGGGGCGCCGGCGGAGGACCGACGGCGTCCGCCGTGCTCGGCGACGTGATCGACGCTGCGGCCAACCTGGCCCGGGGCACCCACGCCTCGGTGGGGCACCTGGCCAAGGCGCAGCTGCGAAGCGTCGACGATCTGTCCAGCCCGTATTACGTCAACGTCGAGGTGCGAGACCGTCCCGGCGTGCTGGCCGAGGTGGCCTCGGTGTTTGGCTCGCACGGCGTGTCGATCCGCTCGATGGAACAGGAGGGTCTCGGCGACGACGCCCGCATCGTCTTCATCACCCACGACGCCACCGAACGCGACGTGCAGGCCTGCCTGAGCGATCTGCGGCGCCTGGACACGGTCGCCCGAGTGGCCTCGGTACTGCGCGTGGTGGCCGAGTGAACCGGGAGGTGGAACCGATGAGGTACGTCTCGACCCGGGGCGGCGCCGAACCCCAGGGCTTCTTTGACGTGTTACTGGGCGGCCTGGCCCCCGACGGCGGGCTGTACCTGCCCGAGCGCTGGCCGCAGCTGCCTCCCCTCGACCGGCTGCGCGCTCGCCCGTATGCGGAGGTGGCGGCCGAGGTGATGTGGCCGTTCGTCGCCGGGGAGTTCGAGCGGGCCGAGTTCGACGCTCTCGTCGCCGACACGTACGCGGTGTTCGACCATCCCGACGTGTGCCCGGTGCGCAACCTGGGCGACGGTCTGTACCTGACCGAGCTGTTCTGGGGCCCGACCATGGCATTCAAGGACGTGGCGCTCCAGTTGGTCGGCCGGCTCTTCGACGTGGCCCTGCGGCGTCGCGGCGAGCGGCTGACCGTGCTCGGTGCCACCTCGGGGGACACCGGATCGGCGGCGATGGAGGGCTGTCGCCACTCCGACGCGGTGGAGGTGTTCATCCTCTTCCCCGACGGGCGCGTGTCGGAGGTGCAGCGCCGCCAGATGACCACGCTGGCCGACCCCAGCCTGCATGCGGTGGCGGTCGAAGGCGATTTCGACGACTGCCAGCGCCTGGTCAAGGCCGCCTTCGCCGACGAGGCGTTTCGCACCGAGGTGAACCTGGGTGCGGTCAACTCGATCAACTGGGCGCGGGTGATGGCCCAGATCGTCTACTACGTCACCTCACATCTGGCGGTGTCTCCCGACGGCGCTCCGGTGAGCTTTGCGGTGCCGACCGGCAACTTCGGCAACGTGTTCGCCGGGTGGGCGGCCCAGGCGATGGGCCTGCCGGTCGGACGACTGATCGTCGCCTCCAACCGCAACGACATCCTGGTGCGCTTCCTCGACCAGGGGGCGATGGTGGCGGCCGACGTGGTTGCAACCTCCAGCCCGTCGATGGACATCGGCGTGTCGTCCAACTTCGAGCGCCTGCTCTTTGAGGCGACCAGCCGCGACGGTGGGGCGTGTGCTGCGACGATGGCGGCCTTCGCCGCCGACGGCGAATACCGCGTGCTCCCCGAGGTGCACGGGACCATTACCGATTACTTCGATGGCGTGCGGGTGAGCGAGGACGAGGTGGACGAGGAAATGGCGGCCTGGCATCGACGCGGGCTGCTGGTCGACCCGCACAGCGCCATCGGCCTGCGTGCGGCCGAGGCCCGCAGGGTCCCCGGCGTGCCGATCGTCGCGCTGGCCACCGCCCATCCGGCCAAGTTTCCCGATGCGGTCGAGGCGGCCACCGGGGTGCGCCCCGGGTTGCCCGAGGCGCTTGCCGACCTGCTGGAGCGTCCCGAGCACGCGTACGCGGTGGCGGCCGATCTGGCCGACGTGCAGAACCTGATGCGTGCGCACGCCGACGATGGGCGATGATGGGCCGATGCGATTGGTTGGATCGAACCGTGACGCGAGTGTGAACGGTGACATGGAACTGGAGAGACAGCGCCGTGACGCGAGCTGTGGCGGGAGTGTGAACCGATGAAGTACGTGGTGTGTGTTCCCGACGGCTGTAGCGATCACCCGGTGCCCGAACTGGGCGGTCTGACCCCGCTCGAGGCTGCGCACACCCCTACCCTCGACCGCCTCGCCGCCCGGGGCACGGTGGGGCGGGCGGCGGTGATCCCCGAGGGCATGGCGCCGGGCAGCGACGTCGGCAACATGTCGCTGTTGGGCTACGACCCGCGCCAGTTTCACACCGGACGCGCGCCGATCGAGGCCGCCGCGCTGGGCATGGTGCTGCCCGAGGGACAGATCGCGTTCCGCGCCAACCTGGTCGTGTTGAACGACGACGCCACCGAGATGGTCGACTTCGCCGGCGGTCACCCAGACTCCGAGATCGCGGCGGCGGCGATGGCCGCCCTCGACGAGCGCCTCGGCGGGCCGGTGCCCGACACCGACGGCCACCTCGGCTTCACGCCCGGCGTGCAGTACCGCCACATCATGGTCGCCCCCGACGACTGGTTGGACGCCGAGTGCATCCCGCCCCACGACCTGTCCGGTAAGGCGCTGCAGTGGCCGACCGGTCCGGGAGCCGACGAGCTTCGACGAATCATGGACACCTCGGCCGAGGTGTTGGCCGAGTTTCCCGAACTGGCTGCGACCCATGTGTGGCTGTGGGGTCAGGGCACCCAGCCCGCCCTCGACGACTTCGCCGGCCGGTGGGGGGTCTCGGCGGGCATGGTGACCGCCGTCGACCTCGTACGCGGCCTGGGTGTGCTGTCGGGCATGGAGGTCGTCGAGGTCGAGGGGGCCACCGGCTGGTACGACACCGACTACGAGGCGAAGCGCGATGCGGCACTGGCAGGGCTCGAGGCCGGCAAGGACCTGTTCGTCATCCATGTCGAGGCGACCGACGAGGCCGGGCACGCCGGCGATGTCGCCGCCAAGGTCGAGGCGCTCGAGAACTGGGACCGTCGGATCCTCACCGACCTGGTCGAGCGTCTCGACGCTCTCGGGCCGTGGCGCATGTTGCTGTTGCCCGACCATCCGACGCCGGTGGCGCTGAAGACCCACACGACCGAGCCGGTGCCGTACCTGCTGGTCGACTCGGCCCAGGACGGCGCCGGGGGTACCTACAGCGAGCCCGGGGTGGCCGACGAGCCCGTGCTCGCCGGCCATCGACTGATGGCCGAGCTGCTGCAGCGCGAGCCGCAGCCCGTCGATCCGGCCGGGGCCTCGGCGACCGCTTCGGTGGCGCCGTGAGCGACCCCGAGGAGCACGCCGGCGGGGGGATGGACGACCTGTCCGACCTGTCGACCGACGAGTCGCGAGCCAGGTCGTTCGACGAGGGGGCATTTGCGGACGGCCCGCTCGATGATGAGCCCTTCGACGACGATTGGATGCCGACCTTCGACGACGAGGCCGACAGCCACGAGGCGCCGGCGCTGCCCAGCCGAGCCCGGAAGGGTGCGGTGTCGGCGGCGTTTCTCAACGCCGGGATGGCCCTTGAGGAAATCGTCTACGGCCGTGAGCGCACTCGGCCGCCGGTGGTGCAGGAGGCCCGCGAGGGCGACGACGACGGCCCGATCCGGGTCTACCTCGACCCGGAGGAGCCCAAGAACTCGTGGGTGTCGCTGCACCCCGAGGCGGATGACCAGGCCCCGGAGCCCGACCACGCCTGAACCGTCGGCAGGCTTGTGATCGCAGTGGGGGTGCTCGCTACGATGGTTGCACCGAGCCGAAGATGAGCGACGACCGCTTCCTTGGAAGAGGCTGGTGACTTCACCGTGGCGTCCGCTTCCATCATCGGCCAGATTCACCCGAAAACGACGCCCGGCGAGGGCGAACGTTGTGTCGAATCGCCCTGAGTGGCTCGACGCCCGATGAAGAGGATCCCCCACATGGCGGACGATTCGATCGACCTGGAACGCTCCAAGTTGGAAGGCAAGGACCGCGCCCAGCTGGTCACGATCGCCACGGCGCTCGGCACCAAGCCGCCCGCTCGGGCCAAGAAGGCCGACATCGTCGACCTGATCCTGCGGCTGGCCGGTGTCGACGAGGCCCCACCGGTCGAGGCCGACCCGACGAAGGACGACGCCTCCGACGACGGCGCTCCGTCGAAGGCACCCGCTTCGACGGCGGCAGCGTCCAGTGATGAGGCGAGCGCCGACGAGGACGACCGCTCCCAAACGGGCCAGGCCGCCGGCGGACGAGGCAACGACCGATCGGGCGGCAACGCATCACAGCGGCGGGGTGCCCGGGCACCGGCCGGTGGTCGGCCCAACGCCGAGGATCAGGCCAACGGCGGCAGCCGGACCAAGGGCGAGCAGCCCAAGGCCGATCAGGGCAGGGACGACCAGCCCAGGGACGGTCAGGGCAGGGTCGAGCAGGGGAACGGCGCCGACGACGTCAACGGTAACCGGGCCGATGGCGGGGCACCCCAGGCCGAGGACGACGAGGACGACGACGGCAACCGCCGCCGTCGCGGGCGCCGGCGTGGCCGCAACCGCGACGAGGACGACGCCCAGTGGGAGGGTGAGCCGGTCGAGGTGGCCGGGTTCCTCGACCTGCGCGACGAGGGCTACGGCTTTCTGCGGGTCAAGGGCTACCTGCCCTCCCGGGAGGACGTCTACATCTCGGCCAAGATGGTCCGCCAGAACGGCCTTCGCAAGGGCGACCACGTCACCGGCGCCTACCGTCCGGCCGGCGGGCGAGAGAAGAACCCGGCGTTGTTGCGGGTCGACAAGGTGATGGACCTCGACCCGGAGCAGGCCCGTCAGCGGCCGCGCTTTGACGACCTCACCCCGGTGTACCCCCACCAGCGGGTGGACCTCACGCTGGGCGACGACTCCGACGACGCCACCGCGCGGGCGATCGATCTGCTGGCCCCGATCGGCCTGGGGCAGCGGGGACTGATCGTGGCACCGCCCCGTTCGGGGGCAACCACCGTGCTGGCCAGCCTGGCGCGGGCGATCGAAGCGGCCACCCCCGACGCCCACGTGATGATGCTGCTCATCGACGAGCGGCCCGAGGAGATCACCGGTCTCGGCGAGCTGACCCGGGGCGAGGTGATCGCCTCCAGCTTCGAGCGACCGCCCGAGGAGCACACCCACGTGGTGGAGCTGACGCTCGAGCGGGCCAAGCGGCTCGTCGAGCTGGGTAACGACGTCGTGATCCTGCTCGACGGGATCACGCGCCTGGTGCGGGCCTACTCGGCGGTCGGCCAACCCAGCGGGCGCACGCTGCCCGGCGGCATCGACTCGGCCGCCCTCTTTCCCCCCAAGCGCTTTCTCGGTGCGGCCCGCAGCCTGAACGAGCCGGGCTCGCTGACCATCCTGGCCACCCTCCGTTCGGACGCGGCGACCGCCGCCGACGACCTGGTGTGGGCCGAGTTCGCCGGCACCGCCAACATGGAGGTCCACCTTAACCGGCGGGCCGCCGACTGGCAGGTCTTCCCCGCCCTCGAGGTGGAGGAGACCGCCACCCGCCACCTGGCGGAGCTGGTCGAGGAGTCGACCGCCGAGCAGGTGCGGGCCCTTCGCCGTCACCTGACCGCGCTCAACGAGAGCGGTTCGCCGCTCGCCGGGCTGGAGTGGCTGGTCGAGGCGATCGAGGCCACCCCCGACAACGCGGCGCTGCTCGCAGCGGTGCCCCGATGAGCGGGCGCACCGGCCGCTGAGTCGCAAAGGGCGGCCCGGCCCGCTAGCGTCGCTGAGCGCTGTTGGGCTTCCGGGCGATCGTTTGCCCGCCCACAGGTTTCTCCACCCACAGCACCCTTCAACCCTTCAGGACATCGCTATGCGCCCAGACATTCACCCCGAGTACCGCCAGGTCGTGTTCCACGACAACTCCTCGGGCGAGCGTTGGATCACCCAGTCGACGATTGCGACCACCGAGACGGTGACGTTCTCCGACGGGAAGGACTACCCGTTGGCGAAGGTGGAGATCTCCTCGTACTCCCATCCCTTCTTCACCGGCCAGATGAAGATCGTCGACACCGCCGGTCGCGTCGAGCGCTTCGAGCGTCGCTACGGCCGCCGCGCCCGCTCCGGCGATGCAGCCGGTGCCGAGGACTCCAAGTCGTAGGCACCTCCTCCGGGCAGGTGTCGGGCGACCGCCTGGGCGCACTGCGCGCCGCCAAGCTGCGGGCCATTGCCGGGGCACACCTCGGCCTGACGGTCGACGTCGACCAAGGCGAGGGCCTGGCCGACGGCGCGGCCCTGGCGAGCGCTGATCGGGTAGCCGTGCTGATCGGCCGGCCCAGCCGCCGCAGCCTGGGCCCTGCGTTGTCCTGGGCGGCCAAGCGCTTCGACGGCGCTGACAACGCCCAGGCATTGGCCCGTGTGGACCTGGTGCTCGACCCGACCGTGCCGGTCGACGAACACCCGGTCGACCACGATCCGGGTCTCGCCGGGTCGTCCCCCGCGGCCGACGACCGCTTCGGTCTGGACGGGGGCGACGCCCGCACCATCGGGGCCCAACTGGCGCGGATCGGTGGGCTGTTTCGACCCGACGTGCGGGTGTGGGTCGTCGAGGGCACCGATGTCGTCGAGGTGACCGCCGCTCCGGCGCCGGACGTCCCCGCCGCGCCCGGGGTCGAGGCCGACGAGCTTGTCGAACTGTTGCGCGACGTGGGGCTGGAGCCCAGTGCCGAGCCGGGCATGATCCTCGGCGAGGTGGCCGGGCTCGAGGTGGCCCGCATCACCGTGACCGACGGCGTGCCCAGCCTGGCGATCGGCGTTGGCCGCTTCGACCAGGAGCTCTCCGCGGTCGCCCAGTCCGACCTGTCCCGTCGCGACGCCCTGGAGCGGGCGGCCGACCTGGTGCGGTTGGCCCGCACGATGGGCAACACTGCCCACGCCAACGCCACCCACCCGATGGCCCGGCTGGCTCGCGAACGCTGGCTTCGCACGTCCCTGATCGCCGATCCCGGTGTGATCGGCGCAGCCGAGCTGGCGGCCCTTCCCGGCCTGTGGGTGCGCCGCGGCCTGAGGGCGTCGGCCCCGGCGGCGGCCGTCGGGAACGACGTCGACGGCCGGGCGTTGATCGTCGTGTGCTCGACCGGTGTCGACACCGACCTGGTGCCCGCAGCGCTCGAGCTGGCCGCCCAGACCGACGCCTCGGCGCGTCTGGTGCTGGCCCTGCCACCGAACGACATCGTGCCCAGCACGCGCCGGGTGGCGGCGCTGGCGCTCACCGAACCCGAGATCGTGGCGGTCGTGCCGCCGTGGGAGCCCGTCGCCGGGCACCGGTAACCTGTTCGGGTGTCACAGCTCAGCAGCGCCCGCCTCGATGCCCTGACGCGCGAGTACGGCGACGTGGGCATGCGCCTGGCCGATCCGGCGGTGTACGACGATCGGGAGCGCCAGATCTCGCTGGCCAAGCGCCACTCCGAGCTGGAGCCGATCGTCGCCTCGATCGACGCCTGGCGGGAGGCCGAGGGTGAGCTGGCCGCTGCGAGGGAGCTGATCGCCGAGGGCGGCGGCGACCCGGAGCTGGCCGAGATGGCCCGGGACGCCGAGGCGGCGGTGACGGTGGCGGAGGAGGACCTGCGGGCACAGCTGATGCCCAAGGATCCCGACGCCGGCCGGCCGGTGCTGCTCGAGGTGCGCGGTGCCGAGGGGGGCGAGGAGGCCAACCTGTTCGCACGGGAGCTGCTCGACATGTACCGAACGTGGGCGGCCGCTCACGGTTGGCGCTTCGAGGTGATCAGCGCCGACGCGTCCGACCTGGGCGGGCTGACCGGCGCGCTGGTGCGTATCAGCGGGCCGGACGCCTGGAGCCGGCTGAAGTTCGAGGCCGGACCGCATCGGGTGCAGCGGGTACCGGTCACCGAGGCCCAAGGCCGCGTGCACACCTCCTCGGCGGTGGTCACCGCGCTGGTCGAGGCCGACGCGGTCGAGGTCAACCTCGACCCCTCCGAGCTGCGGGTGGACACCTACCGGGCGTCGGGCGCCGGCGGCCAGCACGTCAACAAGACCGAGTCGGCGGTGCGCATCACCCACGAGCCGACCGGGCTGGTCGTCGCCATGCAGGACGAGAAGAGCCAGACCCAGAACCGCGAGCGGGCCATGGTGGTGCTGCGCAGCCGGCTGTTGGCGCTGCGCCGGGCCGAACAGGACGCAGAGACCGCCGGCGCCAAGCGGGCCCAGGGCGGCGGCGGCGGGCGCTCGGAGAAGATCCGTACCTACAACTACAAGGACAACCGGGTGACCGACCATCGCATCGGCCTCACCCTGTACTCGCTCGACAAGGTGCTGGCCGGTGAGCTCGACCTGGTGTCCGACCCCCTGTTGTCCGAGGAGCGGGCCCGCCTGCTCACCTCCGAGACGTGACCGACCCCGAGCCGCCCAACGCTGGGCCGTCCGACGCTGGGCCGGCGGGGCCGACCATGTCCCTCGCCGAGCTCCGGGCGGAGACCCAGGCCCGCCTGGCCTCGGCCGGCCTCGACAACGCCCGGGTCGAGGCGGTGTGGCTGCTCGAGGAGGCGACCGGGCTTGATCCGGCCGAGCAGGCGCTGGAGGCGGTCCGTCCGGTCACGGTCGGTCAGGTCGGTCGTCTGGATGCGATGGTCGCCCGCCGCGTGGGTGGCGAACCGCTGCAGTACGTGCTGGGGCGTTGGGCCTTCCGCAAGCTCGACCTGGCGACCGACGCCCGGGCGCTGATCCCTCGACCGGAGACCGAAGCGGTGGTCGAGGTGGCGCTGGGTGAGCTGGACCGTGCGATCGACGCGGGACGCCGCACCCCGCTCGCCGTCGACCTGGGCACGGGCACCGGCGCGATTGCGCTGTCGCTGGTCGCTGAGCGGTCGCGCGTGCAGGTGATCGCCACCGAGCGCTCGAGCGACGCCATGGCCCTGGCGCGGGTCAACCTGGCCGGGCTGGGGGCGGGGGCCGAGCGGGTGCGGCTGGCGGAGGGGTCGTGGTGGGAGGCGCTCGATCCGGCGCTCGAGGGCTCGGTCGACCTGGTCGTGTCCAACCCGCCCTACGTGCCCGACGACGCGCCCCTGCCACCGACGGTTGCGGACTGGGAGCCGACAGCGGCACTGCGCGCCGGGACGGACGGGTTGGACGACCTGCGGGTGATCATCGCCGGTGCGGCGCGCTGGCTGCGCCCGGGCGGCGCGCTCGTCGTCGAGATCGGCGACGACCAGGGTGTCGCAGCCGCCGCGCTGGCGCAGGAGGTGGGCCTGGGCGACGTGGCCGTCCACCCCGATCTCGCCGGGCGTGACCGCACCCTGGCCGCCCGCCGGGCGATGTCGACCACATGAGCGTGGTGGCCCGGGTGATCAGCGTGGTCGCCGATCCGTCGGGTGGCGACGATATCGATCTCGAGGCGGCGGTGGCGCTCGTCGCCGAGGTGCTCGTCGCCGGCGGAACGGTGCTGATCCCGACCGACACGGTGTACGGGCTGGCGGTGCTCGCCTCCGGCATCGGCGGCGTCGAGGCACTGGCCCGCATCAAGGGGCGGGACCCCGACAAGCCGGTGGCGGTGCTCGTCGCCTCCCCGGCCCAGGGGCTGGAGCTGTTCGACCGGCCCGGCGAGGCGTTGACCCGCCTGGCGTCGGCCTTGTGGCCCGGGCCGCTCACCCTGGTGGCGCCCGCAGCCACCGGCGCTCCGGCGCCGGTGGTGAGCGCCTCGGGCACGATCGGTGTCCGGTGCCCGGATCACGAGCTGGTGCGCCGTGTGGCCGAGGCGGTGGGCCCGCTGGCGGTCACGTCGGCAAACCCGGCCGGCGGGGAGCCGCTGGTGCGCCTCGGGCCCCTGTCGGCGCTGATCGAGGCGTGGGCTGCGCTGAGCGAGGCGTCGCTGGTCGTTGACGGGGGGCCGCTTCACGGCACGGCCTCGACGGTGGTCGAGGTGCCGGCGGCGGCCGGTGGCTGGTCGGAGCGCAGCGGAGTTGCCGTGCGCAGCGGGTCGGACGGACCGCGCGTGCTGCGCAACGGCCCGATCAGTGCTGCGGCAATCGGTGACCTGTGGCGGGGAAGCGTGAAGTAGCCTCCAGGCTGATTCCGGGAGGGGAACATGAGTTTTTGGAAGAAGCCCGCCGAAAGCGCCGACTACCTGTCGAGCGTCGCGTTCTTTGAAGGGTTCACCTCCGACGAGCTGGCGAGGGTGGCCAGCCTGTCCGGCGAGCTCACCGTCGGGTCGGGTGCGGTCGTCATCGATCAGGGCGATACCGGCGTCGACTGCTACGTGATCGTCGAGGGGACGGCGTCGGTGCGGGTACGCGACGAGGAGGTTGCCGTGCTGTCCGCCGGCGACATGGTGGGGGAGATGGCGCTGATCGATCACCGTCCTCGCACGGCGTCGGTCGTCGCCACCAGCGACATGCGTTTGCTGCGGTTCAACTCCCGGCAGTTTCGACAGCTGCTGACCGAGATGCCCAAGGCCGAGGAGCGCGTGATGATGACGCTGACCGAGCGTCTTCGCACCGACGACGGGTAAGAGCGCCACGAGGCGTTAGTTGAGGGATTGACCGAAAGCCTCAAATTTGTCTAATATGGGGGTATGTCCTCCACCCGTGCAGCCAACACCCATGGACCAGGCCGGTCGAGCGCGGAACCCCGGCGGGTGCCCACCCGGCGCGTCTCCTTCGACGAGGCACTCCAGGAGGTTCCCCGCTACTTCGCCCAGGACGGCGACCTGATCTCGGGGCACCTCATCGCCGCACTGTCGTCGGTGTTTCCCGAGGGCGAGGACTTCTTCGTCCGTTCGGTGCGCGACGTCCGCTCCCAGCTGGAGGATCCCGAACTCAAGCGTCAGGTGGCCGGCTTCATCGGTCAGGAATCGATCCACGGGCGCGAGCACCGGGCGTTCAACGAACGCCTGGCCGAGCTGGGCTACCCGACCCGGATCTTCGACCGCATCACCAAGCGCGGGCTCGCCACCCGCTACAAGGTGGCCTCGGCCAAGTCGAACCTGGCGGGCACCGCTGCGCTGGAGCACTTCACCGCAACGCTCGCCGAGCATGTGTTGACCTGTGAGGAGACCCGCCAACAGATGGGTCACCCGGTGGTGCGCGAGCTGTTCGAATGGCATGCGTTGGAGGAGTCCGAGCACAAGGCGGTGGCCTTCGACGTCTATCGGGCGGTCGGCGGCACCGAACGCATGCGCATCTGGACGATGAAGGCCGCCAGGTTCAGCTTCGTTCTGTTCATGGGGCTCGCCGTGCTCGGCTCGGTGGCGGGCGACAAACGCACCTACCGGCCCGGTGAGCTGCGGGCCAGTTGGAAGCGTGTGAGGTCCTCGCCCATCCTCAACCGGGCGCTGTGGAGCCAACTGCGGGAGTACGACCGGCGCGGGTTCCACCCGAACGACCGTGACACCGACAAGTTGGTCGAGCGGTGGCGCATCGAGCTTTTCGGCGACGAGGGCAGCCTCAACTCCAAGCTGGCCGGAGCCGCCTGAGCGCTGCATCAAGGTTTCGGGCGTGTCCCAGCGGGTACGAGCCCCCGACACCCCACCCACACGGAGGACACATGTTCCAGCGCACCCCTGACAACGATCGCCCAACCCGGTCCCGCTCCCGTCGCATGGCAGCGGGGGCCTCGCTGGTGGCGGTCGTCGCTCTGCTGGGTGCGTCGTGCGGCAACGACTCCGACGAGAAGGCCGATACCGACAACACCGAATCGACCACCAGGGCCTCGGGTGTCGACGGATTCGAGTTCACCTCGCCCGACGGCGACTACGCAGTGACGTTCCCCTCCGAGCCGACCGCCCAGCCCACCCCCGTTCAGCTTCCGGGCGGTCAGACGATCGAGGTGCCGCTGCAGGTCGCCTCCGCTGCAACCAGCGAGTACACCGCTGCAGCGATCACCTACCCCGCTGACGCGCCGGTGAACGACGACGCCGATCAGGTACTCGACGGTGCGGTCGACGGTGCGGTCGCCAACGTGCAGGGCGCCGAACTCGGCGAGAGCGAGGACATCGAGGTCGACGGCCGGCCGGGCCGCCGCTTCGACTTCTCGATCACCCAGGGCGGGGCCGAGGGGCGTGGGGAAGCCATCTTTGTCGTCGACGGCCAGGTGTTGTACCAGGCGATCGCCGTCGGCGAGGTCGACGACGCCGACGCCCATGCCGACTTCCTCGACTCGTTCGAGATCCTCTGACGCGCCCCGCTCAGGAGGCGAGGCGCAGCCGCCCATCATCGACGTGGACGATGCGGCCGACCCCCTCGGCGGCGATCAGCTCGGCCATCGTGTCGGCATCGTCGCTGAGCGCCCAGGCCCTCGCCCCGTCGTTGAGGCGAACGGCGGCGTGGGCCCGCTCGGGCCGGTTCGTGCGGTCGTGCATCACGGTGTAGGCCTCGATCGTCGCCGTTCCGCCCGGCGTCAACTCCACCGGGACGGCGATGTCGGCAGCGTCGACCTCGGCCTGGGGTGACTCCCAGCGAAAGCCGTGTGGCGGAGGCTCGGATCCGAGCACGCAGAAGCTGTGCTTGTGGACGATGCCACCGTTGGCGCTTACCAGCGCCGTGCCCCTGCCGTGTTCCCGGAGGGCGTCGACCGTCGCTGCCAGCGCGTGGGTCACCGGGTTGTTCCACGGCCCACCGGCGAAGCACAGACCGCCCCAGGTGGTCAGCGAGCGGTCGGTGTCGATGCCCAGCTCGGCGGCGGCCAGCTGCACCGCCGACGGAAAACAGGAGTACAGGTCGACGAAGTCGAGTTCGTCGACCGTCACGCCGGCCAGGTCGAGGGCCCTGCCCCCGGCGATCCTCATGGCGGGTGAGCCGGTGAACGAGGAGCGCTCGGAGGCCAGCCGATCGACGGCGTCGGTTCCGGCGTGGATGAACACCCAACGGTCGGTGGGGATCCCGGCGGCGGCGGCCGCCGCCGCGGAGGCGACGACGACCGAGGCGCCCATGTCGACCTGTGAGTTGGAGACGAGGTGCTTGGTATAGGGCCACCCCACCCAGCGGTTGCCCGGGCCGGGGGTGACGATCTCGGCCGGGCTGTAGGCGGTGCGATCCCAGGCGTTGGGGTTGCCGGCCGCCACGGCGGCGTAACCGGCCCAGAGCCGCCCGATGTGAGCCTGGTGGTCGGCGATGCTGCGGCCGGCGGCGGCGCGCAGCGCGGTCTCGAAGAGTGGGTACATCTGGGTGGGCAGGTACAGGGCGTGGGCCACTTCGGCCGGGTGGGCCATCTCCATCTCGACCGGGCCGACGACCTCGTCGGGCGCCAGGTCGGCCGGCTGGGTGCCCCAGTCGGGTTGGACACCCGCCCGCCGATGCTCCACGCGGGCCCGGCCGGCCTCACCCCCGGTGACGGCAGCCAGGTCGAGGTGCCCGGCTGCGATTGCGCGGGCGGCGGCGCCGAGCAGATAGTTGGGGGAGTGGCCCCCCATCGCGCAGGTGGCGGTGGTCGCCGAGCGGGCGCCGAGGGCGTCGGCGACCGGCCGGGCGGCATCGGCGTACCGCCAGGTGAGGGCGGGCACGGCGGCCAGCCACGCGATCGAAGCGCCCAGCGAGCTCGGTGAATCGGCGCCGGTGTCCGCCAGCGCGGTGCGCAGCGACTCGGTCATCAGCTGCACCGGCGACAGCTCCGGCGCGCCCTCGTCGGTGCGTTGCACGTGCTGGCCGACGCCGACGAGCACCGGGGTGTGGGGGTCGATCCCGGGCGGGACGGGGAACGCTGCCATCGCCGTAGCGTGTCGCAGCGCCGCCGCCGGGCACAACCGGGGTGGTCACCGCCCGTGCTGCTGCGCTCGCCCCAGGCCCGGTTGTGCCCGTACGATGCAGCCATGCGTATTGCCGTTGGCGCCGATCACGCCGGGTTCGAACTGAAGCAAGGCCTCGCCGAGCTGCTGCGTGGCCTCGGCCACGAGGTGAACGACGTCGGGACCCACTCCGAGGAGCGTTGCGACTACCCGGACTTCGGGGCGGCGATCGGCAGGGCCGTCACGTCCGGGCAATCCGAACTGGGCGTCGGCGTGTGCGGCTCGGGCATCGGCATCGCCATCGCGGCCAACAAGGTCGCCGGCGTTCGTGCGGCCACGGTGCACGACGTCACCTCGGCCCGTCTGGCCCGTGAGCACAACGACGCCAACGTGTTCTGCATCGGCTCCCGCCTGGTCGGTCACCAGGTGGCCGTCGAGGCCCTGGAGGCGTTTCTGACCGCCGAGTTTCAGGGCGGACGACACAGCGCCCGGGTGGCCAAGCTCGACGAGCTGCCCGGCTGACGCCGCGCCCAGTTTCGAACCATTCGTACATTTCAAACAAGGAGCACCACGACGTGGGATGGCCCTCAAGCCCAGATACCGAGATCGAGCAGCTGCTGGCCGCCGAGCTCGATCGCCAGCAGACCGGCCTGCAGCTGATCGCATCGGAGAACTTTGCGTCGCCGGCTGTGATGGCGGCCACCGGCACGGTGCTGACCAACAAGTACTCCGAGGGTTACCCGAAGAAGCGCTATTACGGCGGTAACGCGATCGTCGACGACATCGAGGACCTGGCTCGCGACCGGGTGAGCGCGCTCTTCGGCGCCGAGCACGCCAACGTGCAGCCCCACTCGGGTGCCAACGCCAACGTGGCGGTGTACCTGGCGATGCTCCAGGCGGGTGACACCGTGCTGGGCATGAGCCTGGACCACGGCGGCCACCTCACCCACGGCAGCCCGGTCAACATCTCCGGGTTGTTCTACAACTTCGTCGGGTACGGGTTGACGCCCTCCGACGAGCGCATCGACTACGACGCGGTTCGCGACCTTGCCCTCGAGCACCGGCCCAAGATGATCGTCGCCGGCGCCACCGCCTACCCCCGGCAGATCGATCCTCAGATCTTCCGCGACATCGCCGACGAGGTCGGGGCGCTGTTCATGTTTGACGCTGCCCACATCGCCGGGCTGATCGCTGCGGGCGTCCATCCCAACCCGGTCCCGGTGGCCGACATCGTCACCTTCACCACCCACAAGACGCTGCGGGGGCCCCGAGGCGGCACCATCCTGTGCCGCGAGGAGTACGCCAAGGCGATCGACAAGGCGATCTTCCCCGGCCTTCAGGGTGGGCCGCTCCAGCACGTGATCGCCGCCAAGGCGGTAGCCTTCCGCGAGGCGGCCGACCCCACCTTCGCCGACTATGGCGCCGCCATCGTCGCCAACGCCGAGGCGCTGGCCGAGGCGCTGGCCAAGCAGAGCTTCCGCCTGGTGTCGGGCGGCACCGACAACCACCTGTTGCTGGTCGACCTGCGCCCCTTCGACGCCGAGCTGACCGGCAAGGTGGCCCAGGCGTCGCTCGACGCGGCGGGCATCACGCTGAACAAGAACACCGTGCCCGACGACCCCCGTTCGCCGTTCGTCACCAGCGGCGTGCGCATCGGCACCCCGGCGGTTACCACCCAGGGGATGGGCACCGACGAGATGCCCGAGATCGCCGAGCTGATCGCCGCCGTGCTGTCGGCGCCCGAGGACGAGGCGGTCCAGGCCGAGGTTGCCGAACGCACCGCCGCGCTGTGTGCCCGCTTTCCCGTGTACCCGGGCCTTATTGGGTGACGCTGGGTCCCCGGGTGAGACGCGTCGGGGTGAGCTGAGTGCTCGCCTACCTGGTCGTGCTGGCGGTCGCCTTCGGGGTGACCGCCGCCACCGTGCCCCTCGTGCGACGGTTCTGCCTGCGGGTGGGGCTGGTGTACGAGCCCAACGAGCGGACGGTGCACACCGCCCCGATGCCGGCCCTCGGCGGGCTGGCGATGTTCATCGGTTTTGCGGTGGCGCTCGGCGTGTCCACGCTGCTCGGCCGCTTCGAGTCGACGCTGTCGGGCACCGAGATGGCCGGTGCCGCACTGTGCTGCGCCGTCGCCTTCGCCACCGGGCTGACCGACGACGTCCGCACGCTGTCGGCGCCCGCCAAGGTGGCCGGGCTGGTGCTGGCCGGGTCGGTGCTGTCGCTGTCGGGCCTGAGCCTGCTGTTCTTCCGGGTGCCGTTTTTCGATCTGCTGGTGCTGTCGCCTGACCTGTCCGCGCTGCTGACCGTCGTCTGGGTCGTCGGCATGGCCAACGCGATCAACCTGATCGACGGGCTGGACGGGCTGGCCGCCGGCATCACCGCCATCGCCGCTGCGGCGTTCCTCGCCTATTCGTTCGCACTGTCACGCAACGGCGTGCTCGACCCGGGCAACGTCGGCCCGCTGATCGCCGTGATCGTGCTCGGTGTGTGCCTTGGGTTTCTGCCCTACAACGTGCATCCGGCCAGGATCATCATGGGTGACGGCGGGGCGCTGTTCCTCGGTGCGGCGATGGCCACGGCCACGATCTCGGTCGGCGGCAACTCCGACGACCCGTTCTCCGGCCAGGCCTGGTTCTTCTTCGCCCCGTTGCTCGTGCCGCTGTTCATCCTCGGCGTGCCGATCATCGACACCGTGTTCTCGATCGTGCGCCGGACCGTGGGCCGGAGCGGGGTGTCGGTCGCCGACCGCAAGCACCTCCATCACCGCCTGGTCGACCTGGGCCATGGGCACCGCCGGGCCGTGTTCATCCTGTGGGGATGGACCGCCTTGCTGTCCGGTTTTGTGCTCATCCCGGTGTTCACGGGTCGGGGCGATGCGATCGTGCCGATCGGCGTGGCCGCCCTGCTGCTGGCGCTGTTCAGCGTGCTGGGGCCATCGGCCTCGCTGCGTTGGGAACGGCGCCGCAACGGCCCGCAAGTTCCCGCCGAGCCGGCGATTCAGTCGCCATCGGGGGACGCAACGGTCGACGACGCCCACCATGTCGACGCCGGGCGACCGGACGACGCGCTGGCGCCCTGAGGCGGTTGGTTCACTGTGGCGGTTGGCTCACCGTGGCGAAACAGCCAGGCCATGGTGCAGCGCATGGCCGACGGCGTCGTCGACCTCCTCGTAGGCGGCGACGCTCGCCCGGGTGATCGCCACGTTGTAGAAGCCGTGGATCAGCTCGTCGAAGCACCGCGACACGACCGGCACCCCGGCGTCGGCGAGACGGGCGGCGTAGGCCTGGCCCTCGTCGCGCAGCGGATCGAACCCGGCGGTGA
>JACDJC010001957.1_pt1 | contig 17077 bp, 15 predicted proteins | sample 7454191 | NCBI WGS metagenome assembly JACDJC01 (sample SAMN14253291, study PRJNA609438) | sludge metagenome | isolation source: sludge after 25d culture with pyrite and EDTA | collected 2018-12-20 | reverse complement strand
GACGAGAACGACGACACCTCCACCGATCGGCTCGCCGAGCCTCCCGCCGACGACCCGCGACCGAGCGGCATGCGCACCGTCACGTCGCTCGTGCTGGTCAACACCGGCGACGGCAAGGGCAAGAGCTCGGCGGCGTTCGGCGTGATGCTGCGGGCGCTCAGCCGCGACTGGAAGGTGGCGGTCGTGCAGTTCATCAAGAGCGGCGACTGGAAGGTGGGCGAGGAGAAGATGGGCCGCCAGTTGGGCGTCGACTGGCACGCGCTCGGCGCCGGCTTCACCTGGGACTCCGACAACATCGACCACGACATCGCGCTCGCACAGCAGGCCTGGGCGCAGGCCGCCGCCATCATCGCCGCCGGCGAGCACCGCCTCGTCATCCTCGACGAGCTCACCTACCTGTGCAACTGGGGTTGGCTGGCCGTCGACGACGTGGTGGCCGCCATCGTGGGGCGCCCGCAACACGTCAGCATCGTCGTCACCGGCCGCGACGCACCGCAGGCCATCATCGACATCGCCGACACGGTCACCGAGATGAAGTCCGTGAAGCATGCCTACGAAGCAGGCATCACCGCCAAGAAGGGCATCGACTACTGATGCCGCTCACCTTCCTCGTCGGCGGTGCGCGCAGCGGCAAGAGCACACTCGCCGTGCAGATGGGTGAGCACCACGGTGGGCCCGTTCACTTCATCGCCACCGCTCAGGCCTTCGACGACGATCTCCGCGCCCGCGTGGCCCGCCACCGGGCTGAGCGACCAACGACGTGGACGACGGCAGAAGTACCACTCGAGTTGGCGAGCGCCGTCGCCGACGCACCGGCCGGCACGTTCGTGATCGTCGATTGCCTCACCGTGTGGCTCGCCAACCTCTTCGTGCACGATGTCGATCACCAGCGACGGGCGCAGTACGGGCACGACGCGGTGGCCGCCTTGGCCGAACGCCGGCGCTCGGATGTGGGCCCGACGGTCGTCGTCAGCAACGAGGTGGGCATGGGCGTGCACCCCGAGACCCCCGCGGGGCGCGAGTACCGCGACGAGCTGGGCCGGCTCAACCAGTTGGTGGCAGCCACGGCCGATCGATCGTTGCTGCTGGTGGCCGGTCGTGCGCTGCGCTTGGAGAACCCGTGGGACCTGCTGCGATGAGCTGGTTGCGAACGGCGCTCATTGCCATGCCCGGGCCTCACCTGGTGGCCGGCGATGCCGTGCGGGCGCGAGCCGCCGACATCTTGCGCCCAGCGGGCGCGCTGGCGCGCCTCGACGATCTCGCCGCATGGATGGCCGAGTGGCAGGGTACGCCGGCCCCGACCGTCGAGCGGCCCGCCGCACTCATATTCGCCGCCGACCACGGAGTGGCCGCTGCGGGTGTCAGCAAGTACCCCATCGAAGTCACCGGTGCGATGCTGGCAGCGTTCCGGGCTCAGCAGAGCACGGTCACCGCGTTCGCCGCGGCAGCGGGCGCCACCGTGCACGCAGTCGACGTGGGCGTCGGCCGGCCCACCGGCGACATCCGCACCGAACCGGCGCTCTCCCCGGCTCGTTTCGAGGACTGCGTCGCCGCCGGCCGCGATGCCGTCGATGCCCTCGACGCCGACCTGCTGGTGCTCGGCGAGATGGGCATCGGCAACACCACCGCAGCCGCGGCGGTGGCCGCGGCCCTGGGCGACGGCGACGCCGAGGCGTGGGTGGGCCGCGGTACCGGTGTCGACGACGAAGGGCTCGCCCGCAAGCACGCCGCGGTCGCGGCCGCGGTCGCTCGCATCGTGGGTCTCACCGACCCGCTGGAGGTGCTGCGCGAAGTTGGCGGCGCCGAGCTGGTGGCCATCGCCGCTGCCGTGATGGCTGCTCGCCGGCGCCAGCTGCCGGTGATGCTCGACGGGTATGTCGTCACCGCTGCCGCGCTGCCGCTGGCGGTCGCTGCACACGATGCATTGGCACACTGCCAGGTGGGCCACTGCTCGGCCGAGCCCGGCCATCGCCGGCTCGTCGCCCGCCTCGACAAGCATCCGCTCCTCGACCTGGGCATGCGCCTGGGCGAGGGTTCCGGTGCCATGGCCGCGGTGCCGTTGGTGCGGATGGCATGCGCTGGCATCACCCAGGTGCCCACCTTCAGCGAGTTCTTCGCCTGACCCCCGAGCCACCTGGTCGCGGCTTCATCGTCCACAATGAGCCGATGGGTTTGCTCGCCGCACTGCAGTTCCTGACCCGAGTGCCCATTCGGCTGCGAGCCGAGCCGTCGCTCACCAAGACGGTGGCGTGGTTCCCTGCTGCCGGTGCGGTCATCGGCGCGACCGTTGGTGGGGTCGCCGCGGGCATGTGGCAGTTGACGCCGTCGCTCGTCGCCGCAGCGGTCGCGGTCACCGTCGGGCTGCTGATCACCGGTGCGTTCCACGAGGACGGGCTGGGCGACGTCGCCGATGCGTTCGGCGGCGGGTGGACGGTCGAACGCCGGCTGGAGATCCTGAAGGACAGCCGCCACGGCACCTACGGCGTCGCCGCGATGTGCGCGTCGATCGTGCTGCGAATGCTGTCGCTCGGTTCGCTCCCAGGCCCCGCGGCCATGTTCGCCGCTGCGGTCGCCGCCCACACGATGGGCCGCGTCGCCGCCGTGGGCATGGCGGGCACGATGCGGCTGGCCACGCATGCGGGCCTGGGCGCCGACTACGGCCGGGGCACCACACCTGTGCGCGCTGCGCTCGGCTGTGCCAGCGGCTTGGCCATCACTGCGCTCGCCACCGGCTGGTGGGCAGGCCCGCTCGCCCTGTCGGCCCTGGTGGCAGCACTCGCCACCGGCACCCTGGCCCGCCGCAAGATCGGTGGCATCAGCGGCGACGTGCTGGGCGCGGCGGAGCAGGTGGCCGAGTGCCTGTGCTTCGTGGTGATCAGTGCGCTGGCACTGCACCACCACCTGTGGTGGCAGCCCTGATGAGCGAGCGCACGACCATCAGCGCGCCGCCCGCGGCGATTGCAGCTACTCGATCAGGTCGGCCGCCGGCAACGAGTAGCCACCGGTGAAGCCCAGCTGCAGCAGTTCGAGCGCTCCGTCTGCGTCGCCGTGCCACTCGAGTGCGCGGATCTGCGCTGCCGAACGCCGCGCGGAGAAGCTGCGCAACACGTCGAACGCCGAGCCGCTCACGCCGGCGCGCGGCACGCCGGCGCCCCCCACCAGCCGTGCTTCGTTGCCCGCCACGACCTCCAGCGTGCCCCACTGCGCAGCGAGCAGCAGCTGGTCGAGGAAGCCGAGGTAGTGGTCGAGCGCCACCGCCACCGTGAGTGGATCGTCATCGCGCGACAAGCCCAGGGCACCGCGCACATCCTGATGGTGCGCGTGCAGATCGGCAACGAAGTGGCTGCCTTCCTCGTAACCGAAGAGGCGCAGACCAGCTTCGAACACCGGGGCCTCGCGCACCCACTCGGCCACGATGGCGGCGACCGCAAGGTCGCGCCGAGCCGCCACCTGTTGTGCCGCCCACGCCGACCCGCCCGCGTCGTCGGCAGCGGGGAATCGCTGGGCGTTCAAGTCGGCGACCAGCCCCACCACATGAGCAAGCACGTCGCGCACCCGCCACTCCGGCGTCGCGGGCACGAGCGCCTGCAGCTCATCGTCGGCCAGCTCGGCCACGGTGGCGGCCATCGCAAGGCGAGTGCGTTGGTACACCGCTGCTGGGTCGACGGTTGCACACCGCGCCGCTCTCACATCCTCCACGCGTCCTGTCTACCAGCGCACCGTCGGTAGGCTCGACACGATGACACGGCGCACACGAATCATCCTCATGATCGGTGTCGCCCTGGTTGCATGGTTCGGCATCACCGTGCGCTGGGCCACTCAACCGCTCAGCGACACGATGCGAGTGGGCAAGAACGCCGATCTCGAGTTCGTCAGCCAGCGCGTGGAGTGCGGCACGGTGTTCGACAGCGACCCCACGGGCGGCAACCCCATCCCGGTGCTCGTCACGCCCGCCGACGTCGACCTCACCAAGACCCCCCAGTGGGCCTACCCGCGCACACCGTGCCAGCTCGTGCACGAGCAGGCGCGCCTGCTGTTCGGCATCAACGTGGGCGTCTTCGTGATCGGGTTCGCGCTGCTCATCGTGGTGGCCCTGCGCCTCGCTCGCCGGCCGGCCCCACGGGCTGTGCCGGCCGCCGCGGCCACCACCTGAGCTCACCCGGCCGGTGTGCCCATGCGCACCACCATCTCACGCAGGAGCGCCGACGAGGTGGCGAAGTTGAGCCGGGCACAGCCGTTGCCTTCGTCACCGAAGTTCGGGCCTTCGCTCAGGCGAACGCCACGCTCCAGGAACTGCACCGAGGGGTCGTCGCCCCAGCTCAACGACCGGCAGTCGAGCCACGCGAGGTACGTGGCCGCGGGTGGCGAGTAGCCCACCGATGGCATGTGCTCGGCGAGCAGTGACGTCAGCAGGGTTCGCTGTCGATCGAGGTGCGCCAGCACGGCCGCCAACCACTCGTCGCCCTCGCGCCACGCTGCCTCCGCGGCCACGGCCCCCATCAGGTTTGCCGCACCGAACAGGTGCCCGGGCACCTGAGCGATGGCCGATCGCACCTCCGCCGCGCCGATGTGCATGATGGCGTAGCGCAACCCCGCCAGGTTGAAGGCTTTCGACGCAGCGTGGATGGTGACGGTGCGTTGCGGCGCGAACAACGCGATCGGCAGGTGAACGGCCGGCGCGTAGGTGAGATCGGCGTGGATCTCGTCGGAGATGATGAGCAGGCGATGCCGCTCGGCGATCGCGGCGAGCGAGCGCAGTTCAGCCTCGGAGAACACGTGCCCGGTGGGGTTGTGCGGGTGGCACAGCAGCAGCACCTTCGCCGGGGTGCTGTTGAGCTGCGCGTCGAGCGCGTCGTGGTCGAACGCCCAGCCGGTGGGCGAGTCGGCCGACCGAGCCGCCGGCACCGCCAACACCTCGCGGCCGCTGTCGTGCACGCTGTGCAGGAACGGCGGGTACGCGGGGGTGTGCACCACCACTCGGTCGCCCGGCTGAGTGCACAGGTGCAGCACGATCTGGATGCCTTGCACGACGTCGTTGAGCTCCATCGTGTCGGCCTCGTCGATGTGCCAGCCGTAGCGGCGAGCGCAACGCTCGACGAACGCGTCGGTGGCCGGCGAGCCGCCGGTGATGTGCCGCCAGTCGGGGTAGCCGAGGTCGCCACCGGTGGCAGCGCGCTGCAGCGCGTCGACCACCACCGGCGGCGGGGCGAAGTCCATGTCGGCCACCCACGCCGCGAGCGCACCCGGAGTGCGACGCCACTTGGCCCCTGGCTTGGCGCGCAGCCACTCGAGCGAGACGGAGTCGAAGTCGAACGCGGGTGAAGTCACCCTGCCGACGATACGTGCTGGCCGAGCCGGCCCGGCTGCCTCAGGCGGTGACCCACTGGTGGATGCGGCGAATGCCTTCCTCCATGTCGGCATCGGCCATGGCGAAGCTGAACCGTGCGTAGCCGGGCGTGCCGAACGCCTCGCCGGGAACGAACGCCACCTTCGCTTCGCCCAGGATGGCATCGGCAAGCTGCAGGGTGTCGGCCGAGATGGTGCCGTTGGGGCCCAACGGACGGCCGAGCAACGACGAGAAGTTGGGGTAGCAGTAGAACGCGCCCTGCGGCACGATGGCGTCGACACCCGGGATCTCGTTGAGCATGCGGTGCATGGTGACCGCGCGACGAGCGAACGCCTCGCGCATCATCGCCACCGCCGACAGGTCGCCCGACACCGCTTCCAGCGCTGCCAGCTGCGCGACGTTGGTGACGTTGGAGGTGCTGTGCGACTGGTAGTTGATGGCGGCCTTCATCACGTCGCTCGGGCCGATCATCCAGCCGACGCGCCAGCCGGTCATCGCGTAGGTCTTCGCCACCCCGTTGACGATGATGCACTGATCGGCCAGCTCGGGCACCACCGTGGGCATGGAGACGAACCGGTTGTCGCCGTAGACGAGGTGCTCGTAGATCTCGTCGGTGAGCACCCACACGCCCTTCTCCACTGCCCAGCGGCCGATGGCCTCCACCTCGGCCGGCGAGTAGATGGCGCCGCTGGGGTTGTCGGGGCTGACGAACAAGAGCACCTTCGTGCGCGGCGTGAGAGCGGCGTCGAGCTGCTCGACGGTGACCTTGAAGCCGGTGCTCTCGTCGGTCTGCACCACCACCGGCACACCACCGGCGAGCGTGATGGCCTCGGGATAGGTGGTCCAGTACGGGGCCGGGCAGATGACCTCGTCGCCCGGATCGCAGAGCGCCGCGAACGCGGTGAACACCGCGTGCTTGCCGCCGTTGGTGACCAACACCTGTGAGGCCTGGCACTGGAAGCCGCTGTCGCGCATGGTCTTGACGGCAATGGCCTCGCGCAGCGCGGGCAGGCCGGCGGCGGGCGTGTACTTGTGGCTCTTCGGGTCGCGGCAGGCGCGTACCGCTGCTTCGACGATGTTGTCGGGCGTGGGGAAGTCGGGCTCGCCGGCGCCGAAACCGATGACGCTCTCGCCGCCATCCTTCAACGCTTGCGCCTGCAACGCCTTGGCCTTGGCATCGACGGCCAGGGTTGCGGACTCTGCAATCGCTGCAAGACGGGCTGACGTTCGGGCGACGGGGCGGTTCACGGGAGGGCCTTTCAATGGGGAAGCAGGCCGATTCTACGGGCGCCCTCGCGGCACCTGGCCGGAATTGATGCTCCACCACCGTCTGCTCGTGGATGAGGTTTTCGTCCACGACCTTGGCTGCAGGGCTCCGCGGTGACGAGACTGTGCATGTGACCGTAGATCCCAGCTCCATCATCATCCCGAGCGATCTGCTGCCGTCCGACGGACGGTTCGGATGTGGCCCGTCCAAGGTGCGCGCCGAACAGGTGCTCGCGCTCGCCAAGGCCAACAGCAACCTGCTCGGCACGTCGCATCGGCAGGCGCCGGTGAAGCACCTCGTCGGTTCGGTGCGGGAGGGCCTGCACGAGCTGTTCGGCCTGCGCAAGGGCTGGGAGATCATGCTCGGCAACGGGGGCGCCACCACGTTCTGGGACGCAGCCACCTTCGGCCTCGTCCGCGAGCGCAGCCAGCACTACGTGTTCGGCGAGTTCTCCTCCAAGTTCGCCGAGGCGGCAGCGTCGGCGCCGCACATCGGCGACCCCATCATCGTGCAGAGCGATCCGGGCACGCACCGCGCCATCGAGGCCTCGCCGGCGGACGTCGACCTCGTTGCGCTCACCCACAACGAGACATCCACCGGCGTGTCGATGCACCTGCGCCGGCCGGAGGGTGATGCGCTCGTCGTCGTCGACGCCACGTCTGCCGCCGGCGGCTTGCCGTGGGTGCCCGACGAGGTCGACGTGTACTACTTCTCGCCGCAGAAGTGCTTCGCCGGCGACGGCGGCCTGTGGCTGGCGGCGTGCTCGCCGGCGGCGGTGGAGCGCATCCGCGAGATCGGCCACGGCCCACGCTGGCGGCCCGCATCGCTCGATCTCAACCTCGCGCTCGACAACTCGGTGGCCAACCAGACCTACAACACTCCCGCACTCGGCACCTTGATCCTGCTCGACGAGCAGATCAAGTGGATGCTCGCCAACGGCGGCCTCGACTGGTGCATCGAGCGCACTCGCTCCTCGGCATCGCGTCTCTACTCGTGGGCCGAGGCTTCCTCCTACGCCACTCCGTTCGTTGCCGACACCATGCAGCGCTCGTCGGTCGTCGGCACGATCGACCTCGCCGACACGGTGCCGGCCCACGACGTCAACGCCGCGCTGCGCGCCAACCGCATCGTCGACACCGAGAGCTATCGCAAGCTGGGCCGCAACCAGTTGCGCGTCGGCATGTTCCCTGCGGTGGAACCCGACGACATCGCCTGTCTCACCGCGTGCATCGACCACGTCGTCAGCGCGCTGGCGCAGGGGCCCGCTTGAGCCACGAGGTGCTCACCACCGCGTTCGAGGCGCTGACCCCGCTGAACCGGCCGATCATGGTGCTCGCGTTGCGTGGCCTGTTCGACATCGCCGAGGTCGCCACCGATGCAGTCGACGCGCTGGCCGAGAACCGCATCGCGCCGATCGTCGCGTCGATCGACCCCGACCCGTTCTACGACTTCACCCAGGAACGACCGCAGGTCGAGTTCGACGAGTCCGACGACCGCCAGATCCTGTGGCCGGAGAACGAGTTCCGTGTCGCCCGCTTCCCGGGCGGCGCCCACGACCTGGTGCTGCTCGCCGGCGTCGAGCCGCACCTGCGCTACGCCACCTTCGCCGACGCCATCATCCGCGTCGCTCGCGAACTGAGCTGCGAGATGGTGGTCACCCTCGGCGCCGCACCGGAGGCCATCCCTCATTCGCGCCCCGCGCACGTGGTGGGCAGCAGCACCAACGACGGCCTCGTGCGCGCACTCGGCCTCAGCCGCCCGCAGTACCAGGGGGTCACCGGGCTCGTCGGGGTGTTGCAGGAACGCCTCGACCGCGCCGGCATCCCCGCCGTGTCACTGCGCGTCGGGGTTCCGCACTACCTGGGCAACGCGAAGCATCCGCAGTCGTCGGCAGCGCTGCTGCAGCACCTCGAACACGTGCTGGGGGTGCCCACCGGGCACGGCATGCTTGCCGAGGATGCCATGCGGTGGCGAGGGTTGCACGACGAGGCCGTCGCCGAAGACGACCAGGCCGCACCCTACGTGATGATGCTGGAACACGAGTACGACCGGCGCATGGAGGCCGCGTTGCCCAGCGGCGACGACCTGGCGGCCGAGCTGGAGAAGTTCCTGCGCGACCAACGCGACGAACCCGGCGACGGCCCCGCCGAGTAGCCCCGGTCAGCCGGCAGCGGCGATCGTGTCGAGTTGCTCCTGCGTGACACCGCAGCGCAACGCTGCATCCGACAACAGCGCATCGACCTCGGGTGGCCGCGGCGTGGTGGCGATGCCCATCGCCAGGAGGTCGGCTTCGGAGGTGGTCGCCAGCAGATCGTCAGCCGCACAGCGGGCGACACCGGGGTCGACACCGACGCCCACGAGCGTGTCGTAGAAGACGCCGCCGATCAATCCGCTGGGCCGCTCCGCCGGGCCGGGCGGCAACGTTGCGTCGGGCGCCAACGACGTCGTGGGTGCGACGGTGGTCGACGGCGGGATGGTTGCGGGTGCTTCCGCGGCGGCGGTGGTGCGTGCCTCGGCCGTCGCCAGCGTCGTCACCCGCACCGCGTTGAAGACCATCACCACGCCGACGACGCCGAGCACGGCAGCTCCGGCCAGCGACACCACCCGGCGCCGCACGCTCACCACCAGGCGGCGCTCGTCCATCGCCAACAGGCCGCGGTGGTCGGCTTCCTTGATCAGCGGCGGCACCACCACCAGAGCCGCCAGCAGGGCGACGCCGATGTTGATGGTCACGACCATGCCGAAGTCGGCCAGCAGCGGCAACGACGAGAACATGAGCACGGCGAAGCCGCCGAGCGTGGTGAGCGCGGAGGTGAAGAACGCGCGGCCGGTGCGGCGCGCGGCGATCGTGGTGGCCTCGTCCGGATTGAACCCTCGCGCCCGTTCCTCGGCGTAGCGGTCGATCAGCAGCACCGAGAACTCGGCGCAGGTGGCCACCACCAACGGGCCGCCGACCGTGGTGAGCGGGCTGAGCGTGATGTCGAGCAGACGCACGAGCACGGCCGACGAGCCGACTGCGAGCAGCACGGGGATCATCGTCAGCAGACCGCGGGTGAGGTTGCGGTACCGCATGATGACGAACGCTGCCACCAGCAGCAGGGCCACGATGGTGAGCTCGGCCCGGTTGGCGGTGATGTTCTCCAACAGGCCGACGCCCACGACGGCCAGGCCGCCGGTGGTGGCCGATGCACCCTTGGGCAGCAGCGCCTTGTCGCCCGGGTCGGTGATCGCGGCCTTCACGTTCTCCAGCACCACCGAGCGCTGCTCCAGCGAGGACGGCCCCACTTGGAACAGCACTTGCGCAGCGTTGCCGTCGTCGGCCACCATCGAGACCTGCAACGCTGCCGGCGCCAACTCGAACGCCTGCAGCATGTCGAGCCCGGTGGGCGGCAACGCCGTGGCGCCCGGCACCTCGATCAGCCAGCCCACCGTGGTGGCCAGGCTCGATGCCTGGGCGAGCTCGACGTTGGTGCCCAGCGAGCGCTCCACCAGATCCATCTGGAACGCGCCCATCTGATCGGTGAACACGCCGTTCGACGCCGTGGCCGGGTCGGCCTTCACGAAGATGCCCAGCGTGGAGGCGAAACCGGTCTCGTGTTCGAGCGTCCGCGCGTTCTTGATCGCCTCGCTCGACTGGTTTGCCCAGTTGATCGGGTCGCTCTCGATGCGCGACCCCTTCTCCAGCGACAGGCCCAGCACGGGAATGGCGACGGCGATGATCACCAGTGGCAGCACGGCAGCCCGGTGCAGGCTGCCCAGCCGCCGCACCGTTGCCTCCACCCAGGTCTCGGCCGGCTGACGAGTGGACGGCGAGCGGCGCTCACGGGCGCCGATCAGCGTGGTCGGCAGCACGATGCCGGCCACCAGAAGAGCGACGATGCCGATGGACAGCAGCACGCCGAAGTCCTGCACCATCGGGACCTTGGAGATCTTGACGGTGAGGAAGGCGATGACGGCCGCGACGGTGGCCGTGAGCATCGGTGGGCCGAGGTGGTGCAGGGTCTCGCCGAACGGCCCGGCCGCGTGATCGATGGTGCGTTCCTCCTCGATGCGGTTCTGCACCTGGATCGCGAACTCGATGCCGAGGCCGATGAGGATGGGGAGCCCGGCGATGGTGACCAGCGACAGCTTGGTGCCGGTGAAGCCGAAGGCACCGAATCCCCAGATGACGCCCACGGCCATGCCCGCCAACGGCAGCAGGCGCCAGCGCACCTTGAACGCGACGACCAGGATGACCATCATCACCAGCACCGCGATGCCACCGAGCACGAGCATGCCACCCTGCAGGTAGTCGTTGATGTCGGTCAGGAAGGTGGGTGTGCCGGTGATCGTGACCGACGCGTTGTCGAACGTGCGCCCGGCCAGCGCCTCCTTGACGGCACTCGAGCCCTCGGCCAGGTCGTCGAGCGGGGCATTGCCCACCAGCACCGCCGCGAAGACTGCATGCCGTGGGTCGGGTACGAACGCGCGCAACGGCTTGCGCACGACGAGCTGGTCGTCGGCGGGCACCATCAACGCGTTGTCGGCGTCGATGCTGAACCCGGTGTTGTCGAACAGCAGGAACTTCACCCAGTCGGGGTTGTCGAGCGACTGTTCACCGGCGGCGCCGAGCCGCATGGTGGTGATGCCGGCATCCACTTGACGCGCGGCCTTCCCGGTGTCGGTCGGTTCCCGATCGATCGCCCTGGCGACGATCTCGCTGGCGACGCCTTTGGCGATGAGGTCGCTCGACCACTGCAGCAGGGCCACCGGAGAGATCACCGACGTGATCGCCGGGTTGCCCTCCAGCGTCGACTGCACCTCGTTCATCTGTGCGACGTTGCCCGACGTGAACAGATCGACCACGGTCTTGCCCTCGGGCACCGTGAACAGCACGACCATGTTCTCGCCGCCGAACAGCTCCTGGTAGGCGCCGTTGTCCTTCGCGACCTGCGACTCGGGGTCGATGTAGCTGTCCTGACCGGTCGCGAAGTCGAGCGCTCCCAGGCCGACCGCGAAAAGACCGGTGACCGCGAGCACCGCCACCAATGTCGCCACGGTTCGCCGGCTCAGCCAGTCCCCTACCCTGCGCCACCACGAGCCCATGATCCCCTCCTCGGGTAGAAGCTGGTTGGAGCCTATGGAGCAGGCGTCGACGCGGCCAGGGGCCTTGGACCATTCAGCGAGCGGACGTGAAGCCACCGATGTCGAGACGGGCATCCAAGTCGGTGCGGAAGGCGGCAGTGTCTGCCGGGAAGCGAGCACCCGTGCCGTCGGCAACGCGGGTCATCATCTCGAAGTTGGCGACCACGGCAGCGGCATCGAGCATGAACGCCTCGCCGGCAACGCCAACCAGACGGGCCCGAGCACTCGCCAACGCGGCGTCGTCCCAGCCACCGATGGCCTCGGCAAACGCCACGATCTCGGCGCCGTGCGGCAGCCCGGCGTCGCCGTCACCTTCCGCGATCGCGGCCAGGTCGGCGGGTGTGCCCGATTCGATGCTGCTCCAACTGAGCATGCCGGCATGAGCCGTCGTTCAAAAGAAACACTCTCGCACTCGCGAGATGCGGCCGGCAGCGAGCTCCATCTGCGGGCGGCTGAGCGTGCCCCGGTTCCACAACGGGTCGACCATCTGGGCGTCGCTCATGTACTGCGCCGCGGCCAACCGCCACATGTTGTCCCACTCGCCGGGCAACGCGCTCAGCGCCTGCACCACCGAAGCGGTCGTGTCGGCGGGCGCCGCCACCGGCACCCAGTTCAGCGTCGCCGGTGCCAGCTCGGCGGCCTCGCGGCCATGTGGTTGCCCGGCGACCGACGGCGGGAACTCGGGCAACGCGCGGCCCGCTGCACGCGCAAACGCCAGCGGTGGAACGGTGGCGACGACGATGCCGACGATCTCCACCCACTCCAACGGGTGCATGCCCTCGGTGATGACCTGCTCGTACCACTCCTGCGTGATCGTGCCCGCGTAGCGCGCCAGCCGAAACGCCACGTCGAGCGCGGGGTCGGCGAAGGGTCGCACCCACGGCGGCGGCGGCTCGGCAGCGAGGTAACCCTGGGTGGCAGCAGCGGCGATCTGCAACCGGCGCTCGGCATCAAGCCGGGCCCCGGGAGATGCCACGTGCTGCAGCGACTGCCGGTGCGCTTCGGCGAGATCGGCCCGGATGGCACTGGTCATGAGGGCCAACCTACCCTGTCCCGGCGGCGCCACTCGGGGCATGCTCGACCCATGGAGGGCGACGCGCCGTCGATCAGCAGACCGGCAGTGATGAGGCTGGTCGCGCGCCGCTTGCGGGGGCCGATCATCGCCGCGCTCGCCGCGGTCGCGATCGCGTCCACCGGCTACGTGATGATCCAACACTGGAGCTGGTTCGACGCTGCCTACATGTCGATCATCACGCTCGGCCAGGTGGGGTACGGCGAGGTGGCCCCACTCGGCACCGGAGGCCGGCTGTGGACCATGGGAGTGATCGGGGCCGGCTTCACGATCTACGTGTACTCGGCAGCAACGCTCACCGCGTTGTTCTTGTCAGGTGAAGTACGCGCCGCACTGCGCGAGAAGAGGAGGACCAAGGTGCGCGAACACTTGCACGACCATGTGGTGGTGGCGGGTTTCGGAAGGGTCGGCCGCGCTGCGGCCGACGCGGCGATCCGCAGCGGGCAGCAGTGCGAGGTGATCGACACCGACGAGAGCGTCGAGCACGCGGTGGAGGCCGCGGGCGCAGTCTTCCTGCTCGGCGATGCGCGCGACGCCACCGTGATGCGCGCCGCCGGCGTCGACCGGGCTGCGGCCTTGATCACCAGCCTCGACGACCCCTCCAACGCCGTGGTGGCACTGACGGCGCGAGCGATCGCCCCGTCGCTGCGCATCGTCGCGCGAGTGACGGATGTGTCGTGGCGCAACCGGCTCATGCGTGCCGGCGCCTCGTACGTGGTGCCCGTGTACGAGAGCGTGGGTGCGAGCTTGGCGGCCACCGCCCTCGATGCCGAGGTGCTGCGTGTGCTGCCGATCGCCGGCACCGACATGCGAGTGGTGGAGATGGAGGTGGGCGCCAACTCGCTGGCCGAAGGTCAGGGCCTGCGCGCGCTGATGCAGCGCTGCGACGACGTGCACATCCTCGGTCTGCGCCGCGACAGCGGCCTCGAGCGCTGGCACGAGGCCGGCGACGAGCTGCGCGCCGGCGATGTGCTGGCGGTGATGGGCAGTGCCGCCACGCTCGGGCGCCTCACCTCGCTGGTGCGGCGCGACTCGCGCGAGTAGCGGCCCTCCCTGGCGGCGGCGAAGCCCTCCCTGGCGGCGGCGAAGCCCTACTTGGCGGCGGCGAAGCCGATCTCGAGGTCGGCGAGGATGTCGGCGATGCTCTCCAGGCCCACACTGAGGCGAACGAGGCCGGGGCGCACACCGGTGCTGGCCTGCTCCTCCTCGGTCAGTTGGCTGTGCGTGGTGCTGGCGGGGTGGATGACCAGGCTGCGCACGTCGCCGATGTTGGCGACGTGGCTGTGCAGCTGCAGGGCTTCCACGAACTTCTGCCCGGCCTCGCGGGCCGTGCTGCCGGCCGGAGCAACGATGTCGAACGCGAGCACGCTGCCGTAGCCCTTGCCACCGCCGTACTGCTTGGCCCGCTCGTGCCACGGGCTGGTCTCCAGCCCGGCGTACGCCACGGCCTCCACCTGCGGATGAGCGACGAGGAACTTGGCCACCTTGTCGGCGTTCTCCCAGTGACGATCCATGCGCAGGCTCAACGTCTCCAGGCCCTGCAGGATGAGGAAGGCGTTGAACGGCGAGATGGCCATGCCCAGATCGCGCAGCATCTGCACGCGGGCCTTGATGATGAACGCACCATGGCCCAGCGCCGGGAAGTACGGCAGCCCGTGATAGCTGGGGTCGGGCTCGGTGAAGTTGGGGAAGCGACCGCTGGCGGCGAAGTCGAACGTGCCGCCGTCGATGATGGCGCCGCCGATGCTGGTGCCGTGGCCGCCGATGAACTTGGTGAGGCTGTGCACGACGATGTCGGCGCCCCACTCGATGGGGCGGATGAGGTACGGGGTGGGCACGGTGTTGTCGACGATCAGCGGGATGCCGTTGTCGTGGGCGACCTTGCTGACGCCGACGATGTCGAACACGTCGTTGCGCGGGTTGGCCAGCACCTCGCCGTAGAACGCCTTGGTGTTGGGGCGGATGGCTGCGGCCCACTCGGCGAGGTCGTGCGGATCGTCGACGAAGGTGACCTCGATGCCCATCTTCGGCAGCGTGTAGTGGAACAGGTTGTACGTGCCGCCGTAGAGCGACGGGCTGGCGACGATGTGGTCGCCGTTCTCGGCCAGGGTGAGGATGGCCAGCGTCTCTGCCGCCTGGCCGCTTGCGACGACGAGCGCGCCGGGCAGGCCGACGGCAGTGGTGACGCCGCCCTCCAGGCTCGACAAGCGGGCCTCGAGCGCACCCTGGGTGGGGTTCATGATGCGCGTGTAGATGTTGCCGATCTCGGCCAGCGCGAACAGGTTCTGCGCGTGCGCGGCGTCGCGGAACTCGAAGCTGGTCGTCTGGTAGATGGGCACCGCACGGGCGCCGGTGGCCGGGTCGGGCTCGCCGCCGACGTGGATCTGCCGTGTCTCGAAACCCCAGGTGTCGCTCATAGGTGCGAGAGCGTAGCCGTCAATTCCCGACCTCACAAGTCGGAATTAGATGCCGGTATAGCAACCTGACTCCGGCGCACCCCGAGCATGGTGCTGTCCTCGTGGTCACCTCTTTCGGACGCACCCCGCCTTGCCGACACGCGTCCGAAAGAAGTGACCCCACGGACCAACGTCCGGTCAGCGGTGACACGCCCATCGCTGGCGGAACCGAGGCGAAACGCGGCACGAGGGCGTGCCGCCCATCCCCCGCGGGACGAGCCAGCACGCCCTCGGGCGCATCACGCTGAGCGAATCAGCCGCCGCTGACGTCGGCGACCTTCTGCTTGCCGGCGCCGAGGAACGGCATCATCGCCCGCAGCTGGCCACCCACTTCTTCGATCTGGTGATCGCGGCCGGCCTGCTGCAGTTCCTTCATCTTCGGACGGCCTGCCTCGCTCTCGGCGATCCACTCCTTGGCGAACTTGCCGCTCTGGATCTCCTTGAGGATCTTCTTCATCTCCAGCTTGGTCTTGGCATTGACCACGCGCGGGCCGCGGGTGAGATCGCCGTACTCGGCGGTGTCGCTGATGCTGTAGCGCATGCCGGCGATGCCTTCCTCGTACATCAGGTCGACGATCAGCTTCACCTCGTGCAGGCACTCGAAGTAGGCCATCTCCGGCTGGTAGCCGGCCTCGACCAGCGTCTCGAAGCCGGCCTGCACCAGCGAGGTGACGCCGCCGCACAGCACGGCCTGCTCACCGAACAGGTCGGTCTCGGTCTCTTCGCTGAACGTGGTCTCGATGACACCGGCGCGGGCGCCACCGATGGCGTCGGCGTACGACAGCGCGAGCGCGTGGGCGCCGCCAGTGGCGTCTTGGTGCACGGCGATGAGCGCGGGCACGCCGCCGCCTTCGGTGTAGGTGCGGCGCACGAGGTGGCCGGGGCCCTTGGGGGCGATCATGATCACGTCGACCGTCTTGGGCGGGCGAATGCGCTTGAAGCGGATGTTGAAGCCGTGCGCGAACGCAAGCGCCTTGCCCTTGCGCATGGCCGGCTTGATGAACTCTTCGTACGTCGCCTTCTGCTCGGTGTCGGGCATGGTGAGCATGATCACGTTGGCCCACTTGGCGGCGGCGGCGATGTCCATCACCTTGAGGCCGGCAGCCTCTGCCTTCGCTGCCGACTTCGAACCCTCGCGCAGGCCGACGACCACGTCGACGCCCGACTCCTTCAGGTTGAGCGCATGCGCATGCCCCTGCGAGCCGTAGCCGATGATGGCCACCTTGCGGCTGCGGATGATCGACGGATCTGCGTCCGCCTCGTAGTACATCTTTGCGGCCATGTCAGCCAGCCTTTCCTTGATTGGACTTGGTGGAGACCGCGCGCAGGCGGGCCTCACGATCGAGCTTGGGCAGCGCCACCCGGCCGGTGCGCTGGAGCTCTACGATGCCATAACCGGCCAGAAGTTCCTCAAAATCGTCGAGTTTCTCCGGGTGGCCGTCGAGCGAAACGGTGATCGCATCGACACCGACGGCCAGGATCTTGCCCTCGAAGATGTTGGTCAGCTCCACCACCTGCCCACGATGGTCGCCGGTGGTGCGCACCGTGGCGAGCAGCAGCTCGCGCTCCACGCTGCGGCCAGGGTCGAGCTCGCTGATCTTGACCACCTCGATCAGCTTGAACAGCTGCTTGACGATCTGCTCCAGCGACGTGGTCTCCACGTCGACGACGATGGTGATGCGGCTGAAGCCTTCGTCCTCCGCCGGTGCGACCGCCAGGCTGAAGATGTTGAACCCGCGGCGGGCGAACAGGCCCGCCACTCGGGCGAGCACGCCCGGCCGGTTCTGCACCAGCACGGACAGGATGTGGTG
>JACDJC010001954.1_pt1 | contig 17102 bp, 15 predicted proteins | sample 7454191 | NCBI WGS metagenome assembly JACDJC01 (sample SAMN14253291, study PRJNA609438) | sludge metagenome | isolation source: sludge after 25d culture with pyrite and EDTA | collected 2018-12-20 | reverse complement strand
CCCTCTGTGTCCATGATCCGTGAGACAGATTCTCGCGGAGGTGGTTGCGGTGAAGCAGCGGGTGACGACCGGGATTCGTACCGGTCAGACTGAACGGCGTGGAACGTCACGCAAATCACTTCGAGCGCCCGGGGAACGCGCCGAGCGTCGGATCTTCCGGAACGACTACAAGCTCTCGGTGCTCGCCGAGTACGACCGCTGCTCCGAGCCTGGCGAGAAAGGCGCGCTGCTCCGCCGCGAAGGCCTCTACTCATCGATCATCACCGACTGGCGACGCCAACACCGCGAAGGCATCCTCGTGGTGACCGAAGGCCGCGCGTCCGAAGGCGGCCGAGGGGCCCCATCGGCCAACGAGGTCGCCCGGCTCCGCCACGAGAACGAACGCTTGAAGATCAAACTCGCCAAAGCCGAAGCGATCATCGAGGTCCAGGGAAAAGTACACGCGCTCTTGGAACAGCTCTCCAAGAGCGCGGACAACGACGACTCGTAGACGACATCATCGACACGGCGATCGACGAACTCGCCGACCGCAAGATCGCTCGAGTCGCCGCCTGCCAGGCAATGGGACGCTCCCGAGCAACGCACTACCGGCGACACCTCACCGCACCCGTGCAAGGGCCGCCAGCACCACGACCACCGTCGCATCGTGCGCTCACCCCAACCCAGGTCGACGAGATCGTTGACGTGTTGAACAGCGAACGGTTCTGCGATCAGGCGCCAGCACAGATCTGGGCAACGTTGCTCGACGAAGGCCACTACCTGGCCTCAGTGTCAACGATGTATCGGATCCTGCGCTCACGCCACCAAGTCCGCGAACGCCGCCAACAGTCCCGTCACCCAGCGCACCTCAAACCCGAACTCGTTGCCACCGGCGCGAACCAGGTGTGGTCCTGGGACATCACCAAACTCGCCGGCCCCCACAAATGGAACTGGTTCCACCTCTACGTCATCATCGACGTCTGGTCACGGTTCGCTGTTGGTTGGCTCGTCGCCCCTCGCGAGTCCGACCGTCTCGCCCATGACCTCATCGCCGCCACCATCCAGGTCGAAGGCATCGACCGTGAGCAGCTGACCTTGCACGCAGACCGCGGCAGCTCCATGACCTCGCGAACCGTCGCCCAACTCCTCGCTGATCTCGGCGTCACCAGATCGCATTCCCGGCCGCACGTCTCCAACGACAACCCGTACTCCGAGTCACAGTTCAAGACCCTCAAGAACACACCCAGATTCCCCGAACGCTTCGCCAGCCTCGCCCACGCCCGAGCGTTCGTCGACGAGTTCTTCGAGCACTACAACCACCACCATCGACACTCCGGCATCGGCTACCACACCCCAGCCAGCGTCCACCTCGGCCACCACACCACCATCCGCGCCCACCGCCAAGCCGTGCTCGACCACGCCTACGCAACCCAACCCCACCGCTTCCGTCGGCCCCCGATCGCACCCGCCGTCCCCGACATCGCCTGGATCAACCCACCCGAACCAAATCTGTCTCAATCGGCTTGACATGCTCCGACTCGGCCGACGTGGTCACACCCCCTCCGCCCGACGCCTCGTTCACGCTCTGGGCCAGTGGCGATGCCACGACGCCATGGTTGATGCTGCAGGTCGCCCGCGATCGCCCACCGTTCGTGTTCACCGACTCGTCGCGACGGCTGGCGGGGGGCTTCGAACTGGTGAGCCGGCGCGGCCAGCTCTCCACGACCGACGTGGTGATCGACATCGGAGGCCGATGGACGGCGTCGATTCGAGCGTTCGGCATCGACGACGACGCGCTGACCCGATTCGCGAGCGGCCTCCAGCTCGTCGACGGGCTGGTCGTGGTCGACGACGCGGTCACCGAGCAGCTCGGCCTCTCCGTCACCCACACCGACCAGTGGGCAGCCCAGCTGCTGTACGGCACGGTGACCTCGGAGATGCGGTCGCTCACCGCCCAGGGCACCACCATCACGCTGCGAGCGGCACCGGGTGCGCTCGACGAGCGCCGCGCGTTGCTGCCTTTCTTCACCACCGGCTTGGTGGGTGGCGCCGACCGCTACACCACCGGCACCCTGGTGGCCACCGGTGAAGCCATCGTGATCTGGGCAACCGATGGCCACTTGCTCAGCCTCACCGGAGCAACGACTCCTCACCGCCTGCTGAGCATCGCCCGGTCGGTGCGACGCGCCGGGGCACGCGAGTGGCAGCAGTTGCTGTACGGGCTGCATCCCGACTACCGACTGGGCGAGTTCGCCGAAGTCGCCCGAGCAGGAACAGGAACGGACGACAGCGGGGCCTGGAAGGCCGGGTTGCAGCTGGCCCAGCGCGACGGCCGCACCGAGTACCTGTGGTGGTGGACATGGCCTGACGCGCCCGACATCTCGTCGTCGATCAGTGCCGGCCGCGACCTGGCTGGCGCGCTCACCATCGAGACGATCGTGGTGCGCGGCGCCACCTACGTGTTCGTGGCCGCGCCCACCGCGTCGGCGCCCAACGGGGCCGTCGTGCAGGCGGCCGATGGCACGGCCACCGAACTGCGGTTGTCGCAACCGTTCCCGAACGTGCCAGTGCTCGTGGGAGTGGCGCGAGTCGACACGACCGGCCCCGTGGAGGTGGTCATCCGCACATCGGAGTGACGCTCAGCAAACTGGCATGCACGGCGCGGCCGCGACATACGCGGCGGGCCGCACCGTGTGCTCAGAAGCGACGGTCGTTGGTCTTCTTCTTCGGCGGCGGGGTGAACGGAGCGGCGATGAGCGCTTCGAACTGCGCATCGTCGGGCTGCTTGGGCTCGTTGAGGCGCTGCAGGTAGGTCTTCAGCGCGGCGCGGCCGGCGATGACCCAATCACCCTTGGCGCCCACGGAGCGGGCCAGTGCGTCCTTGGCCTTCGCCACCCGGTCCTTGCGGGTTGCCTTCTCCTCCTCGGAGATGGCTCGCTTGGGCTTGTCGGCCGCTGCGGCGGCGCGACGGGCTTCAACTTCCTGGAGCGGGGTGAGCTTGGGGCCGATTGCCATGGAACTGTTCCTTCGGGTGTAGGTGGTAGCAAGCTACCGGTGAGACTCGCTGACTCCCTCCCTCGTGCTCACCGAACGGGCGCCGCACCTGCGTTTCGAAAGGGCCTGATGAACACCCAATCCCCCACGATCGACACTTCCGGCGACGCCGTTGCCCGCGTGCTCAATGCCGTCGACGAGCGCCAGCAGGAGATGACCGCACTGCTGCAAGACCTCGTGCGCATTCCCAGCATCAGCGGCAGCGACGACGAGAACGAGGCGATTGCTCATGCTGCCTCGTTGTTCCGCGAGCGCGGCCTCGATGTGGATCACTGGCAGATACCGCTCGCCGACATCACCGCGCGGCCCGACTTCCCCGGCATGGAGGTCGAGCGATCAGAGGCGTGGGGCGTGGTCGGCAGGCTGCCCGGTGCGGCCCCCACCACGGCGCGCACCCTGCTGTTCAACGGGCACCTCGACGTCGTACCAGTGGGCGACCCACAGCAGTGGTCGACCGCTCCCTTCGACCCGCGCATCGCCGATGGTCGCCTGTACGGGCGAGGCAGCTGCGACATGAAGGCCGGGTTCGTCGCCGCGCTGTGGGCCGTGGAAGCGGTGCGCCAGTCAGGGGTGCGACTCGCCGGCGACCTGCTCATCACCGCGGTGCTCGGAGAAGAAGACGGGGGTCTCGGCACGTACAGCACCCTCGCTCGTGGCTGGCGCGCCGACGCCTGTGTGATCCCCGAACCCACTGGCCTCGACCTCGTGCCTGCCAACGCCGGGGCGCTCACCTTCCGGCTGCGCGTACCCGGGGTGGCCACTCACGCGTCGCGACGCACGGAAGGCGTCAGCGCGATCGAGAAATTCATCCCGCTGTTCGCTGCGCTGCACCGGCTGGAAGCCCGCCGCAACGCCAACCCGGTTGCGTCGGCCAGCCGCTGGCCGCTGGCCTACCCGCTGTCCATCGGCACCATCCACGCCGGCGACTGGGCGTCGTCGGTGCCGGATCTGCTGGTCGCCGAAGGTCGCCTCGGCGTCGCGCTCGACGAGCCGATGGAGGCCGCCCGGGCGGATCTCGAGCAGGCGGTGGCCGAAGCATGCCGCCACGACCCATGGCTGCGCGACCACCCCGCCAGCGTCGAGTGGTGGGGCGGTCAGTTCGCCAGCGGGCGCCTCCCCGACGACAGCGACCTCCTCGGTCGCGTCGGCGCCGCTCACTCGGCCGTGGGTGGCGGCCCGCAGGAGTCGTACACCGCTCCGTACGGCAGCGACCTGCGCCTGATGACCGGCATCGGCGGCGTGCCCACCTTGCAGTACGGGCCTGGTGAGGCAGTGCAGGCGCACGGCCCCGACGAGCACGTGCCGCTGCAGCAGGTCCTCACCACCGCGCGCACGCTGGCACTGCTGGCCGTCGACCTGTGCGGCGGGTGAGCGGGCTCGGCGCCACTGCGGCTACAGCCACCCCGAGCTCTTGAACTTGCGGTACAGCCCGAGGCAGGCACCGATCATCAGCGTCATCACCACCGGGTACCCCCACTTGGAGCGCAGCTCGGGCATGTGTTCGAAGTTCATCCCGTACACGCCGGCGATCATCGTCGGCACGGCGGCGATGGCGACCCACGACGAGATCTTGCGCATGTCCTCGTTCTGGCGGATGGAGACTCGGGTGAGGTTGGCAGCGAGGATGCCCGTGAGCAGGTCGTGCAGCGTCCCCACCCGTTGCACGACGGCCACCAGGTGGTCGTGAGCGTCGCGGAAGTACTCGCGCAGGCTGGGGTGCACCGTCGGGAAGCTCTTCGAGGCCAGGTCGCCGAGCGGTGCGACCAACGGCGTGAGCGCGTCCTGCACGATGAGCACGGTCCTCATCAGGCCGTAGACGCGCTCCACCGGGTTGTCGCCGAGATGCCGGTTGAACACCTCGCGCTCCACCTCGCGCACGTCCTGCTCGAGACCATCGACGACCGGCTCGTAGCCATCCACCACCTGGTCGACGATGGCATGCAGCACGGAGCCGGGGCCGAACGCCAAGCGGTCGGGTTGGCCCTCCAGACGGGCTCGCACGTCGACCAGTTTCGAGGGCGCCTTGTGCCGCACGTGGAGAACGGCACGAGGAGTGACGAACACCTGGATCTCGCCGAAGTCGACGTTCTCCTCGCTGTCGAAGTACTTGGCCGTCCTGAGCACCAGGAAGAGCGCATCGCCGTACTGCTCCAGCTTGGGTCGCTGGTGCGCGTTGAGCGCGTCTTCCACCACCAGGTCGTGGAGGTCGACGTGCCGGCGGATCTGGTCGAACTCGGCCTTCGTCGGCTCGAACAGCCCGGTCCAGCTGAACGAACCGTGGGGCAGCTCGTCTTCGGCGCCCGTATCGAACTGGCCCGGTCGGCGGCGACCGTCGACGTACAGCGCGCTATCAACGATCATTCCCGGATCATCGCACGTCGGCGGCAGATGGCGAGACAACACCGCTTCCACCGACGAGGTGACGCGCTCGCAAGGCTGCCGGATCGGTGAGATGCATGCGCCCATCTCGGCGGCCGACGACACCCTCACGTTCCCAGGCGCGCAGGATCTGGTTCAGCGATTGTCGGCTGACACCGAGCAAACCGGCCAGCTCACCTTGGGTGACTCGCCGCAGCAGGCCAGGATCATCGAACAGCAACGTGGCGACCACGCTCTCCAGCGGCTGCGATCGTTCGATCACCAGTCGCTTCGTGTTCTCGCGAACGACTGCGACCAGGCCGGCCAGGATGCCTCGGCCAACGGTGCCCGGTGCCGGGAGCTCGGCCGCGAGTAGGGCCGCCGGCAGCCGGTACGCAACCACCGAACGCATCGCAATCGCGCTGGCCGACCGTAGGCCGCCGTCGATCACCGCCAGCTCGCCCAGCAGCTCCCCTCTGCCCACCAGCCGCACGGTGGTCTCGCTGCCGTCGAGCTCGGTGACGAAGATGCGCACAAGGCCGCTGCACACCAGGTACACGGCATCGGGCCGGTCGCCTTCCAGGAACAGCACTCGCCCACGGCGCAGCGACACCTCGCGCACACCCGCTGCAAGGCGGGCACGAGCCTCTGCACAGAGCGTGTCGAGGAAGGGGCAGCGGGCGGCCAGTGCCGAGAAGTCAGCACCGACCAACGGCCACCGCCTCATCACGCGAGGACGCGATGATGTCGCGCAGGCCTGCGCGGACCATCGACTCCAGTTCACAGAGTGAGACCCCGCTACCGGGGGCCGCGGCCTGCCGCGCGAGATCCACGAAGTCCATCATCGACAGGAACGGAGCGATGCGGCTCATGGTCATCGTCGCGAGGGCCGAGCTCGCCGACGGATGCCCGACGCGATGCAGCAGTGCCGTGCCGTAGAAGATTGGGATCAGGTCGACGAACGACCGCCGAACCGGCATTGCATCGAGCTGCTCCATCAGGCCCTGCGCGGCGAGACAGGGGGCAAGACGGGTGAGCAACCGCGAGGCACTGCCGGGCAGCGTCAAGCGGGTGAGCGCCGGAACGTACGGAACGTCGGCCAGCGCCTGTCGAACGAGCTCGAGCGACCGGTCGGGGTCGGTGGCTGCCAGCCCCCAGGCGGCACCGAGTCGGCAGGTGGTGCGCTGCAGGGCGACCTCGCTGCGCGCCACCGTGGTCAATGCCCGTTCGATCAGGTGGTCGGGATCATCGGGGGCCTCGAGGAGGCTGAACTGCCCGAGCACCGCAATGCCGAGCAGCTTGTCGCGGGTCGTCTCGTGCAGTCGCATGTCGTTGGCGCCCAGCAAGCACTGCTCGATCGCCGCCTCGAACTCGCCACTCCATGCGTAGGTCATCCACTTCATCAGCCGGCCGACGCCGGTGGGCTCTTCTTCGTCGAGTGCGTACACCTCGTCGGCGCGAGCGCGCGTCAGCTCGGGCGGGGCGGCCCCGGCGGCGGAGTTGATCAAGGCGGTGAGCACCGAGCGACGATGACTGGGCCGATCGACACCGCACAGCGGCAGCAGCGGCAGCAACAGGTCGGCAAGGTCGTGTCGGCCGAGCAGGAAGTACGCCACCGGCGGGCCGCACAGCCGACCGGCAAGATCGCCGGAGCCGAGACGGGCGGCATGCATGACCGCATCGCGCCAGTTGTCGGCCTCACGCTCGAGGCGGATCGAGTTTCGTTCGACGGCGGCGGTGCACGGCGTCTCCACGGGAAGGTCGGTGAGCGTGGCCACCCACTCGGCGTGCGCGGTGGCGGCCGCCAACCGGTCGCCGCGAGCATCCAGCTCCTCCAACGCATAGGCACGCATCGTCTCCAGCATCCGGTAGCGCACACCATGCGGCGACGGCTCCGGTGACACCATGCTCTTGTGCACCAACGATGCGACGTGATCGGTGGCCGCGAGCTCGTCGATGCCCAGCGCGGCACCGATGTGACGGGCCGCGTCGAGCTCGAAGCCGCTGGAGAACACAGCGAGCCACTGGAACATGCGCTGTTCATCGGCAGCGAGCAACCGGTGCGACCAATCGATGGTCGCACGCATGGTGCCGTGTCGATCGAGCGCACGTCGGCGGCCACCACTGAGCACGCTGAACCGGTCGTCGAGCGCGTCGACCAACGCGTCGACGCCGAGGGTGGCGGCACGAGCTGCCGCCAGCTCGATGGCCAGGGGGATGCCATCGAGCCGGCGACAGATGTGCTCCAGCAGCGAACGGTCCATGTGCTGCACGTCGGCTCCAGCTGCCAGTGCCCGTTGCCGGAAGAGCTCGACGGCGGTGGTGGCCGAGTCGAGCGAGCGCACTGCGACCACGTGTTCACCGTCGATGCCGAGCGCCTCGCGGCTGGTCACGATCACAGAGAGGTCGCGACAATCGGCCGTGAGTGCGTCGATCACCGCGGCGGCGCTGTCGACGACGTGCTCGCAGTTGTCGACCACCAACAGGTTCGGCTCTCCGCACAGCAGCGCGCCGGCGGCCGCCAACGGATCGGCCATCGCGCCGGCGCCCAAGGTGCGGGCGATGGCGTCGGCGACATCTTCGGGGTCGGCAACGCCGGCCAGCTCCACGAACCAGACGTTGGCGAACCTGGACAGCAGATCTGCCGCCGACTGCACGGCCAAGCGGGTCTTGCCCACGCCGCCGACGCCGGTGAGCGTGACGATTCGATGCTGCTTCACCAGACCGATCACGCGGTCGACGTCGCGCTCGCGGCCCACCAGCGACGATCGCTGCGTCGGCAGGTTGTTGGAGTACGTGTCGAGGCCGCGCACCGTGGGGAACTGCTCCGCCAGTTCGGGGTGCATCACCTGCCACACTCGTTCAGGGTCGGTGAGGTCGCGCAGGCGGTGGGTGCCGAGGTCGGTGAGCGCCACCGGGCTGGGCCCGGTGCGCACCAACGACGCAGACACATCCGACAGCAGGATCTGTCCTCCGTGGCCAACCGCCATGATGCGCGCCGCACGGTTGACCGGGCGGCCGCGAAAGTCGTCGTCGATGCGCTCCACCTCGCCGGTGTGAATGCCCATCCGGACGGCGAGACCGACGCTGGGCATCTCCAGCTGAGCACTGATGGCTGCGTGCACCGCCGCTTCGGCCGACGTGAACGCGGCGGCGATGCCGTCGCCCATCGTCGCGAACACCTCACCGCCCACGTCGTTGACCGCCTCGCGCAGGACCGCGAAGTGACGATCGACGAGGTCGCTCATGTGCGGTGACTCCTCCCACTGCCGGGTGGAGCCTTCGATGTCGGTGAGGAGGAACGTCATCGTCATGTGCGGAACGCCATTGCTCATCGGGCGGCCCGCCGCACGACCGCCGCAGCCAGTTCCGCACGATTGCCGAAGCCGAGCTTGGCGTACACGTGCACCAGATGGGTCTTCACCGTTGCCCGCGACATCAGCAGTCGCTCGGCGATCTGCGGGTTGGTGAGGCCCGCCGCCACCTGCTCGGCCACCTGCAGTTCGGTCGGGGTGAGGCTGTCCCAGCCTGCCTGCGGGCGAACACGCTCGCCACGCATCCGCTGCGCCAGGTCGACCGCCGCCGCGAGGCTGAGCGCAGCACCCTCCGCCCACCCGTCGTCACCGTGCACAGCAGCACGTGCCGCGGCCACGTAGGCGGCTCGATGCGCGAAGCGGTAGCGGTACGACATCGCCGACCGGGCGCTGTCGGCAGCGGCCAGCAGCCGCGACGCATCCTTGCTACGACCGTTGTCGGCCAGCATCGACCCGATCAGCTCCAGCAGGTCGACCACCACCTGCGCGAGGCCGAACTCGGCCGCTGTGGCGAGCGCCCGATGAGCGTCGTCGAGCGCGCCGTTCACATCCGTCGCCCAGTCGCACTCTGCCAGCACCAGACCCGCGGTCGCTTCGTACAGCGGCGCCGACACGTCGGCCGAGGGAACGCTCAACCGCATTGCGGCCGCACGCGCAGCGACCTCGTCGCCGAGGGCGAGCTCGGTCTCGGCCAGCAGGCAGACCAGGCGCCAGGAGGTGAACAGATCCGGCTCGCGCTCGGCGAACGCGTCGCGCGCGTGCGTCAGCCGACCTGCGAGCAGCTCGTCCACACCTCGCGCCATCGTGTACGCCGACAGGTAGCCGGCCGGCAGTGACTCGAGGCTGATGTCGGCCAGCCGCAGCGACGCAAGTGGCGAACGATCGTCCAACGCCAGCGCTACCCCGGCCAGCGAGAATGCCGTCAGCACACGGTCGAGCACGGCGCCGAGCCGCGCGTCGAGCAGGCCCTGCGCGTCGGCTGCCAGCTGCAGCGACAGCGCGATCTCCCCGCGCAGCTGCGCGGCGACCGAGCGGATCAAGATGGCCCGAGCACCGGTGAGCGAGGCAACCAGCGCCTCCCCCTCGTCGGGTCTGCCGGCCGCGACCACCATCACGGCGGGGCTCTGCGACGCGTTCCACGCGGTCAGCCACTCCCCGCATTCGAACGCACGCTGCCGAACTCGTGCCAACTCGTCGAGCAGGTCGGCCCTGGGCCCCACGAACATCAGCATCGAGACCTGGGCAACCGTCGCCAGGCGCATCAACGCCACGGTGTCGTCGCGTTCCTCCGCCAGCGCCTGCGCCTCCTGACGCAGCGGCCAGAACGCGGCGTCGCCGGCATTCGTGCGCAACAGCATCAGCTTCAGCACCGCCAGCAGCCACTCGGGTCGCTGCCGATCGCCGGCCAGCAGCGAGGGCATGCCGTGGCGCGCCGAGTCGGTGGCGCGCTGCCGCAAGGTCCAGTAGTCGCCGAGTCCGGCGACGAGTCGCAGCGCGAGCGGGCTGCCCACTTCCACCCAGTCGAGCGCGCTGGCCGCATTCGGCCACTCCGGGTCGACCTTGGCGACGATGGCGAGTCGCGACGCCCACCAGCTGTTGACGTCGGGCGTCGCGTTCTCCGAGGTGGCCGCCGCGAGCCATTGCGCGCACCACTCGGCGTGGGCATCGCGCGTCGCCGCCATCTCGCCAGTCTCCAGCAGGCGTTGCATGGCATACGCCCGAATGGTGTCGAGCAGCGAGTAGCGGTCACGGCTGTCGTCGAACTGCACCAGGCTCTTGTCGACCAGGCGGCCCACCGCCTCGGTGATGTCGTAGCGGTCGACGTCGCCGAACGAGCCGATCACCGCCTCCGCTGCTTCGGCGGTGAAGCCGGCGACGAACACACCGAGCCGCCGGAACACCAGTTGCTCGGTCGTGTCGAGCAGGCCCTCGCTCCACGCCACCGACGCCTGCAGCGTCTGCTGACGCTCCATCAAGGTGCGCGGACCACCGGCCAACAGGCGAAACCGGTCGTCGAGCTGGGCGGCGATGCGGTCGGGTGGCATGTTCCTGACGCGCGCCGCCGCCAACTCGATGGCCAGCGGCAGGCCGTCGAGGCGCACGCAGATCTGGGCGACGGCCGGCGCGTTGTCGTCGGTGATGGTGAAACCTCGACGCGCCCGCCGCGCCCGCTCGAGGAACAGCCGCGCCGCGTCGAACTGCCCGACTGCAGCAGCGGTGAGCAGCGAGGTGTCGTGCAGCGAGGGTGTGCTCAGCGAGGGCACCCGCCACACGACCTCGCCGTGCACGCCGATCGGTTCCCTGCTGGTGCACAGCACCTTCACGTCCGGGGCCCGCTCGACGACCACTGCCACCAGCTGGGCAGCAGCGTCCAGCACGTGTTCGGCGTTGTCGAGCACGAGCAGCGTCGGCGCACGCCCGGCGAGCATCCTGGCGACGCTGTCGAGCCCCGCTTCCCCGGGCGACTCCGTCACCTCGAGCACATCGACCACCGCGGCCAGCACATCCTCGCTGCCCGAGCACGAGGCCAGCTCCGCCCACACCGCACCGCCCGCCATCTGCTCGACGGCATCGACTGCGAGCTCATAGGCCAGGCGGGTCTTGCCGCAGCCACCCGAGCCGGTGAGCGTGACGACGCGTTCGCCGGCCAGCAGCAACGACAGCTCGGCAAGTTCGGGCGCGCGCCCGATCAATGGCGTCAGCGGGGCGGGAGGAACGTGTCGGTAGCTCACGGGCTTCCCGTCACCGATGGGCAGCCGCCGCCCGAGGAGGGCATTCGAAACCATTCGATGCATCATTCTCTCGCACGCTCGCCAGAACATCGACCAAGTGGTTGATCTCCATCAGATCAGCGCGCATCCCCCCGCCCGCTCTGTCGTCGGCCGCAGCTGCTGTTGTCGGTAGGTGCTGCGCGTGCGCTCTGCCAGCACCCCCAGCAGCCGGCGAACCAGCGTCGGGCAGCTGTCGATGATCTCGGCGAACTCCTGGGCGCTGCACACCCAGACGAGCAGCTCGGTCTCGGCGACCACGCTGGCCGTTCGGTCCCCGTGGTCGAGCAGCGCCACCTCGCCGCAGCACTCGCCCGGCCCCAGGCGCGCCACCTCCCGACCACCGATCGACACCACGGCCGAGCCCTGCGCGATGACGACGAACTGGTGCCCTGAACGCCCCTCTTGAAGGAGCACTGCTCCCGCGGCCGACCGGTGCTCGATGCCGCGGCGAGCGATGAACTGCAGCTCCTTCTCACTGCACGTCGCGAAGAGCGACATCTGCCGCAGGCGCGCCACCGTCGGATCGACCGTTCTCATGACCGAACCAGCTGGCGAGCGGCGTGACCCGTGTGCTCGATGCCGTCTCGGTGCATGTCCAACACCTGATCTGCGAACGGCAGCAGCCGATCGTCGTGGGTCGCCACCACCAGCACACGGCCTTCGTCGGCAAGCGACCGCAGCAACTGCAGCACGCCCGCGACCTGGATGTGGTCGAGGTGCGCAGTCGGTTCGTCGGCCAGCAGCAGCGGCGCATCGGTGGCCAACGCGCGAGCGATCGCCACGCGCTGTTGCTGCCCACCGCTCAGCTCAGTAGGTCGGCGTCGGAGATGATCTGCCAGCCCCACGCGGGCCAGCACCGCCTTCGCATGCTCCTTCGCGACGCGACGCGACACCCCCGCGGCACGTTGTGGCACCATGACGTTCTCGACCAGGTCGAGGCTGCCGACCAGGTTGAATGCCTGGAACACGATGCCCACACGGTGTCGCCGATACGCCGCCAGCGCAGCGCCGGCAAGACCGACGACCTCGGTGCCGCCAACGACGATCGAACCGCTCTGCGCCGGCAGCAGTGCACCGAGGCAGGACAGCAGCGTCGTCTTGCCGCAACCCGACGGCCCGTGCAGCAGCGTGAGGGTGCCCGGGCGGGCGGCGAAGGACAGCCGGTCGATCGGCCTCGAGACGAACGGGCCGGTGGTGTACTCGACCACCAGATCGTGGACGGCGAGCGAGGTGTGGAACGCGTGCATCAGAGTGCTCCGAAAGCGAGGGCGGGCGGGACGACGAGTGCACGCCGCATGCCGCTGACCGCGCCCACCAGCGACACGGCGAGCGCAACCATCGGCAGCATCAGGTACAACCGGGCGGACAGCTCCACCGACATCGGGAAGCGCGGCGCGAGCGCCGTTGCCGACACCGCCGCGACTGCAGCGGCCAGCAGGGCGACGACGGCTGCCTGAACGGCCAGCCCGAGGGCGATCGAGCCGGCCGACGTGCCGGTGGCCTTGAACACGGCCATGTCACGGGTGCGTTCGATCGCGTTGAGGTAGAGCACCGACCCGACGACGAGCGCGGCGACCAGCCACAGCAGCGTGCGTACGAGCGCGATGGTGCTGCTGGCCGACTTCAGCGGTTCCATTGCATCGGCGATCGCTTGCGTGGGGCTCATCTGCTGCAAGCCGTCGGGCACCTCCAGCAACGTGCCGCGAACCAGGACCCCCGATGACAGCGGCGCACCTTCCAGGCCCAACGCTCGCGCTTCCTCGATCGCGACGTACACAACCGGTGCCGCCGCGAACAGCGACGACCGAACCGTGCCGGACACCGTGAACGGACGGCCGGCGACCGCAACCGTGTCGCCGACCCTCACGTCGAGCCGGCTGTCCACCACCGCCTCTCCCGGCATCGCCAGCGGCGCACCGTGGGTCGGCCGGGGCGCTCCCATCTTGCCCGGCTGCACCCCGATCAGAATCGAGAACACCGGCTCCCCTGTCGCGACCACCGCCTGTCGTGTGATCAGGATCGGCTCGGCCTCCTGCACCCCGGCGCTGCTGCGCACAGCGGCGAGAGCCGAATCGTCGATGAGTACCGAGGTGGTGAACGGCCCTGCAGCCCCGTCGGACACCACCCACGTGTCGGCGCCCGCAAGCGCGACGGTGCGTGCAGCCTCGTTGTGGAAGCTGGCGGTGAGCCCGCTCATGATCATTCCCAGCGCCAGCACCAGCCCGGCACCGAGGATCGCGACGAGGAACCGTCGCCGTCGAGCTTGCAGGTCCCGCAGAGCGGCTCTGATCATCATCGGGTGTCTCCATCGTGCTGGGCAACCTGCACAGAGTGCGCCGGTCGCGCACGGTGCGCTGTCGGGTTGCCGACACCTGGCGGTGTGCCGAATGCCGCCTACGATTCACCACATGCATGCACCCGTCGTCGTCTCCGCGTTCGACCACCTGGTCCTCAAGTGCGCCGATGTGGAGACCACACTCGCCTGGTACGTCGATGTGCTGGGCCTGCAACCGATGCGCGTGAAGGAGTGGCGCAACGGCGACGTGCCGTTCCCGTCGGTCCGCGTCGATGCAGGCACCATCATCGATCTCATCAAGGGCACCGATCTCATCGATGGCGACAGCACCGACGGCCACCTGGATCACTTCTGTCTCGTGATCGAAGCAGTCGACCTCGCCGGGCTGGCGGCGTCGGGCCGGTTCGATGTGGCCGGCGGGCCGGCCACCCTCTTCGGCGCACGCGGCAATGGCACCTCGCTGTACGTGCGCGACCCCGACGGCACCGTCGTCGAGTTGCGCCACTACTGACGCTCGTCGCCGCACGCTGCCAACGGCACGCCACCGACGGCACAGGGGTACTGTTCGGCTCGTGAACGTGCATGGGCCGGAACGGTTGGCAGGTCAGGGTCTCGACAGCGAGCAGCACGACTCGGGCAACCGTGCGATCCACGCGTTGCTCAGCGACAGCGGCGTCGGCGCGCAGGTCGATCTCGTGCTCACGTGGCGCGCTGGCGATGATGGCGAGCACGGTGCGTATGAAGCCTGGGCGACGCGTGGGCTGGTGCGCTTTCGAAGGTTGATCGCAGGCGACGGCACGTTGCAGTTCGAGGTGATCGAGGTGGTCGGCCAGAACCCTCTCGCCAATCAGGACCCGCTGGCACTGTGCACGCTCGACGCCGAACGAGCCGCCGCAATGGCCGGCGGCTTCGACGCCGACGACCACACCCGACGATTCATCGCGCCCGAGCAGCAGAGCTACCCCTTCGCCTACGAGCGCGTCGCTCAGCTGTTCGACTCGCCCAACGCACCGGATCTTGCCGTCTCACCTCGGGACTGGTGCTCCGGTTCGTCACCCGGCACTCATGGCGCGCTGCACGTGCGCCAGTCGCGAGCGCCCTTGTGGTTCAGTGGGCCGGGCGTCGTCGTGGGCACCCACGATCTTGCCGTCCGGTCCATCGACATCGCTCCCACCTGCCTTGCCGCACTCGGCTTCCCGCTGATCGACGGTGAGGACGCCACCGGCCACACCAGCAGCGAGCGTGGCGCCGCCCCCGACGTGCTGCTCGCCCGTCAGGATGGCCGAGTGGTCGGCGAGGTGCTCGATGGCACCGGCCAGCAGCCCCGCCGTCTGTACGTGATCCTCATGGATGGCATGCATCAGACCGAGCTCGATGATCGACTGGCCAACGATCCCGATGCGCTCCCCCACCTGCGTCGCCTTCGTGCTCGTGCGGCGGTGCTCACCGGCGGCTCGATCGTCAACTTCCCCTCCATCACCTGGCCCAGCCACACGGCCATCGGTACCGGCACGTGGGGTGGGCACCACGACGTGGTCAACCCCACCTACTACCTGCGTGATCGCCGGGCGACGGTGTCGCCGCAGGGCATCTCGATGGGCACCGAGGTGTACGCCAACACGGCAGTGGAGAGCGTCTACGAGGCATTCCACCGCGTGCACCCCGGCTGCCTCACCGCCGCGATCCACGCGCCCTTCGGTCGCGGGGCCACGCATGCGTTCCTGGAAGGTCGCAACCTGTGCGACCGCACGCGAGTGAAGCTGCTCACCGCCGAGTTCGCCGCCGACATGAACCCCCGTTGGCAGAACGAGCACCAGTCGGTCGCGAGCGAATCGCTGCTCGACACTCGGGGCATGGCCCAGGTGGCCGAACTGCTGAGTCGCGGCGACCTGCCCGCACCGCTGTTCGTGTACCACGAACTGGCGGTCACCGACGGGGCCGGGCACGAGTACGGCCCACACAGCGACGGCGTGGCGGCCGCGCTCGCCGAGACCGATCGGCGCATCGGCCGTGTGCTGGGCTTGCTCGACGAGCGCGGATTGTTCGAGGAGACGCTGTTCGTGGTGTCTGCCGACCACGGCATGGCCCCGCAGGACGCTGCACTGCGCGCCAACCCCACCGCTCACGTGCTGGCGGCCGGGCTGGCGGCGATCGTGGCCGAGCCGATGATCTGGCTGCTCGATCTCGCAGTCGAGGCCGAACGAGCGTCGGACGGTCGTACGGGGCGGGTCATCGTGTACGACAACGACGCCGACACGAGCGGCGAGCAGCCGCCGTACGAGGGCGCGGAGGTGATCGTGGAGGCGCACTCGGAGGGCGCCAGGCCACGCCTCATCGCCAGCGGCAGCACCGACCCGAACGGCCGGTTCGGCTTCGCGACGCCCAGCGATGTGGCCAGTGATCGCATCGCCATCAGCGTGAGGGCCGACGGCCGCAACTCGCGCCATCTGCTGCTCGACGGCACCCGCCTCACGTTCGACCTGCGCACAGCGCTGTACGGCACCCCCACCTGAGCACCTGGACGAGCCACGGCGAGGCGAGGCGAGGGCGAGGTGAGCCCGCGGTGAGCCCGCCGACCACCCGTACACCCTCACTGGTCAGCCGGAAGCCACACCGACTGTCGATCTCGGGCGACCAGACGTACACCCTCACTGGTCTGTCGGCGGACAGGTGAACCTGCCCACTGCCGGCCATCTGGACTTGCCCCTGCGCTCGCACCGGGTGATCCATTCGACAGCTCAGAGAGCGAGTCGCGCCACCTTCTCGTCATCGTCCCACTCGCCGGTCGGCTCGAACCCGAGTCCGAGGTAGAAACCCTCAGGTCCGCCGTCGCCAGGCACCCACGAAGTGAACAGCTCCGTCGCGTTCCGCCGGCGACATTCCTCGACGCCGAGGGCCAAGGCGGCCCGGCCGTAGCCCTTGCCTTGGTGTTCGGCTGCGATCATCAGCCGCCAGAGCTGGTACGGCCGACCGTCGTCATCGTCCGGGTCGAACTGCAGCATGATGAACCCGACCACCGTGCCGTCGGCAACGATCGCGCGCGGCCAAGCGATCTTGCGCTCTGCGTACGCCTGCGCCAGCGACCATGGGTTCGATGCCACGAACTCGTTCTGCCCAGGACCGACGGCGAGGTCGTACACCTCCCCGAGATTGTCGGCGGTGATCTCGGCCAACTCGACTGCCATGCGACGTCACCGTAGCCGTCGTCCGAAAGTCCGAGAACCGATCGAGGCCGGACTCGGATCGGAACAACCGAATGCCCGCCACCACCGCCATCTGAACGACGTTGCGCGAGGTGACGGCGAGCGGTGAAAGGATCGGGCGATGAAT
>JACDJC010001952.1_pt1 | contig 17117 bp, 13 predicted proteins | sample 7454191 | NCBI WGS metagenome assembly JACDJC01 (sample SAMN14253291, study PRJNA609438) | sludge metagenome | isolation source: sludge after 25d culture with pyrite and EDTA | collected 2018-12-20 | reverse complement strand
CGCAAGGCACGATCTTGATCACCGATTCGATCCGCGGCACGGCTTTGCCGGATGGGGATTATGAATATAAGGGGCAGCGCTTTAGCGTGGTGGATAACGTCGCCCGCACACCGGAAGGCGGCTTGTCGGGCAGCACGCTGACCATGGATCAGGCGGTGCGCAATGTGTTCCAGTTCACCAATCGTTCGATCCCCGAGGTGATTGCGATGGCCGCCACCGTACCGGCCAACGAGATGGGCTTCGAGGGAAAGAAGGGCGTCATCCAGCCCGGGGCGGATGCGGATTTGGTGTTGTTTGACCAGCATTTCACGGTCAACAAGACGATTGTTAATGGAAAATGCGTGTATACAAAACAAAATTGATTGCGAATGGAGTTCAACATGGCAACAAGATCACAGGAATATATTGAAATCGTTAAGGGGTTATTGGATCAAATCGTGGTAGAAGAAGCACAACCCTTAAAGGAAGCGGCAGGCCTGATCGCGGATGCCATTGCAGGGGATGGCCGCTTGTTTGCCTGGGGTAGCACGCACTCATCGACCACCATGCAGGATATTTATGTACGCGCCGGCGGGTTGATGGTCTTGAATGCGATTTTCATCCCCGGCCTGGAAGCCTTACAGACCAATCCGTTTGGCGTGACCAGTAAAATCGAACGCTTAAGCGGCTACGCCGAGGTTATTTTGGACTATACCCCGATCCGCGCCGGGGATGTGTTGATCGTCGTCTCGGTTTCCGGGCGGAATGCGGTGCCGATTGAAATGGCAAAGGTCGCCAAAGAGCGCGGCATCAAGGTGATTGCCGTCACGGGCTATGAATATTCGACCAGCGTTGAGCCGCGCCACCCGGATGGGAAGAATATGTATGCCTACGCGGATGTGGTGTTGGACAATAAAGCCAAAGCCGGGGATGCGGTCTTGGCAGCCGATGGCATGCCGACCAAATTCTGTCCGGTTTCGGGCATCACCAGTACGGCGGTTTTGCAGTGCCTGGTGGCCGAGACGGTGGACGAATTGTTATCGCGCGATATTGTGCCGCCGGTGTTCATGGCGCAAAATTTGGATGGCGGCGAGGAATTCAATAATAAGATGTTTGAAAAATACCGCGATAAGATCTTTTATTTGATGCCGGAGTAGATCAAAGCCGGTTAGAGGGGTGGGTGGCCGCACGAGAGCGGCAAAAATGGTCGTTGTTCCCCAGCAGCTCGGATCAAGCATCCGGGCTGCTGTTTTGTGGGTCAGCTGCGCCCGCGCGATTGTTTCTTCCCGAAACAAGCGGGTTAAAAGGATGAATGATTGGGGATGCGCACGGCATGCCGGGACTGCAAACAACCCAGCGGTAGGTTTGCGAGCAGCATGATTTCACCACAGAGACCACAGAAAGGGTATGGAAAATCGCACTGTAACAAAAAAATGATCTATAATTAAACAATCATCACCCCAGACTTCCCAGGAGCCCAAACCTTGTTTGAACAAACCTTTAAGAACATTGACGATAGACTTTGGAAAGATGCTGGTTGCAGCAGTGAACTCGATTACATCGAACAGACCTCCTGGATCCTGTTTTTAAAATACCTCGATGACCTCGAAAAAGAGAAAAAACTATCCGCTGAACTGACCGGCCAGGCCTATCCCTATATCATCGCTCCCGAATTCCGCTGGGAAACCTGGGCTGCCCCCAAAAACGGGGATGGAAAAATCGATTTAAATAAGGCCATCACCGGGGATGATCTGATCAAGTTTGTCAATCAGGAACTTTTCCCCTATTTGCAAAATTTTAAAATCAGTGCGGCGGGGGCTGGTACCATCGAATATAAAATTGGGGAAATATTTAGCGAATTAAAAAACCGGTTGCAATCCGGCTTTAACCTGCGGGCGGTGATCGACCTGGTAGATGAACTGCGTTTTCAATCGCAGACCGAAAAGCACGAAATGTCGCATCTGTATGAAGAGAAGATCAAAAATATGGGCAACGCCGGGCGCAATGGCGGCGAATATTACACCCCACGCCCGCTGATTAAAACCATCGTCAAGGTTGTCCAACCGCAAATTGGCGAGACGGTGTATGATGGGGCGGTCGGCTCGGCCGGCTTTTTGGTGGAAGCCTTTGAATATCTCAAATCCAGCCGCCAACTGACCACAGCGGATATGAATACCCTCCAAAACAAAACCTTTTTTGGTAAAGAAAAAAAATCCCTGGCCTACATCATCGGCATCATGAACATGATCCTACACGGCATCGAGGCACCCAATATCCTCCATCTCAACACCCTTTCCGAAAATATTATCGATATTCAGGATAAAGACCGCTATGATGTGGTGCTTGCTAACCCGCCCTTTGGCAGCAAGGAATTGGGGGAAGTACAGGAGAACTTTCCGATCAAGACTGGGGAAACCGCGTTTTTGTTTTTACAGCATTTTATCAAAATTCTCAAAGCGGGCGGACGGGCTGGTGTGGTCATCAAAAACACCTTCTTATCCAACACCGATAACGCCGCCATCAGCCTGCGGAAGATGCTGCTTGAATCGTGTAACCTGCACACGGTTTTGGATCTGCCCGGCGGCACCTTTACTGGCGCGGGGGTGAAGACGGTTGTTCTCTTTTTTGAGAAGGGAGCCCCCACTCAAAGGGTGTGGTTTTACCAGCTCAACCTCGAGCGTAACCTGGGTAAAACCAACCCGCTGCATGAAGATGACCTGGCCGAATTTTTGGCACTCCAAAAGACCCAAGCCGACTCGGACAATTCGTGGAGTCTGAACGTCGCCGACCTCAACCCGGAGACCTTTGATCTTTCGGTGAAAAACCCAAACCGGAATGATGAGGTGGTTTTGCGTGATCCGCTGGAGATTTTGGAGGAGATCAGGCTTTTGGATGAGGAAACGAAGGAATTATTGAAATCCATTCAGGGGTTATTATGAAAGCTGAGTGGGAAACAAAAAAATTAGGTGAGATTACAAAAATTATTAATGGGGGTACCCCAAAAACCAATAAAAAAGAATATTGGGATGGTGAAATTTTATGGATAACCCCAAAAGATTTGGGAAAGCTAGAAGGCGTTTACGTTAATAACACATCAAGAAAAATTTCAGAAAAAGGGCTAAATAAGTCTTCTGCAAAAATTATTCCACCAAACTCGGTAATCCTTTCAACCAGAGCGCCGATTGGCTATTTGGCAATTAATAAAAAAGAAATTACTACAAATCAAGGGTGTAGAGGGATTGTTCCAAGAGAAAACGTTTCATCAAAATTTCTTTATTATTTTTTAAAAAAGTCTGTTAAATTATTAAATGAACTTGGTACAGGAACAACATTTAAAGAGTTGTCTTCGACAAATTTAAATAGCATGTCAATCCCTCTTCCCCCCCTCTCCGAACAAGAACGCATCGTCCAAATCCTTGACCAGGCCTTCGCCGCCATCGATCAGGCCCTCGCCAACACCGAGAAAAATTTACAGAATGTACAGGAATTGTTTGATTCTTATTTGGATAAATTGTTTTCTAATCAGGATAGGATTTGGGAAGAAAAATATTTAGGTGAGCTTTGTTTATTTGAAAATGGAGACAGGGGGAAGAATTATCCTTCTCGGGCGGCAAGAACTCAGTTTGGTATTCCATTTATTAACGCTGGGCATTTATCTGATGATGGTATTGATTTTTCTAATATGAATTACATCTCAAGAGAAAGATTTAATCTTTTAGGAGCTGGAAAAACCAAGCCCCATGATATTCTTTTTTGTTTAAGGGGCTCATTAGGAAAGTTTGCAAGTGTCGGAAACCTTCCTGAAGGAGCTATCGCTTCTTCATTGGTTATTGTTCGGCCAGGCCAGTATTTATTAAACGAATTTCTTTTATTATATTTTGGAAGCCGGGTTTGTGCCAAAATGATTAACAAATTTAGTAATGGTGCTGCTCAACCAAACCTATCAGCCCGCAGCCTTTGGAATTTTTCTATACGATTACCTGCATTAGATGAACAACGTGAAATTATTTTCAAAGTAAATACCATCAAAGAAGAATTAAAATTATTACAATCCAACTATCAACACAAACGAACTAACCTCCACGAACTCAAACAATCCATCCTCCAAAAAGCTTTTAACGGTGAACTACCTTAAGTTAAATAAACTGAGAAGGGATAAAAATGAGCAGTATTATTCTTTTTGAATCGAAACAAGTACGCCGAGTCTGGAACGAACAAGACCAAAAATGGTATTTCTCAGTTCAAGATGTTTTGGCAGTCTTAACCGACAGTAGTGATGTAAAGCAATATATCAAAAAAATGCGCAGCCGAGACCCTGAATTAAATGCCAACTGGGGTACAATTTGTACCCCAGTTCGAATGATTGCTGCAGATGGTAAAAAACGAAAAATCCAGGCGGCAAACGCGGAAGGGTTATTTCGGATTATTCAGGCCGTCCCCACCCCCAAAGCGGAACCTTTTAAAAGATGGCTTGCCAAAGTGGGTTATGAACGTTTGGAAGAGATAGAGAACCCGGAATTGGCTGCTGAGCGGATGCGTTCCTTATATAAAGCAAAAGGGTATTCACAAGAGTGGATCGAAAAGCGGGTGCGCGGTATTGCTATCCGAGATGAGTTAACGGAGGAATGGCAGCAACGCGGTATTAATCAATCCAAAGAATTTGCCATCCTGACCGCAGAAATTTCAAAAGCAACCTTTGGTATGACGCCTTCCCAATATAAACAATTCAAGAGCCTGACCAAATCGAATGAAAACTTAAGGGATCACATGACTGATCTTGAATTAATTTTTACAATGTTAGGGGAAGCATCCACGACTGAGATAGCAAGAATGAAGGATGCGCAAGGGTTTGATGAAAATAAACAAGCCGCTCAACAAGGCGGGGGTGTAGCCGGAAAAGCTCGGCGTGATCTGGAAAATAAATCAGGTTCCCGCGTATCAACGAATGAAAATTACAAAGAGATAACTCAAAAAACACGCAAATCATTATCAAATCAAGATGAAAACCAAACTGATAACGAAAAGTAAACGGTTGAAGCGAAAGAGGTAGAGGATGAATGAAGCCGATACGAGAGCGTTATTGATCGATCCTTCCCTTCAGCAAGCTGGGTGGGGGGTGGTGCCGGGCAGCCGTGTTTACCGCGAAGTGCAGCTCACCGCCGGGCGCATTTTGGTGGGCGGCCAGCGCGAAAAACCGTTGATTGCTGATTATATCCTCGAATTTAAGGGACAAAAACTGGCCGTCATCGAAGCCAAATCCAACGAGAAAGCAGTCGGGGAAGGGGTTGCCCAGGCCAAAAATTACGCCCTCAAGCTAAGCCTGCCGCAAGCCTTTTCAGCCAATGGCCAGGCCATCTACCAGATCAATATGTTGACCGCACAGGAAGGTGAAGTATTGGCCTTCCCTTCCCCCCAGCAGCTGTGGGATACTATTTTCGCCGAACAAAATGCCTGGCGCGAAAAATTCAGCCAGGTGCCCTATGAGAACGTGGGCGGTACCAAGCCACTGCGCTATTACCAGGAAATTGCCGTTAACCGCGCCATGCAAGCCATTGCCAAGGGGCAAGAGCGTGTTTTATTAACCCTGGCGACCGGCACCGGTAAGACCTTTATCGCCTTTCAGATCGTCTGGAAATTGTTTCACACCCGCTGGAATCTGCGGCGCGATGGCAGTCGCCGCCCGCGCGTCCTCTTCCTGGCAGACCGCAATATTTTGGCAAACCAGGCTTTTAACGCCTTCTCGGCGTTGGATCAGGATGCTCTGATTCGCATCCGCCCCACCCAGATTCGGAGTGACGGCCGGGTACCGACCAACGGCAACATCTTTTTTACCATTTTCCAAACCTTTATGAGCGGTCCGAATGGCGAACCTTATTTTGGCGCATACCCGCGTGACTTTTTTGACCTGATCATCATTGATGAATGCCATCGCGGCGGGGCGAATGATGAATCCAACTGGCGGCAGATTTTAGACTACTTCCAACCCGCTGTGCAGCTTGGCTTAACGGCTACCCCCAAACGCAGCGATAACGTGGATACCTATCATTACTTTGGCGAGCCTGTCTACAGCTATTCCCTCAAAGAAGGCATCAACGATGGCTACCTGACCCCCTTCCGCGTCAAACGGATTCAAACCACCCTGGATGAATATGTGTACACGTCTGATGATACCGTCATCGAGGGGCAGGTTGAGCAGGGGAAAGTCTACCAGGAAGCCGATTTTAACCGTATCATCGAGATCAAACAGCGCGAAAAAAAGCGCGTCCAGATCTATCTGAATGACGTTGACCAAAAAGAAAAAACGATTGTATTTTGTGCCACCCAGGATCATGCCCTGGCAGTGCGTGACCTGGTTAATCAACTGAACCATATTAAAGACCCGTTATACTGCGCCCGCGTCACCGCCAACGATGGGGAATTGGGAGAACAGCACCTGCGCCTATTTCAGGATAATGAAAAAACCATCCCGACCGTGCTGACCACCTCCCAAAAACTATCCACCGGCGTGGATGCCCGCAATATTCGTAATATCGTCCTCTTACGTCCGATCAATTCCATGATCGAATTTAAACAGATCATTGGGCGCGGCACCCGTCTGTTTGAAGGTAAACAATATTTTACCGTTTACGATTACGTGAATGCCTATCACCATTTCAGTGATCCCGAATGGGATGGGGAACCGCTTCCGCCGGAAGTTGCAGCGGAAAATAGGGGGAGTGCCGCTCCGGTCAGCACGCGGGAACGCCCAGAACGGGAGTACGGCGTGGATGACCCTCCTTCAGAGCGACCGCCGCTGGTGCGGGTGCGGCTGAGCGATGGCAAAGAACGCCAGATACAATTTATGCTCGCTACCACCTTTTACAGTGCGGAAGGGGTTCCCATCTCTGCGGAAGAATTTTTGCAGAACCTGTTTGGGGCCTTACCGGCATGCTTTAAGGATGAAGCCGAATTGCGCCAGATCTGGTCTAATCCCAATACGCGCCAGGCTTTGCTTGAAAAGCTTGCCAACACGGGATATGACCAAAGTGACTTGGCCCTCTGCCAGCAATTGATCAACGCCCAGGATAGTGACCTGTTTGACGTGCTGGAGTATATTGCTTTTGCGGTTTCACCCATTCCGCGCGAACAACGGGTGGCCCAGGCACAGACGGAAATTTTCAACACCCTCAGCCCGCATGAAAAAGAGTTTCTCGAATTTGTGTTAATGCAGTATATTGAAACCGGTGTCGAAGAACTATCTGTTAGCAAACTGCCCGAACTGCTGACCCTGAAATATTTCACCCTGCCGGATGCCATCTGCAGCCTGGGCAGCGTTGAGACGATTCGTGAACTGTTCATCGGCTTCCAGAAGCACCTATATATGCCGGTGGCGGCTTGAGGATCGCGTTTCTTTTTTGTATCTTTTCCACCTGCACTGCATCTAAACCATAAAAAGAGAATTCGCTCTTTTGTTATGTGAATGATGAGGTAGTGATGAAGAAATTAATCAATGAATCCGGGTTGGATCGGGTCATCCGTGTTGTGGCCGGTTTGGTCTTACTGGTGCTAGGCTGGGGCGGGATTGTGACTGGTGGTTGGGGTTTATTTTTCAAGATCTTTGGTTTTCTGCCCCTCTTGACCGGTTTGATTGGGGTTTGTCCGGCGTATCTGCTATTAAACACGAGTACCAATCATAAACAAGCGTAACGGCTCAAGGCTGAGTACTCTTCCCGTTGGTGAAAAATAAATCCCTTCGGTGCGCAGTGCGCCCAACGGGAGGTGCGCCCAAAAGTCAGCCTCTTGTTGGACAGTTTTTATAAAACATCTCAGAAAGGTCTTCCATGAATCAAAAATTTTTCCAACAAAAGCTGCAAAACAATCCGCGTCCGATCATCGTTGAATTTTGGGCACCCTGGTGCGGCCCGTGTAAAATGATGGCTCCCGCCTTACAGGAAGCTGCTAAGATGTACGAGGGAAAGGTCGATCTGTGGAAGATCAATGCCGATAAGGAGCCGGAATTGCTGCGCGATTTGGGGGTGAAGGGCATTCCGACCATGTTTGGGTTTTTTGAGGGCAAGGAGATCACCCGTAAAACCGGGGCGATGACGCCGGAAAATGTACATGCCTTTTTCGCGGCGGTAGCCGAGCAAAAACCTTTTGTGCGCCGTTTGAACTGGGTCGAACGCTTGATTCGGGTCTTGATGGCGGCGGCGGTGGCGGTGGTGGCCTGGCTGAATGGGCCGGCGTATTGGTTGTTCGCGGTCGCTGGGGTGATTGTGTTCAGTGCGGTGTATGATCGCTGCCCGGTCTATAAGGTGCTGAGCTTGCAGGTCAAGTCGTGGTTTAAGGGTGGAAAGAAAGCTTAAGGAATCAAACCGCGAATTTTCGCGAATTGGCGTAGGGAATGATCATTTCTCTTGTGTGCCAGACTACCTGGGAGAAGATGCTCACGCGCGGCTGTTGAATTCCATTTCCATCAGGATCAATAGCAGCGATCCGAACGCTTTCAAGGGCAGGTAGATAATTGCGCTATTGATGACGATGACAAATAGTGCCACACCAATCGTCACGGCCCAGCCCAGCTGCGATGCGGCCGGGTTTTGCCCAAAATAAGCGGTAAAGACGGCCTGGCTGTTGCCCAGTTCCTGAATGACCCTCAACACACTTAACAAAATGCCGGCCAGGGCAGCATAGTGCAGCCAGCGGTAGAGGCGGAAGACCTGGCGGGGTTTGTAAAACACGGCTTGATCTTGCCCGGCTGCAAACTTTTGAAAATCAGCTTCGTTGGGCGTGGAAAACGAATACCATTTATCAGCCATGCGTTTCCTCCCCCAGCTTTTGTTCGCGGTAATTTAAATCCGTCTCCACGATCATCATTAATCCCAGGTGGATGCCTTTCAGCACCACCCACAGCATTGCACCTTGCACAATCATTCTGAGCATGTTGATCACAAAGCGCACATAATCCATGCTGGTCATCGCATCGGGCGGCAACCCCATCGCCAGCAGGATGCTGCGGTTGCCGTTGAAGTTGATGATCGCTGCCAGACTATAGATGATCAACACCAGCCAGGCCAGGATGTTCGCCAGGCTGGCGATGCGCGTTAGACGTTCATGTTTTTTGGTGAAAAATGTGCTTTCCAATGCGAATGTCCTCCGCCTTTCTAAATGGGCAAGGGGGCTGCCCCGACCCTATTAATTATACGCGTCGGGGCATTAAACACAACCCGAGGCGGTACATTGATCACATCGAAATCGTGTCAATTGGCCTGCTTTCCTATGCTTTCACATAGTTGAAAAGAAAAATCAGTTTGTTGTATCATAAAGGCATACCCATCGATTGATTTCCCGCACGAACAGGAGGATTTCCCCATGACGACTGTGTTAAAAGGCAAGGATATTTTACACGTCAAAGATATTAAACTCGAACAGATCAATTTAATTTTGGAAACGGCCGCTCGCTTTGAACAGGTGATGGACTCGGGCGGGCGATTGAATAATCTGGCTGGCAAACTGCTGGCAATGCTATTTTACGAGCCTTCCACCCATACGCGCATGTCGTTTGAATCGGCCATGCTGCGCCTGGGCGGGCAGGTCGTGTCTGTGCCGGATGCGCGCGCTTCCAGCTCGGCGGTCAAGGGGGAAACCCTGTATGATACCGGCAAGATGATCGATGGCTATGCCGATATCGCCGTCATCCGCCACAATCTGGAGGGCAGTGCCCGCGAACTGGCCGACGGGGCGGTGATTCCGGTCATCAACGGCGGCGATGGCTCCGGCCAGCACCCCACCCAGGCCTTGCTGGATATTTACACCATTCAAAAGGAACGCAGCCGGCTGAATAACCTGACGGTGACACTGGCCGGTGATCTCAAAAATGGGCGCACGGTGCATTCGTTGTCCTGGCTGTTGGGCAAATATGGGCCGCGCTTTTACTTTGTCTCGCCGGAGGAGCTACGCATGCCATCTGAGATCACCCAGGCCTTGCGCGCGGATGGGATTGAGGTGGTGGAGACCTCCGACCTGAACGCGGCCGCCGCAAAAAGCGATGTGCTGTATATGACGCGCATCCAACGCGAACGCTTCACCGATTGTGACGCTTACGAACGCTTGAAAGACATTTATCTGATCAATCCAGACCTGATCCAACGCGCCAAATCTGGCATTACCCTGATGCACCCGCTGCCGCGCTTGAATGAAATTGCACGTGAGGTGGATGAGTATGAAGGGGCGGCTTATTTCCGCCAGGCCGCCAATGGCGGGCCGATCCGCATGGCGGTGTTGGCTCTGCTGACCGGTTGCGAATAATTCTGATAGGAGAAGAGCGAATGATGAAAAATAGCAGTGCGCGATTTGAACTGATTACGAAAACGGAAGTGCAGGCCAAAAAAATCTATTGGAATCTGACGCCGCCCTTATTATATGAAGAGATCATTCAGCGGCGCGAAGCCCTGCTGGCGGAATCGGGCCCGGTGGTGGTTTACACCGGCAAATGTACCGGCCGTTCCCCCAACGACAAATTTTTTGTGCAGGAACCCTCCAGCCAGGAGGATGTGTGGTGGGGTAAGATCAACAAGCCCTTTCCGGCCGATAAATTTGAGCGGCTGAAGGGGCGCGTGCTGGAGTATTTCACCCAAAAGGAATTGTTCGTGCAGGATTGCTACGGCGGCGCGGACCCCGACCACCGTTTCCCGGCGCGCATCATCACCGATACCGCCTGGGGCAGTTTGTTTGCCTATAATATGTTTATCCATGCTAATGCCCTCTCCCCCAAAGAATTTGCGCCCGAGCTGACCATGCTGGTCGCTTCGGGCTTTGAGGCCGAGCCGGAAATCGACGGCACGCGCTCGGATGTGGTCGTGGCGGTTCACCTTGGGCAAAAAATGGCGATCATTACCGGCACGCGCTATGCCGGCGAAATTAAAAAGACGGTTTTCACGGTGTTGAATTATCTCTTTCCCCAGCAGCATATCTTTCCGATGCACTGTGCCGCCAATATTGGCGCGGCCGGGGATACGGCCTTGTTCTTTGGCTTGAGCGGCACCGGCAAAACCACCCTCTCGGCAGACCCGACGCGCCGCCTGATCGGTGATGATGAACACGGCTGGAGTGATCACGGGGTTTTTAATTTTGAAGGTGGTTGCTACGCTAAGGTGATCCGCCTGTCGGCTGAGGATGAGCCGCAGATTTTCGCCATGACACGCCGCTTTGGCACGATTTTGGAAAATGTGGTTGTCGACCCGGCCACCCGTCAGATCGACCTGATGGATGATACCATCACCGAGAATACACGCGCCTCGTATCGCTTAACCCAACTGGAGAATTTTGAGCCATCCGGTATGGGGGATCACCCCAAGAATGTCATTTTTCTAACGGCGGATGCCTTCGGGGTGCTGCCGCCCATTTCCCGCCTGACCCCCGAGCAGGCCATGTATCACTTTTTATCGGGCTATACGGCCAAAGTGGCCGGAACGGAAAAGGGCATCAAGGAGCCGCAGGCCACCTTCAGCACGTGTTTTGGCGGGCCGTTCATGGTGCATCATCCGATGGTGTATGCCAATTTGCTGGGGGAAAAGATCAAAACGCATCAGGCCAACTGTTGGCTGGTGAATACGGGCTGGACGGGTGGTGCGTATGGAGAGGGCAGCCGCATGAAGATCGCTTATACGCGCGCGATGGTGGATGCGCTGTTAAGCGGGGCCTTGGAGGATGTGGATTACCAGGCCGATGCGGTGTTTGGGGTGCAGGTGCCGCAGTCCTGCCCGGGGGTGCCGGCGGAGGTGTTGAATCCGCGCAGCACCTGGGCCGACCCCGCGGCGTATGATGCGCAGGCGCAAAAGCTGGCCGATATGTTTCGCAGCAATTTTGCCCAATTTGCGGAGGAGGTGCCGCCGGCGGTGCTGGCTGCCGGCCCGCGATAGTTTACAGCAGGGCTTTGTCTCCTCGGTAAAGCCGCGCTTCTGGTCTTAAGAGCTAACCTCGGGGGAACTCCCAACGAAGCACGGCTTTTAATCCTCCAGGCAAGAGTCAGGCTGCTTACGGCAGGCTGCTCGATGATCAGCACGCCCGGATCGATAAAGCCGTGCTTCTGCCCTTAAAAGCCCTGCTTTACCTATCGGATCGTTATCATCCACCCATCGCATTGGCGTAAAGGGGCTAACTCGGGCCGTATGCCTTAAAAGCAGGGCTTTGTCTGCTGGGTAAAGCCGTGCTTCTGCGCTTAAAAGCCCTGCTTTACCTATCGGATCGTTATCATCCACCAGTCGCATTAGCGTAAAGGGGCTACCTTGGTTGGGGGATGGGGCACCCCAGCCGGCGACTTGAAAAACGCTGGTCTTGCCGGGTATTTGGTATATAATCAGGGTATCGTCTTGTGTTTGTCGGTGAGACTTGGAATCGTGATGGCTCTACCCTTTGACCCCAACCTGTTATCCACCCTTGGCAATATATTTGACATGCACCGTTTTTCCGTGCATGATGGGCCTGGGATTCGGACAACGGTCTTCATGAAGGGCTGTCCGCTGTCGTGCAGTTGGTGCCACAACCCCGAAAGCCAATCGTCGCGCTTCGAGAAGATCTTCCGCTCGTCGCGCTGCATTCGCTGCGGGGCGTGTGTGGCGGTCTGTCCGCTGGAAGCAATCACCAGGGCGGATGAGGGGGTGGTCACCGACCTGACGCGCTGCACGGCCTGTGGGGCGTGTGCCAGGGTGTGTGTGGCCGAGGCTAGCCAGCTGGTGGGGGAGTCGATCAGCGCCGGCGATTTGCTGGCCGTGCTGCAGCGTGACCGTATCTTTTATGAGGAGAGCGGCGGCGGGGTTACTTTTTCTGGCGGGGAGCCCATCTTCCAGGTTGAATTTCTGGAGGCGGTGATGACAGCCGCGCACACCAGTGGGCTGCATACCGCCCTGGATACCAGCGGGTATGCCCATTGGGAATCATTCTTAAAGGTGCTGCCCTTCACCGATTTGTTCTTATATGACATCAAGCTGCTGGATGACCAAAAGCATTTTCGCTACACTGGTGTTTCCAATCAAGTCATTTTAGAAAATCTGAGGAAGATCGACCGCCAGGGGAAGAAGATTTGGCTGCGGTTTCCGGTGATCCCGGGTTTAAATGATGATGAAACCCATTTGAAAGCGGTGGTGAAGTTAATGAAGTCCTTGCAGCATGGGGAGCGGTTAAGTTTGCTGCCGTATCACCCCGCTGCGGTACAAAAATACGAGGGGCTGTCACTGGATTATCCGTTAAAGGACATTCAAACCCCCAGTGCAACCCGAATGGATGAATTAGCCGATTGGTTCCGGCAGTTTGGCTTGCCGGTGGTGGTGGGAGGGTAAGATGAACGAACGGGTACGCGCTTTACGGGAACACAGTCTGACCACGCCGGCCAGGCTCTCTGGCGAACGGGCCTGGTTGATGACCCGTTTTTACCAGCAGTTAAAACAAGCCGTTTCCAAACCGGTGGAACGTGCCCTGTCGTTTGCCTATTTAATGGAACACCAGACGGTCACGATTACCGCGGGCGAATGGATCGTGGGGGAAAAGGGAGAGCAGGCTAAGGCCGCGCCCACCTTCCCGGAACTGTGCTGTCATTCGCTGGAAGATTTGCGCATCTTAGACAGCCGCGAGAAGATCCCGTTTCAAGTCTCCCCCGAAACGATGACCTTGTTTGAAACCGAGGTGATCCCCTTCTGGCAGGGCAAATCGATGCGCGAGCGCATTTTCGCGGCAATGAGCGATTCCTGGCTAGCCGCTTACCAGGCCGGGGTTTTCACCGAGTTCATGGAGCAGCGCGCCCCCGGTCACACCGTGTTGGATGATAAGATCTACCAGGCGGGGATGCTCGATTTTGTGGCGCAGATTGACCAACGCCTCAAAAAGCTGGATTACCTGCACGACCTGCGGGCTTACGACCAGCAGGAAGAGCTAAAGGCGATGCGCATGACTGCCCTGGCGTTGATCCGATTCGCAGAACGCCACGCCGAGCAAGCCGAGCGGCTATCCTTAAAGGAAGAAGACGCGCAGCGTAAAGCGGAACTGGAAAAGATTGCTGCCGTTTGCCGCCGCGTGCCGGCCCACAAACCGCGCAGCCTGCACGAAGCCTTGCAATATTATTGGTTCGTGCATTTGGGCGTGACCAGCGAGCTGAACACCTGGGATGCTTTTTCCCCGGGCCGCCTCGACCAGCACCTGTATCCCTTTTACCTGCGCGAGACCCAGCAGGGCAGCCTGACGCGGGAAGCAGCCCAGGAATTGCTGCAATGTTTTTGGATCAAGTTTAACAACCAGCCGGCCCCGCCCAAGGTGGGGGTGACGGCGGCTGAAAGCGGCACCTACACCGACTTTGCGCAGATCAATTTGGGCGGGGTGCGCCCGGACGGCTCGGATGGGGTCAATGAAGTCACCTACCTGTTGCTGGATGTGATCGAAGAAATGCGCCTGTTGCAGCCGAGTGCTTCGATTCAGGTCAGCAAAAAGAACCCAGATGCCTTCATTCAACGCGCCGCCGAGATCATTCGCACCGGTTTTGGGCAGCCTTCCATTTTTAATGCCGATGCCATCGTTCAAGAATTGCAGCGCATGGGAAAGTCACTGGTGGATGCACGCAATGGCGGCTCGAGCGGCTGTGTGGAGGTGGGCGCGTTTGGCAAGGAGAATTACAACCTGACTGGCTATTTCAATATTCCCAAGGTGTTGGAGATCACCCTGCACAATGGCATTGACCCGCAAAGCGGGAAACAAATTGGCCTGCGCACCGGTGATCCAGACTATTTTCCGAACTTTGACTTCTTATTTGAGGCCTTCTCGCGGCAGATGCGGCATTTTATCGAGATCAAGGTGCGCGGCAATCAGGTCATTGAACGCTTATACGCGACCGAAATGCCCTGCCCGTTCTTATCGCTGCTGACGGGTGACTGCATTGAAAACGGGTTGGATTACCACGCTGGCGGGGCGCGTTATAACACCACGTATCTGCAAGGGGTCGGGGTTGGCTCGATTACCGATCAGCTGGCGGCGATTAAAACGCTGGTCTTCGACCAGGGGTCGCTGAGCATGGCGGACTTGCTACATGCGCTTGGGGATAATTTTGTCGGGCACGAACGCACGCGGCAGCTGTTGCTGAACCGCACGCCGCGCTACGGCAATGATGATGATGCCGCTGATGACTTGATGCGGCGCGTGTTCGAGCTGTATTTTGAACTGGTCGATGGGCGTGCGAACACCAAAGGCGGTCGTTACCATATCAACCTCTTGCCGACCACCTGCCATGTCTACTTTGGCTCGGTAATCGGGGCTTCTGCCGAAGGACGCCTAGCCGGCCGGCCGCTCTCGGAGGGCATTTCGCCGGTGCAGGGGGCTGATCGCCAAGGGCCGACGGCTGTGTTACGTTCGGCCGCCAAGCTGGATCATTTGCGCACGGGCGGCACCTTGCTCAATCAGAAATTGGCTCCCGATCTGATGAAAGGGGAGGCTGGTTTGGCGCGGCTGACGCAGTTGGTGCGCTCGTATTTTCGGATGGATGGGCATCATATCCAGTTTAACGTGGTGGATGCCGCGACGTTAAAGAAGGCGCAGGCAAATCCGCAGGACTACCGCGATTTAATTGTGCGCGTGGCCGGGTATAGCGATTATTTTTGTGACCTCAGCCCGGCCTTGCAGGATGAGATCATGCAGCGCACGGAACATGGGGTGTAAAAGGAGTAATGAAACGATTAGCAACACATTGGGATCATCCGTGAATGTCAATCTGAAATGGGTTCACATTGGTTGAAGGTGGGGTTAGGGATGAGGGCTTTATGTCCGCTGAGTAGTTATTGGAACGTTAGCTTGGTGTGTATGGTACAAGGTTTTTGTAGGTTGGGTTTTCAGGTAGGGAATTGGAAAACAACCTTCCAATGGGTTGAGCGTTAAGAATCTCTCTGCTTGTGCAACCATTGGAAGGAGTTACCCATTGGTTTGGTTATTAAAACCGTCCGCTGGGCTGGGCTGCAGGACAATTTCTTATCAAAGCAGTGCGCTTTCTTGAAAATTGGTGTCAATTGGATAGGGTGTTTTTTGGAACTTAGGGTAGAATTAGGCTGTCACTCAGGTGCATTTCATTTCATTTTAATTTTAAAATTAAGAACCGAATATTGGGAGGAATTTCCGTATGCATAACCCCGCCGGACGCCGTATCTTTCATGCTGTGGTATTGATTCTGTTTGTGTTTAGTTTGTTCAGTGTGCCTATTGCGAAACCGGTGCAAGCGGTGGGGGAGGAGAGGCCACCGCAAGAATCTGCAGGAAGACCGCTAGCGGTAGCAGCCCCAAGTATTGAATTGAATCTGCCGGCTCAGGGTTTGGTGGGTGAATCGGTCAATTTTTCGGTGAGCTTTGACAATGAAAGTGCGGATGAGGGATATGGTCCCTTTATCGAGGTGTATTTGGATGTGACCGGCACGGACGGTTCGTTTCCTGGGGATACAGAGGCAAATCGTTATGATGGGTTAGGTACCACCTCCATTGAATATTTTTATGGCGGCAACCCGATTCAGCCTACGGATGTATGGGAAGTGCAATTAGGGTTAAATGGGGAAGCCCCGCACCCTATTTTACGGGATAGCAATGGAAATTATGTAACCATGAGCGCCCCGGGGTTTGTGCAAGGAGATAAGGTGGTTGTCATCCGCTTGCCGTTTGGCAGCTTTGTGCCTGATCAACCTGCGGCGGTCGTAGATTTCAGTGTAGATATGAGCATCTTGGCCGACCTGAATAGCCCCTTAAGGGTAGCTGCGCGGGGAGGGTATCAATTCGGTGGAACGCCACTAGACGATTGGTGCTGCGATGCGGAAACCATGAGTACCTGGAGCAGCCTTATATCTAGCACAATCACCCCGACCTTATTGACCTTATCCAAAGCGAATGATGCAGCCGAAAATGAAACCGCGACCGGGCCGGATTTTCCGCGCACCTATACCATTATGATTAATGGCCCGCTGGGTCAAACCATTACTGGATTAGGAATAACCGATGTGCTGCCAGCGAATGTACAGTTTGCTGGGTCTGTTGGCGGCCCGCACTTGAACAGCTGCAGCGAAACCCCTTCGCTAACAGTACCGGGCGGTAGGCTAGTATGTGCATTGAATAATTTTAGTGGTTCCACTTCCCTTAGTTTTGCCT
>JACDJC010001948.1_pt1 | contig 17132 bp, 14 predicted proteins | sample 7454191 | NCBI WGS metagenome assembly JACDJC01 (sample SAMN14253291, study PRJNA609438) | sludge metagenome | isolation source: sludge after 25d culture with pyrite and EDTA | collected 2018-12-20 | reverse complement strand
TGCGAGCGTGGCTCGCGGCCGGGCACGAGGTCGGCTCCCATACCCTGAATCACGCGGTGCTGCCGCGCCTGTCGCCCGAGCTGGCGGCCAACGAGATCCGGGATTCGCGCGAGGCACTGGAACAGATTGCCGGCGCGCCGGTCACGGCGTTCTGCTATCCCTACGGCAAATTCACGTCCGCGCTGGCCGATTGCGTGCGCCAGGCCGGCTATCACAGCGCCACCACCACGGTGCGCGGGCTGGCACGTCCCGACGATGATCCGCTTGCGTTGCCGCGCGTGGCCGTGATGCGCTCCACGCTGCTGCTGCGCTTCCTGCTCAAATGCACCACCCGGCTGGAAGACCGCAGGCGCCGCCGCATCGAAGGCACTGCCGCTTGAACGCCATGCAAAATCCTGATCCTGCGTCCGTGCCCGACGAATCGCAGCTGCCCTCGGCCCGCGCGGGCAGCCTGTCCATTGCCTTCGTCGTGGACCGCTTCGGCGCGCGTTACGGCGGTGCGGAAGCCTATGGCGTGGCCCTGATGCGGGAATTGGTGGCGGCGGGCCATCGGGTGACCGTGTTTGCGCGTGCCTACGATCCGCAGTGCGGGTTGCAGCTGCCGTTTCACCCCGTCGTGGCGGGCAGGCACTGGCCCAGCTGGATCCGGGTCTGGCTCTTTGCCCGCCGGGCGGCGCGGGCCACACGCCAGGGCTTTGACATCGTCCATTCCCACATGAACGGCTGGTGCGGTGACGTGGAGGTCGTGCACGTGACCCCGGTGCGCTATCGCTGGCGGGTGCAGCCCATGCCGCGGCTGAAGCGTTTCTTGTCTTGCCTGAGCCCACGCGTGCGCACCTATCTGGGCCTGGAGCGACGGCGCATGGCCGCGCGACCGGGGCACCGCGTCGTGGCCGTGTCGCAACTGATCGCCCATCAGCTGGTGCAGGCCTACGGGCAGCCGGGCATCGCACTGCCGGTCATCCCGCCAGGCGTGGCCGGTGCGCAGCCGGTGTCCGCTGCCAGGCGGCGCCAGCTGCGGGTGGAACTGGGCCTGCCAGCCGATGTCACCTTGTGTCTGCTGGTGGCACGCAATCCGATGCGCAAGGGCTTGCCCACGGTGCTGCAGGCCTTGCAGCAGTTGCCGCAGAATGTGGGCCTGCTGGTGGTGGGCGCCAACGCGGCCTCGCGGGAGCTTGTGGCCAGTGCGCCGCAAGCCGTGCGCGAGCGCGTGCATCTGGTGGCGGAAACCTCGCAGGTCACGCCTTACTACCAATCAGCGGATCTGTACGTGCATCCCACGCTGAACGACAGTTTCGGCATGGCGCCACTGGAGGCGATGTCCTTCGGGCTGCCCGTCATCCTGAGCCCGGCGCCGTGGTGCGGCTTTGCGCAGTACGTGACGCCTGAGGTCGAAGCCCTGGTGCTGAGTCATCCCGAGCGAGCCGATGAACTGGCGCACGCCATCGAGCGTCTGTGTGCGGATGCGGCCCTGCGGGATCGCTTGCGTGCGGGCGCCCGGGCGGTGCTGGCACGCCATGCCTGGCCCGAAGTCGCGCGCCGGTATCTGGCGCTGTATGACGAGATCCTGCAGGAGCGCTGCGGCCTGGAAGGATCGAGGCGGCCCGGGCGCTAGACCCAGCCACCAGACCCAGCCACCAGACCCAGCCACTAGACCCAGCCACTAGACCCAGCCACTAGACCCAGCCGCGCACCCAGTAGACCAGCAAGCCCAGATACTCCTTGACGATGGAGCGGCTGGCGTCGAGCGTGCGCAGATCGGGCAGCCAGAAGGAAAATCCCGGCGTGTCGGGCACCGTGATCTGAGGGGGGGAAGGTGCTGCGATCGGATGAAAGCCCAGCTTCTGAAAACTAGCCATGGCCCGAGGCATATGCAGTGCCGAGGTCACCAGCAAAAAGCGGTCGATCTGGTGGGCGCGCAGCACCTGGGCGGTAAAGACGGCATTCTGGCGGGTGGTCAGGCTGTGGTTTTCCTGAATGATGGCGCTGGTCGGCACGCCTGCGCGCTCCAGAGCCGAGGCCATCATGCTGGCCTCGCTCACGCCGCCGTCCAGCGCGGCGCCCGACACCACGATCAGCGGAGCGCGCCCCGCGGCGTACAGGTTTGCCGCCGTGTCGGTACGCAGGATCGCCGTATGGCGATCATAGGACTCGAACCAGTTTGCGCGCCCATTGGCGGTATTGCCACCCAGCACGACGATCGCCTGCGCCGCCGGCATGGAGGCGGCCGGGTGGTGTGGAAAGCGCTGTTCCAGCAAGCCGCCCGCCCAGAGCGAGGTCGTCGGCAGGGACCAGAACATCGCCCACGCCAGAGCGCCCGCTGCCAGCGCCGTAGCGGTCTTGCGCCGATGCAGGATGAACAGGATCACTGCCAGCAACAGCAGCGTGACGGACAGGTTCAGGGGGACGACCAGATTGGCGAGGAACTCGGTGGGGTTCATGCGGCAGACGACGTATCCAGGAGCTCCAGGGCGGTCGACAGGACCTCTGGGCCTGCTGGCCAGGCATCCATGCGGCCCAGCCGAACCGCGCGGTTGGACCAGGGGCCGGTCCGGCTGGGGTCCGTGACCCCGAACAGGGTGATCTGGCGTGCCTGCGCCGCTGCCGCCAGGTGAGATACCCCGGAGTCGTTGCAGATCACCAGGGCCGCCTGGCGGGCCAGGGCGGCAAAGGCGCCCAGGCTCAGGGGGGGCAGGCAGTGCGCCGTGGGCGCCGCCGCCCGGGCCGCCTGGCGTTCGCTGGGCGGGGGTGCCATGGCAACGGCCACCCCGCGCGCCTGCAGCGATCGGGTCAGGCTGTCAAACCCTGGCCAGACCTTTACGCGGCCCCGGTGCAGGCCGGTGGCGGTCGGGGCAATCAGCGCGAAGGCCCCCCGGATCAGGCCTGCCTGCGCGGCGGCCTGGCTGGCCTGAACACCATGAGCCTGTGCCGCCAGCCAGTGCAGTTCGTCGGGGGGCTGAGGCGCGGGCACGGCCAGGCGCCATTGTTCCAGGGCAAATCGGGTCAGGTGGTACCAGGACTGCACCGCGTGCAGCGGGCCGGCCGGCTTGCGGCAAGGCCAGCGCAGGATCAGGCTGCGCCCGTCGTCCCGATAGCCGGCGCAGGCAATGCCCGCAAAGCGGAATACCAGTGCGCTGGACAGGGAATCGGGCAGCAGCAGCCCCAGTGTGCGGCCATGCTGCGCCAGCCTGCGGGCATTGCGCACGGCCGCGCGGTCCGTGCGCCAGCCGCCCTGCATGGGGACGAACCCCGCCAGCGGGTAGGCTGCCAGCAGATCCCGCGCCCAGGGACGCGCACAGACCACGACCGGCAGGCCGGTGGCCAGCACCGCGTCCAGACTGGGCAGGCTCATGCAGACATCGCCCACCCAGTTGGGCAGACGCAGATACAGGGCGGGGCTGGCGGGACGGTTCAACGCGGGGGCTCCAGCGGCCTGCCGCAGGATCAAGGAGCAGGCAGGCTAAAATGCGTGATTCACAAGTATATAAGAGAGTGTGCCGGGTGAAGAATCACGCCAGCCATGCCATAGACAGCCGTCCCGTGCGTCGCGAACTGTGGCGCAAGATCTATGTCCGCCTGGGGCGCGACTGGAAGGCTGCACTGCTGGCGCTGGGCCTGCTGAGTGGTGCCTCGGCCACCCAGCCGCTGCTTGCCGTGATCATGAAGCCGCTCCTGGATGACGGGTTCACCGGGGCCAAGCCGTCCTACATCTGGATGATCCCGCTGGCCGTCGTGGGCATCATGCTGCTGCGCGGCCTGTTGTCCTTCGGGGGCTCGTACCTGATGGAATGGGTGGCCAACAACATGCTGCTGGGCCTGCGGCGCGACATGTTCGACAAGCTGCTGGGCATGTCGGATGAAAGCTTCCGTGCCGGTGACCGCGGGCGCCTGCTCAACCGATTCACGATCGATGCCAATAACGTCAGTGGCCTGTCGACCGAGGTGATCGGTGTCATTGTGCGCGAGTCCCTGGCGGTCGTCGCCTTGCTGGCGGTGTTGCTGTACATGTCCTGGCAACTGACCCTGATCGTGCTCGTCATGTTGCCGCTGTCCGTGCTGTCGGGCCGCGCTTTCGTGCGCCGGCTGCGCAAGATCAATCGTGAAAAGATCGGCATGAACGCGGAATTGACGCGCGTGGTCAGCGAAGGCATCGCCGGCCAGCGCGTCATCAAGCTGTTCGATGGCTACGCGCGCGAACAGGGCCGCTTCGACCATGTCAACGCACGCCTGCGCCGCTTTGCCATGCGCTCGGCCACTGCGGATGCCGCCATGTCGCCGATCTCGCAGCTCTTTGTGGCCATCTCGGTGGCCGTCGTCGTGGCCGTGGCGCTCTATGAAGCCAACCACGGGGGCCTGACCATCGGCAGTTTTGCAGCCTTCATGGCGGCGCTGGGTCAGCTCTTTGATCCGCTGAAGCGCCTGACCAACATTGCAAGCACGACACAGCGCATGCTGATCTCCGCCGAAAGCGTATTCACCCTGATCGATCAGCCGCAAGAGCAGGAAACCGGCGACCGGCAAATTGACCAGCGGCTGCGCGGCCAGGTGTTCTTCCAGGGGGTGACGCACCGCTTTTCACCCGGGGCGCGTGCGGTGCTTCAGAATGTTTCCCTGACCGTGGAGGCTGGCCAGACGGTGGCGCTGGTGGGCCGTTCGGGTAGCGGCAAGACCACCCTGGTCAACATGTTGCCGCGCTTCATCGAGCCCAGCGAGGGCCGGATTCTGGTCGATGGAATCGACATTCGCGAGTTCCGCCTGCAAGCCCTGCGATCCCAGCTGTCCCTGGTCAGCCAGGATGTGGTCCTGTTCGACGGGTCGATTACCGAGAACGTGGCCTACGGCGCGCTGGGCAAGGTCTCTGATGCGCAGGTTCGTGAGGCTCTGAAAGCTGCCAGCCTGCTGGATTTCGTCGACAGCCTGCCCGAAGGCATTCACTCCCAGGTGGGTGACAATGCCAGCACGCTGTCAGGCGGCCAGCGCCAGCGCCTGGCGATCGCGCGCGCCCTGATCAAGAATGCCCCCATCCTGATCCTGGATGAGGCCACATCCGCCCTGGACAGTGAATCCGAGCGTCAGGTGCAGACTTCCCTGGAGCAGTTGATGGCAGGGCGCACCACCCTGGTCATCGCCCATCGCCTGAGCACCGTGCAGAAGGCCGACCGCATCATCGTGCTGGACCAGGGGCGCATCGTCGAAGAGGGCACACACGCCGAACTGCTGGAGCGCGGGCAATTGTATGCCAGCCTGTATCAAATGCAGTTTCGTGATCCGGAAGCCGTTTCGTGATTCAGGGGTCGCCGTGCGAGCCAGCAACCGCCTCGCAATTCAGAGATGGCCATGCAATTTGTTGGTGACCGGCCGCTGGTGGCGCCAGCCAGCCCCTGGATGCCCTATGATCTTGTGATGATTGCCTTTGCTTCCTGATGCTGCCACTGACGGGCGCGGGGAGCCTTCGGAGAAGGAATGAAAACTGCATTTGTCCTGGCTTCCCTGGCCTTTCTGTCTGCCTGTGCCAGCACGCCCCCGGGCCTGAGCTTGAATGAGCTGGAAACGGATCGCTATCTGGTGACCGAGCGCCGCCGCCTGCCGATCGACTTCGCTCAGGTGCAGCAGAATCTGTTTCGCCATGCCGCGAAATGCCATGTCACCTATACGTTTGAAATGGTCCCGAACCAGTCATCCTACGGGCGCGTCGTCTATCGACCCACGCCTGATGCCGGCTGGGACCACAGCGTCGTCCTGAGCCTGGTCCTGCTGCACAATCGCTCCATCAACGTCAAGGCCTACAGCTATTACTCCGGTCAGATGGACCGGGTACACGAAATGATGACGGCCATGATGAAGCCCGAGGCATGCAAGGCGGACAGCAGTTGGGAAAACAAGATGGATAGCGGCATCTTGTAGCGCTCTGTCTGGCGGGCCGACGCGTCAGAGCAAAGGAGCGGTCGACCGGGTTTCATCCAGATCACAGAGTTTCATCTCTGGTGCCATTCAGACTGTGCCAGTCCACGTATGGAATGACGGTGCGGTCCAGTGCGCTGTTTGGCGACAGATTGAAGACGTCAATCCCGCGTTCGCGCAGAAGTGGAATGGCATGGCGGAACGATGGTTCGATGTACTCGTCGAAATCTTCCTCGAGACGCGTCGCGAGTCGCTGCTCTCCCTCTTCGTAGAAGCGTCCCTGCGTGCTGGCGTTGGTGATGTCGAGTCCGTGGAAATAGACTTGCTTCGCGGATCCCCAGACGACTACTTGCAGCGCGGCATAGGCAACTGTGGCGGCATCAAACCATCCTGCCGCAGGTTCGAAACTGAAACCGCATGGGACCAAAGAATCAAAAAGGACAATGTCCAGTCCGATCCGTTGTTTTTCCCGCAATGTGGCAGGAGTGGCCACTGGGCAAAATGCACGCTCCGCAATATTTTCTATGAGCGAAAGCTGACACCGGATGTGACTGTAAGGCACATGTTGCAGCAAGTGACGCAAAACACTGGGAGTCAAAAAAAGTGTCCGGTCCGCCGTGCCGACGATCTTTTCAACCAATTCCACTTTGCCGCTGACGAAATCATCATCGATCAGACAGTAGAAAGGAAACTGCAAGCCAAACTTCTCCTGCAGGACGATCGATCCATTTACGCCAAAAAATTGCAGTTGCAGGTCGCTGAGTTCATGATAATCTATGCTGGCTATGGAAGGGCCGCTGAGTATGACATGAAACGTGCTTCCAGCACCTTTGAAAGCTTCTTGCAGTGAGATGGTTGGAATTGTTTGGCCTGCCACACGGACCGTACTGATCTGCCCGGCATCACCACGCGTAATCCTGACGTAAGGCCACAGGTACGCATTGTGTCGCATTTTTCTGCTGTGCATGGCGGTATATATTTTCTTCCGGAGCTTTTGCGCCATGATGCCTGTTGTGATCAGCGGAAGATTCGAATTCATGTAATGGCTGTATGAGAATTGGGTGAATGACGGGGAGCCGTCTACGCAAGACTTGTTCAGTGGCGCCTGTCTATTTCGCGGTTTCACCGTTTTGAATGAGCTGTGCTTGGTGCACGGCTCTGTCAGGCAGCTGGTACATGAGCATGTTTCGACGCCTTCTTTGCCTTGGCTGCTTGAACGCCAAGCGCAAACGCCTGTTCAAGGGCAACGAAGCTTTCAGTCCGATGCGATCAATCGGCCAAGGTGTGAATGCAGAAAAATAAATGAACAAGTCCTGCAGAGGATGCGTGCACTCTGCATGCCAAGGTTTTACACCGCCGATGAAATGCACGATTTTCGGTCGGTGCACCGCTCCGATGAGTTCCTCATGGCGGTTTGCAAGATAGTCAAATTTCTTCTCCAGGGCCGTATATGCTGCCGGTTGGAAATTCCACGAGAGATCGAGCGAAAACCAGTTGCCTGCAAGCACCTGATTCAATGCGTCCTGGTCTGGGTAACGCAAGCCGCCTGTGGCTTGTTGCAAGTAACTCAAAGCCCTCTCGCCGATCGCCTGTTCACGCCAGAGCTCAAGGTCGATCATCAGAACACCGGTGTTGCAGTAGGGTGTTCTGCCTGATTGCTTCGCATAGGCATCAGGGGAGCATAGGTCCGTGACCGCCCCGATTGCCCGTCCACAAAGATCAATCCGGGTCAGGGTGGAAATGTCGGAGAGCACAAGAAGGTCGCAGTCCAGATACAGGGCTTTTTTGCACTGGGTGGGCAAATATCGGTCCATATAAAGACGCATGATCGCTCCGCTGCCGAAGCGGCCCAGATTCAAATTTCCGGAAATATCGGATTCTACGGTGATAATGTCGAGATGAGCGCCATGATCCGTCACCATGTTTCGCAGAGCGCTCGCAGTCGGCGAGCTGAGACCCGGGGTCAGGATGACGAAATGAAGATCCGCCGGCGCGCTGCAATGCATGATCGTGCTCAATATGACCACAGCGCAATGCGGCGCATATCCTTCATCAGTGCATAGAACGATTCTAAACATGAACAGCTTTCTGATTTGGTCCAGATCGACGTTGAAGCATCCCTGCTCGACCCCGAGATCCCGGCAGAGAGCCACACCCGGAATCATTGCGCGTCATTGCCCAAAGCGGAACTGGCGTATCGGAGCATGCTTCAAGTCGCTCATAATAACGTCATTCGGCCAAGGCAGGGTACACATCACCAATCGAAACGGGAATTCGCTGGTGGGTTGTGCCATGAGACTCAGTTGAGCGTTGGTCACCCGCCACCACTGACAACTGAAGATGTCGTTCATACCGGAGGATCTGTGGAAGGCTCGCCATCACCTGATGGCGGCATCAGGCTGAGTGAGCCGGAAATGGGTGAAAGGCGTCCGCAGTCGGTCTCTGGGGGCTCGATTGGCCCCAGTTTCGATCAATCTTTGACCAATTTCTCTGCTTGATGGAAATTCGGTCGATTGAGTCATCAGCGCACATCCAGAGCGCAACTTGAACCTAGGGAAATCCAGGATTATTAAACCGATCGTCAAACGTATAACATAATGTAAGCAAATAGCCTGAGAACGTGTAATGAAAATTATTTATTGCAATAAATTGTGCGTTTTCCATATGGTACTCACTGGGTGTGTGCGTGGCCGGCAAGGCGGCGTATTGGATGAAGGTGACCTTTGCAGTCATTGCGGTCGGGGTGGTTTGTCGTGACTGCTCGTCGCATAGCGGTAGCTCACTACCGACCTTCGGATCGGCAATGGCATTCGTTGGCGCAGCACTTGCGTGGCACGGGAATTCTGGCTCGGCGGTTCGCCTGGAAAATCGGCCTGCCCAACTTGGGCGAGCTCATGGGTCTGCTGCATGATCTCGGAAAATACAGTCAGGCATTTCAAAAATATCTGGTGTCCGCCATTGGCTCGATCGATCCGGATCTCGATGTGGACAGCCAGGACGGACCACGCCGGGGTTCCATTGATCACTCTACTGCGGGCGCGCAATGGATCTGGCGGACGCTTCGGGCGTCCGGTGACCCGGTGCTGGCCTTTGGCGCACAATGCGTTGCATTGTGCGTGGCATCGCACCACTCGGGCTTGATCGATTGTCTGACCCCTGACGGCATGGATCGGTTCTCCCTCCGTCTTGGCAAAGCGGATGCCGACACGCATGGGGTCGAAGCCTGGGGTGCAGCGGATGACAAGGTCCGGGCTCGTATCGAGCGCTTGGTGCAATCTCGGGTCCTGAAAGCTGAAATCACGGAGTTCATCAAGAATATCAACGTCATGGGAGGTCAGAACCAGGATTCGGGACTGGTGCGTCGCATGCACCTGGGTCTCGCTGTGCGTTTGATGTTCAGCTGCCTGGTGGCCGGTGATCGGATCGACACTGCGCATTTCAGCGACCCGGGTGGCGTGCGGTGGCGGCAAGGGAGGGCTTTCCGCCACTGGCCGGAATTGATCGAGCGCCTGGAGCAGCAGCTGGCGGTCTTTCCCGACCAGCACCCGATCGATGGTCTGCGTCGGTCAATCTCCATTGCCTGCTGCGAGGCGGCGAAGCGGCCGACCGGCACCTATACGCTCAGTGTGCCGACCGGTGGCGGCAAGACGCTTGCCAGCTTGCGCTTTGCGCTGCATCATGCCGCTCGGCACCAGCATGATCGCATCATCTATGTCACACCGTTCATTTCCATCATTGAACAAAATGCCGATGTCGTGCGCCGGGTCCTGGAATCGGGTGGTCCGGTTGGGCAGGAGCGCCGCATCGTGCTGGAGCATCACAGCAATCTCGGCGCAGAGCGCCAGACTTACACCGACAAGCTGCTGTGCGATGACTGGGATGCGCCTGTGGTGTTCACCACGCTGGTGCAGTTTCTGGATGCGCTGTTTGGTGCAGGAACGCGCGGGGTACGGCGCATGCATCAGCTGGCCAATGCGGTTCTGGTCTTCGACGAGATCCAGACGCTGCCGATCCGTTGCGTGCATGTGTTCAACCAGGCCATCAATTTTCTGGTTCAGGCAACGCGCAGCACGGTGGTGCTATGTACGGCCACGCAGCCCTTGTTGCATCAAGTCGATGTGCGCAAAGGGGCTTTGGCTCTGGCACCCCGGGCCGAGCTGATGCCCGATGCAGATGCTCTGTTTCGTGCGCTGCAACGAGTGAACGTGCTGGATCGGCGGAAGTCTCCGGCCTGGGGCGCCGATGAACTGACTGAGCTCGCGCTTGAATCCGTCGAAGTGCAGGGTAATTGCCTTGTGATCGTCAATACCAAGCGCTGGGCGCGGGACTTGTTTCAGCGCGCCGTGCCGCAGCTAGGGGCGAAGGAAGTATTTCATCTGAGCACGGATATGTGTCCGGCGCACCGCCGGAAGGTGCTGGGAACCGTGAAAGCGCGTTTGACGGAGCACCGGCGGGTATTGTGCTTCAGCACGCAGTTGATCGAGGCAGGGGTCGACGTCAGCTTTCGCACGGTGGTGCGCTTTCTGGCAGGGCTGGATTCGATCGCCCAGGCTGCAGGCCGCTGCAATCGCCATGGCAGCCCCAAGCGGGGCCTGGTTCACATTGTCAACGTCGACCCCATAGAAGAAAACCTGTCCATGCTGCCTGATATTGCAGAGGGCAGAGTCCAGGCTCAGACGATCCTGGATCGCTTTCACAAAGATCCCGATCGCTATGGGCATGATCTTCTGGGGCGCCAGGCGATGAGCGAATACTATCAGCACTATTTTTTCCAGCGTCAGTCCGAGATGGATTATCCGCTGCCCCGGGCGCGGTTCTATGGCGCGTCGCTGCTGAGTTTGTTATCGAATCAACCCGAGGCGCGCAGGACCTACGAGCGTCAGCAAGCCGCCCGGTATCCCTACGAGCTGCATCAGGCGTTCCAGTCGGCGGCACGTGAGTTCCGCTCAATCGATACGCAGACAGATTCCGTGATCGTGCCTTACCAGGATGCGGGTCAACGGCTGATTCTGGATCTCTTCGAACAGTTCGACGGGCATGGTGCCGGGCCTCGGAACCCGGCTGTCGCGATTGCGCTGATGCGCCAGGCCCAGCAGTACACGGTCAACGTCTATCCCCATGTGCTGCGCAAGTTGAAGGAGCGGGACGCGGTGACTTTGCTGGGCGATAGCAGTCTGTATTGTCTTGACGCGCAGTTCTACGACCAAAACTTTGGTCTGGCGGCAGAGGCAGTCAACTCGAAGGAGGTACTGATATGGGGCAGTCCGTGAGCAAGAACACGATCGAGTTCCGAGTCTGGGGAAAATACGCTCTGTTTACCGACCCCTTGACCCGTATCGGGGGAGAAAAGTGTTCCTACCACATCCCGACGTACGAGGCGTTGAAGGGGGTGGTCAAGTCCGTTTACTGGAAGCCAACGCTGGTCTGGGTGATCGACGAACTGCGAGTGATGCAGCGTGTCCGCACACAGTCCAAGGGTGTCAAGCCGCTGGAGTACGGTGGCGGTAATACTCTGGCTCTGTACACCTATCTGACGGACGTCGAATATCAGGTGCGGGCTCATTTCGAATGGAATGAGCACAGACTTGAACTCGCGGGAGACCGGATCGACGGCAAGCATTACGCTATGGCCCGACGCATGCTTGAGCACGGTGGCCGTCAGGATGTGTTTCTGGGCACGCGCGATTGCCAGGCGTATGTCGAGCCGTGCGAATTCGGTCAGGGTGCGGGGGCGCTGGATGATGATGGAGAATTGAGCTTTGGCCTCATGTTTCACGGATTCGACTATCCCGATGAAACTGGACGTCCGGAGTTGCATGCACGTTTCTGGCGACCAGTACTGCGTGACGGCTGCCTGGTTTTCCCTCGCCCGGAAGCTTGCACCGAACGGAAATTCGTACGAGCCATGAAGCCCAAGGCCTTCGGTGTCGGCAGCAATCTCAAAGCTGTCGAGGATGAGCCCGGCAGTGCAGAGGTGCAGGCATGAACTGGTTGAGTGAACTGCATGACGTCTATCAGCGTACCTGGAAACAGAGTATGGATTCCCCGCAGCCTATCGCGCATACCAGCCAGCAGGCACATGTGGAGATCGTGCTCGACGCCCAGGGGATTTTGTTGCGCGCGGAGGTGATCCCCAAGGAACGCGCGACTACCCTGATTCCCTGCACGGAGGCGTCGGGGGGGCGTGCCGGCAGCAAGCCCACGGCACATCCTCTATGCGACAAGCTGCAATACGTGGCGGCAGATTTCGTGGCACATGGCGGGGTCGTGACTTCGGGGTTTGCCCGCGACACTGCCGAGCCGCATCGTCTCTATTCTGAACTGCTCTCGGGCTGGGCAGCGTCGCAACACACGCACCCCAAATTGCAGGCGATTTTGGCGTATGTGCAGCGGGGCCGGGTAGTCGCTGATTTGGTGGCGGCCGGAGTGCTTCCTGTCGATTCGCAGGGGCGTCTGCTGGGTCAGTGGCAAGGCGCCAAAGAGGACATGCCGGAGATTTTCAAGGTCTTGCCGGCCAATGGACAGCCTCAGGATGCCTTGGTGCGCTGGCGTGTGGATACCGGCGGCGTGCAACACGGCTCCTGGGAGGACGATTCGTTGATTGCTGCCTGGGTGGCGCATTATGCCAACCTGCAGACCCAGACGGGTTTCTGCATGGTGCAGGGCGGAGAAGCGATCTTGGCCGAGCAGCATCCAGCCAAGTTGCGCCATGCGGCGGATAAGGCCAAGCTCATTTCCAGCAACGATACCAGCGGCTTTACCTTCCGGGGACGGTTCCTGGAGTCTGGCCAAGCCGCCAGTGTCGGGTTCGAGGTGACTCAGAAGGCTCACAACGCACTACGCTGGTTGATCGAGCGGCGTGGCTCGCGTCGTGGTGGTCTGGTGATCATCAGTTGGGCCCAGCATGCCATCTTCGCGCCCAACCCGGACGGAGGTAGCCAAAGCCTGTTTGACGATGCGTTCGATGAGGTGTCGTTCAACGACACGGATGTAGGGGAGGCCTATGCACAGCGCCTGCGCCACGCGTTGGAGGGTTATCAGGCCCGGTTCGACGATACCGAAGGTGTGATCGTCATGGCACTGGACTCCGCGACCCCAGGTCGCATGAGCATTGTCTATTACCGCCAGTTGCCAGGGTCCGAGTTCCTGCAGCGACTGGAAGATTGGTATCTGACGTTTGGCTGGCTGCAATACTACGGCAAGGCAAAATACTTCGTGGGCGCGCCAGCGCCCGCCGATATTGCTCAGGCCGCTTACGGCGCCCCGATCGACGAGAGGCTGGAGACCGCGACCCGCGCGCGTCTGCTGCCCTGCATTGTGGACGGTACCTCGTTTCCCGAGGATCTCGTGCGCAGCACCTGCCGGCGCGCCGCCAATCGCGTCGGGTTGGACTGGTGGGATTGGGAAAAAACTTTGGGCATTGCCTGCGCCCTGTACAAGGGCACTCATCCGGAGAGGAATTACACCATGGCCTTGGATCGTACCCGGAACAGCCGGGATTACTTGTTTGGCCGACTACTGGCCGTTGCGGACAATTTGGAAGATTTTGCGTTGAATCTGGCGGGTGAACGCCGCGAGACCAACGCGGCGCGCTACATGGCACAGTTTGCCAACCATCCGCTGGCGACCTGGAGGCGGCTGGATGGCGAACAACTTGCACCATATCGCCGCCGCCTGATGGCGCGTGCACCCGGATTTCTGATGGCACGGGAGCACGAGATCCGCGAAATCTGCGATTTGTTCGATCCTGAAACTTTCAATGACCAGGCTTTGAGCGGCGAATTTCTACTGGGTTTTCACTGCCAGCGCAGTGCATTGTCGACCAAGACGGAACCGGCCGCCACGACGGATCAAACAGTTGTGGGCGATGCCGGCGACTGACCTGCCACTTTCTGACCATGTCCAAGGAATCCATCATGACCTCGATTCAGACCAAGATCGACTTTGCAATTGTATTTGCTGTGGATCATGCCAACCCGAATGGTGATCCGCTCAATGGCAACCGTCCGCGCACGGATTATCAGGGGATCGGAGAAATGACTGATGTCTCCCTCAAACGCAAGGTGCGTGATCGGCTGGCAGAAACCGGGCATGCCATTTTTGTGCAGTCCGATGATCGCAAGACGGACGGTGAGGTGAGCCTGCGCAACCGGGCTGAGCATATATTGGGCAAAGCCGCGTTCGGCAAGACGGCGAGCCGCGACGAGACCGCACGCAAAGCCTGTGACGCCTGGTTCGATGTGCGAGCCTTCGGGCAGGTGTTTGCCTTTGGCAAGGGGGCGGACGCCAGTGGGGTGTCCATCCCGATCCGTGGCCCGGTCACGCTGCAATCTGCCTTCAGTCTGGAACCGGTGACGGTCACCAGCACACAGATCACCAAGAGCGCGAGCAGCGAGGGTGATGGCAGCAAGCGTGGCTCGGATACCATGGGGATGAAGCATCGGGTGGATCATGGCATTTACCACACCTATGGCAGTATCAACCCACAATTGGCGGAGCGTACCGGGTTCAGTGACGATGATGCACAAGCCATCCGACAGGTATTTCCTCGCCTGTTTGAAAACGACGCCTCCTCTGCGCGGCCTGATGGCAGCATGCGGGTGCTCAAGGTCGTCTGGTGGCGACATCAATCCAAGGCCGGCCAATACTCCTCGGCCAAGGTGCACGCCGCGCTGCGGGCCCTGCTGCAGTCCGACGGATCGTTTGACGAGGCTGTCCTCAAGGCGGCCTTGCCGGGGTTGGAACCCGAAATCCTGGACGGCTTCTAATGGCGGACTGATGGCGTGGACGAAGCTCTCATTCCACTGTCCGCACTGCAACATTACCTGTATTGCCCCCGGCAGTGCGCCTTGATCCATCTGGAGCGGCAGTGGGCGGAGAATGTGTTCACGGCCGAGGGACGGTTGTTGCATGAGCAGGTCGATCAGCCTGGCACCCTGCGGCGTGCTGGAGTGCGGACGGTGCGGGCCCTGCACATTGCTCACCCGAGCCTGGGCATCGCAGGTGTGGCTGATGTCGTGGAATTTCATGGCGGCGCGCAGGGCGAGCGCGTGTATCCAGTGGAATATAAACGTGGCAAACCCAAAGCGCACCGGGCCGACGAAGTGCAGCTATGCGCCCAGGCACTGTGTCTGGAAGCGATGTTCGATCAGAAAATTGTTGAGGGCGCCCTCTTCTACGGGAGGACTCGCCGGCGCCAGGTGGTACCCATTGATCAGGCTTTGCGGACATTGACGCTGGAGGCGATCGATGGCGTGCGCCAGTTGCTGGCTTCCGGAGAGACCCCATCCGCCGTCTATGAGCGCAAGCGCTGTGATGCCTGCTCGCTCATTGATGTGTGCCTGCCCCGCGTGCTGGGCCGGACCCAGCCGGTGCGTGATTGGCTTCGCAAGCAACTGAAGGAGGTGTCATGAGGCGCTCGTTGAACACTTTGTACGTGACGACTGATGGGGCCTGGTTGCACAAGGATGGCGCCAACGTGGTGATGGATGTGGAGGGGCAGACCAAAGGGCGAGTGCCAGCCCATATGCTGGAGAGCCTCGTCTGCATGGGACGGGTCATGGTGTCGCCGCCGCTGCTTGGCTATTGTGCGGAGCAGGGTATACGTGTCAGTTTTCTGAGCCGCCATGGCCGTTTTCTTGCACGGGTGGAGGGGCCCGTGTCAGGCAATGTGTTGTTGCGGCGCCGTCAGTATCAGTGTGCTGACGATACAGCCGCGTGTGTCGCGATTGTGGTGCATGTGCTCCATGGCAAGGTTCATGGACAGCGGATGGTACTGGCCCGTGGATTGCGGGACCATGGGCCGCGCATGACGCCAGATGTACAGGTGGCGGTGAAACAGGCGATCCAGCGCCTGCATCGTATTACCGACCGTTTATGGACAGAGTCTTCGTTGGATGCGTTGCGAGGCCTGGAAGGCGATGCGGCGCGCCTGTATTTCGATGTATTCGATCATTTGATTCGCGTCGTGGATCCGGCATTGAGATTTCGAGGGCGCAGCCGCAGGCCTCCCAGAGATGCGGTCAATGCATTGCTGTCCTTCTTGTATACCCTGTTGACCCACGATTGCCGAGGCGCCCTGGAGACGGTCGGGCTTGATCCAGCAGTGGGGTTCCTGCATCGGGATCGTCCCGGCAGGCCGAGTCTGGCTCTGGACTTGCTTGAGGGGTTTCGTCCGGTGCTGGCCGATCGGCTCGTGCTGTCATTGATCAATCGCCGGCAAATCGTGGCCAGGGACATGCAAGTGCTGGATAATGGTGCGGTGGTCATGACGGACGACGCGCGTCGTACGGTGCTGACGGCGTATCAGGAACGCAAGCAGGACGAGATTTGGCATCCGTTCCTTGAAGAGAAGGTGGCAGTCGGCCTGCTGCCGTTCATTCAGGCGCAATTATTGGCGCGGCATCTGCGCGGCGACCTGGATGGATATCCGCCGTTTCTCTGGAAATAGGGCTGAACCATGATGGTACTTGTCAGCTACGATGTCAGCACGCAGGATAGTGGTGCGGCTCGCCGGCTGCGTCGGCTTGCCCGCAAATGTCAGGATTATGGGCAGCGAGTGCAATACTCGGTGTTCGAGGTTGAAGTCAGTCCGGTGATCTGGGTGCGGTTGAAGGCCGATCTCTGTGCCATTGCGGATCCCGAAGTGGACAGTTTGCGGTTTTATTACCTGGGGCGGCATTGGCAGTCCCGAGTGGAACATGTGGGGGCCAAAGCGGCAGTGGACCTCAATGGGCCTTTGGTGCTCTGAAAGGCTGCGCGAACCGGAAGCATGCATGTGCCTTCCAGAGCAGGTTCGCGATCCTCTAATCAGCTGATTTATAAAACAATTTCTGAATGCATCCGATAGCTTCGGTTGCCGTCGGATTGTGCAATCCATGTTCGCGGGACGGGACGGTTTTTATCTTTCGGGGCACTGGGTTATAAAGACTGAGTCGCGCCCCTCGCGGGCGCGTGGATTGAAACTCTTTTGGCAAGACGGTCACTGCAGGCTCTCGTAGTCGCGCCCCTCGCGGGCGCGTGGATTGAAACAAGTAGGTGCCCCACACGCCGGCGGGGGAACCAGGTCGCGCCCCTCGCGGGCGCGTGGATTGAAACACTATGGAGGCGCTGGACGGGTCCGGTGATGTGAGTCGCGCCCCTCGCGGGCGCGTGGATTGTCACACGCCCGGGATGCACACCACTGTCGATGCGGAAATCGTCGCGCCCCTCGCGGGCGCGTGGATTGAAAC
>JACDJC010001947.1_pt1 | contig 17135 bp, 12 predicted proteins | sample 7454191 | NCBI WGS metagenome assembly JACDJC01 (sample SAMN14253291, study PRJNA609438) | sludge metagenome | isolation source: sludge after 25d culture with pyrite and EDTA | collected 2018-12-20 | reverse complement strand
GTTACCCAGAAGAACCTCGCAGGAGTAACGCAGGAAGCCAGCCTTCTTTCCGTGGCTCAAGGTGGCAGCACGCTCAACTGGGTGATCGGCCACATCGTGGCGACGCGCGACAACATGTTGCAGGCCTTGGACACCGAGACCACCTGGGATTCGGAGCGTGGTCGTAAGTATCGGAGCGGGTCCAGCGTACCGTTGGGCCACGAGGTCGATGAGACCAGCGAGTTATTGCTGGAACTCGGCCGCTCTCAGGCACTTCTCGAGGCCGCCCTAGGCGGGGCCACCGAGGCGTTGTTGGCCGAACCCTCCGGGCAAGACGAGCTCTCCAGGCTCGAGTGGCTCGAGTTTCTCGCGTGGCACGATACTTATCACGTTGGGCAGACGGCCGTGTACCGGCGCCTGGCCGGCTTGACCGGAACGCTGGGTTAGGGACGTCGGGGCGACGTCGATCGGACGACACTGCGTCGGCCGCTTCCTAGTCACCACGGGTGCTACGGCGGCCGCCGTTGTGAATTATCAGCCCACCTCCCACGTACCTCAACCAATAACGTGCAAGGAGGCACAATTAGAGGAGGTCATCATGAAGCGTCGAAGAACCGGCGTCGTGGTTCTGATGGTCGCGCTAGCGCTGCTGCTCGCGGCGTGCGGCACCCAACCCCCTCCCGCAGGGTCCGCTGCCACTTGGGACAACGCCAAGTGGGACCTGGCGAATTGGCAATGAGCCACCTCATAGGAGCAGTCATGAAGAAGACCCTCGTCTACGCCCTCATCACGTTCGCCATCGCCTTCGGCGCGCTCTTCGCATACGCGGTCGACCTCGAGACGTTCACCGCGGGCGAGGTGATTCGCGCGGCCGACGTCAACGCCAACTTCGAGGCCCTACGAGCAGCCGTGGACGGAACGAGGAGCGTATCGTTCCCCGCCAACGCCCTGAACTTCGACCCCACTTCGACCGTCATCACTGCCGATGCGCAAGGCCTCAATTGGCAGCACTCCTGGGCCGGTTCCGCCTACCTGGCGATCCAGCGACCGCTCGACTGGGACGACACCGCCTCCGTACAGCTCGACTTGTACTTCTCGCCCAAGACGGCAGCCGGCGGCAACATCGCGTTCTTCATCCGCCCTCGCTCCTACGGCCCCGGTGACGTCTATTTAGACGCCACCAGTATGGACGCGCCCGCAGCGGCGGCGGCGGGAGATCGCGTAATCGCCAAGCAGACGTTCGTGATTCCCGCAAGCGTATTCGACGGCGAACTCTGGATCGTCTCACTGCAGCGGGAAGGCGGCGGCGCAGATACTTACTCGGGCGACGTCATCCTTCACGCCGTCGCTCTCACCTACCAGGTCGTCAGGTAGTCGCCGTGGCCCGGGCCCACGCGCACCATCGAGCGCCCGCTGTCCTGTGACGCTCGTGGAGCTTAGCGGGCGCCAGTGTGCAGGAGTCTGGCGCCGGCCCGACACTGCCTTGCTCCTCGCTCCATAATACGAACGGCTCCAACAATCCGCCTGAACGGGGTTCGCCAGACCCGTTCAGGCGATGAGTTGGTCCCGAGAGCTCAAAAAGGAACGGTAGGCCGCCTATCACTCACCGTAACCGTCGGGCTCGAGCTGCGTTTCCCACCCCGAGGAGTCCGTTTCCGTCCAAGTCCAGTTGTACTCGTCGAAGGTGAGCGGGTTGCCTTCCGGCGAGTAGTAGCTGGTGTTCGGATCGGGAAGGTTAGGCAAGTAGTAGCTGCTCCCGTACTCATCGGTGTAGGAGCGTTCGCCGGCCAAGGCGTCTATGAGCGCGGACGTGTAATCGTAGCCTCCGGTGGAGCCGGCTTCAGAACTGCCCGTGTAGCCCCCTCCGTTAGCGCCACTGCCGGTGGTCCCGGTGCCGTACATGCCGGTGCTGTACGTGCCGGCGCCGTAGTAGCCGGGGTAGCCGCTGCCCGCACCGGAATAGCCGGCCTGCGGGAACGGTGCGGCGGGGCCGGCCGCGACGGGTATGGGCGAGGACGCTCGCTGCCAAGAGGAGGTGGCGGCTTGTCCCGTGGCCGGGTCTTGCACCACCGCCACGAACATCGTCGGCCCTAAGAAGACCAAGCGTCCCGATACCTGGGTCGCGGGGTTGAGCGGCACGCAGCCCCTCGTAGTGCAGTATTGCGGAGACCAGTTCGTGATCACCTGCGTGAGCCCCCAGTCCGCCAGTATCGTCAGGTACCCTTCCGCGAAACCCGCGACCTGATTGCCGAAATAGTAGGTCTGCCGGAACCTCCCGGTTGCGTCGATCTCGTTCATGGTGGTGGCGGTCAACGCCGGATTACCTCCTGGGGCTGGCGTCACGACCTGCCAGTAGCCGGCGAGCGGGCTTGGTTGCATGGCCGGCTGCGCCTGTGGGGCAAACGGTAGCTGCGCGCCCGCTTGCGAAAGTACTAGGAGCGTGAGAGAACTACTGAGGAACCGAGCGACCCCGTTTTGCCTGATCATGACAAGCCTCCCTCGAGTTGCACGCATGCTAGTCGGGCAGGCTTAAATCCGGCTTAAAGGGGTCGCAGGGGCGATTAAGCGGAAATTAGCCTGCCGCCTGGCACCATCGAGCCAGGAGGCAGACCATGCAAGCGCGCGGACACTTACTCACACTCCTCTTGACACTGCTACTCGTGACGGGCGTGGCCGGAGCCCAGGGACAGGTCGACCTCAGCGGCAGTTACCTGGAGCCACAGAACGGCTTCGTCATAACGCTGCAGCAGAACCTCGGCCAATTGAGCGGAGACATCCAGGGCATGCCGCTGAACTTCACCAACCAAGACGGTGCCACTGCTACCGCCTCGTTCTGGCTGCAGGGAGAACTTGCCGGCATCACCCTGCAACTCCAGTCGGACAACAACGCCCTGTACGTGTGGTTGTACGGCCTTGACGGCGCCGGTCAACCGGTGGCCGGATCGGTCGAGGCGTACGCGGCGTACCGGAACCAGACCCCGGCCCAAGGCCCCGCCGCGGCAATGGGCCCGCAGCAAGCACCTGGCGGCCAGGGTGAACCATGGGCCTCGCCACAGGAAGCGGCGGGCAGACTGCACGGCAACTGGTTGGCGGTGACTCAACTGTGGCCCGGTCAGCTGGCCTGGCGCGCCATCACGTATGCACCGGATAACTCCTTCAGGTCAGCTTGGTACGTCGACGGGCAGGTGGCGACCTGGAGCGCCGGCACGTACACCGCGTCCAATGGGGTCGTGGTCACCCACGTCCTCGAGCGTTCGCCGCAGCTCTGCCTGTTCGGTAGCTGCATCGCCAACGTCGCGGCGGAACCCGACGGGTTCAACAGGATCGTTTTCATCGATGAAAACAACCTACTGTTTGCCGAACAGGACCCGATCGTTGGGGTCGTACAGGTCCATTGGGTACGCCAAGAATCCGGTCTCCAGCCCCAGGTGACGGTCCTGCCGGTTCCGGCGGGGAGTGGCCAGCCGGTGGCCGGGGGCGGCAACCCTGGCGCCTACCTGGGCGGCAACCCTGGCGCCTACCTGGGCGGCAACCCTGGCGCCTATCTTGGCGGCCCCACCGGCGCGGGCAGTGTGGGCGGCACCGGCGGCATCGACAGTTCGGGCTTCATCCAGGGGGTCATCCGAGGCGAGGGAAGCTACGTCGACCCCAACACCGGCGGTTCCTACGACCTGCCGCTGGTCGGCGATCCGAACTCCCAGCTCTACGGGCCTGGCGGCGAGGAACTCGTCTACAACCCCATAAGTGGGGGTTGGACGGCGATAGACGCGGCCGGCTTCGAAACGGAACTCGAAGAAGGTTGGTGAGGGCGGGCCGGAGTCAGGCGGTACCGGGCTCTCGCAGCAACTCCCTAGTCTCCGGCAACGGTTCGAGGCCCATCTCCTCCTCCAGCAGCCGAGCGAACGAACGGTACCGCTTATGCGCGTCGCGCCGCCTTCCCCGCTGCAGCAGGTGCCCAAGCAAGCCCTGCAGGGCGCGCTCGTGTAACGGTTCGAGCTCCAGGATGCGCGCCAGGTAAGCCTCCGCTCGTTCTCCGTCGGCTTCGGCGGCTGCTCCCTCCAGCAGACCGACGACCTCCTCGCGCAACTGCTCGCGCACGAGGAGCACCGCGTCCAGCCCCAAGCCCGGCGCCAGCGGCTCCCGGTACAGTTCGAGCACCGCCACCGCGTCCCGCGCAGCGATGGCGTTCTTGAGTCGGGTGACGTCGGCGGTCACCCTCTTGAGGCCGTTCTCGAAAACGTACGTCCTGACGCCCCACGGCTCGACCTGCTTGCGCAGCAGGCTCATCTGCACCCCCAGGTTGTTGCGCTGCTTGGTGGAGCTGCTCTCAGGCCACATGGCCTCCGCCACCTCCTCCCGGTTCAGCCCCAGCGCGAACAGCGTGAGTATCTGCTGTTGCCGCTCGGGTAGGCGCACTTCCTCCCCGAGGAGGCGCACCGTCAGTCGGCCCAGGAGCAGCAGCTCCAGGTCGGGTAGCTCACCGGCCCGGAGTTCGCGGGCCTCTTTCCAGTCGGAGGCCATCACGACCTCGAGCGGGTAGCCGAGCGACAGCTCGGGCCGGTCGCGCGGGAGTTCGGCCAGCGACACGAGCCCCGGCAGCAACCGCGGCCCGGCAGTGGTGTGATCGAGAAGGGCCGACAAGTGCTCGGGATCGCGCGTGAGGCGATAGCGCGCCGCCTTCAGGTAGAGTCGGCGCGCCCTGTCGGAGTATTCCTCCAGGTTCTCAGACACGAGCCGGAGGGCGGTGGCGGTCTCGCCGTGCGCCGCCAGCAGCTCGGCGTAAGCGGCGGCGGCCAGGCCGCCCTGCGCGGCACTGCGCGCGTAGAAGTTCTCTGCCGCCACCCGGTCGTGAGACAGCGTCTTCACGCCGTGCATGGTGATTATCTCTTGCGTGTAGGGGTCGCCCCACTCCTCGGCCTTGCTCAGCAGCTGATGGAACGGCTCGGGGTCAGCGTCCATGGCAGCCAGCGCCGCCTCTACCTCCAAGCCGACCAGGGGGTTGGAACGGGCTCCGCGCAACGCCTCCTCGAAGTAGGCGCGTGCTGTCGAGGTGTTGCCGAACCAGCTGTGAAGCATGCCCAGATCGCGGCACTGGCCCGGGGCGTCACTGGGGTAGAGGCGCCACACCTCGGGCAGCGTCTCGGCTTGCACCCGGAGACGCGTTTCAACGTCACCATGCTTGTCCCAGCGACCCAAGGCGTGGTTTATCTGAGCTCCCAACCGGTACGGGCTGTCGGCCGGGAAGAGCTGCATGGCGCGCTCGAGCTTGGCCAGCGCGTCATCGAAGCGCTGCCGGCTGATGTCGACGAAGAAGGCGTTCGCCAGGAAGCGCCCGGCGCGCTCCGGGCTCACCTCGTCGAGAAGCGGCTCGGCCTCCTCGACGGTTCTGGCGGCTGCCGCGGGGTCGGTGAAGGCCTTAGCCCAGCAGAGCTCCCCTAGCGCCATCACCTGCTCGTCCGGTGAGAGCGTGCCGGCGGCCAGCGCCGCTTCCAGCCGCGCCGCACTCTCGTGGTGCCGGCCCAACGCCTTGAGCGCGGCGCCCACCATGACGTGGCGGCGTGCCGACGCAGGGGTGGTAAGCAGCGCGTCCCAGCGGAGCACGCCTTCGGGCGCCAGGCGCCACAGTTGCGTGGTCACGGCCTCGAGGGTCGCTTCCAGGTCGCCAAGAAGCCCGCTCCGTTCGAAGGCCTCGGCGCGCTCCACCACCGGCAACCTCCGCGCCTCGCGCTTGAGCACCGCCGCCGCCGCTTCCTTGTTGGCGTGCAGCAGGGCCTCACCGACCAACGGGTGAAGCCGGAAACCGCCCTCCGTGCGCTGGGCGAAGCCGCCGCGTGCGAGCCGCTCCGTGGCCGGGGTCGCCCCGGCCCGCGGCAGCTGCACAACCGTGGCCAGCAGCAGGGCTTCTTCCCATTCGGCATCGTCCAGGCTCGCGCGCATCCCGTCGAGAAGACTGCTGCTCTCCGGCATATCCCCGGCGAGCAGGGCGAAATGCAGCGGCAAGGGCCAACCGTGCGTCCGCCTCCACACGTCGGACGCCCGCTCGTCGTTGCCGGACAGCTGTCTCGCTTCCGCTTCGCTGAACCCTAGCTCGGCACTGCTCAGGTGGATCAACCGCCGCCGGGTCACCAGCCGGGGCAGCTCCGAACAGTCGATCCGCGTGCGGCTCGCCAGCAGGAGCAAGCCACGCACGTCCCTGAGGAGCGGCGCCAGTGCCTCGTGATCCTCGACCGTCTCGAGGTCCTCGATGACGAGCAATGTCCGCTGCTGCCAGAGGGCGTCCAACAGCGCACCCCAAGGTGCGCCCTCCGGAAGGCCCAGCTCTTTGGCGATGAGTGCTCTGGCCTCTCGCCCGCCAAGCGCCGTCCAGACGACGCGCCAACCCTCGCCCTCCAGAAGATCGGCCCACTGGCTCGCGAGGATGGTCTTGCCGTACCCATACGGCGCCTCGAGCCACACGACGAAACCGGGCTCATCGGGCAACATTCCGAGGAGTCTGCCGCGTCTTAGGTAGCCGCCGCTTGCCTGTGGGCGAAAACTGAGCATCGTGAACCTACCCCGACTATAGCCGTAGCCGGGGTAGGTTCGATTAGCGCCGCTCGATCACGACCGTGCAATCACACCCGTTCGATCGCGAGCGCTCAAACACATCCGGTGCATCGCGACCGTTCAATCACACCCGTCGCCCTGGAAACTCGCCCAGACCGTCACGCCTCGGTTCTTCAGCTCGGTGATGACCTGGCTGGCGGCGGAGCCCGGCGTCTCGTCCAGGCAGTTCTCGCTCAGGTCGACTTCTTCGAGGGCAGCCAGCCCCGTAAGCACCCCAATGTCGCTGATCCGGTTGTCGGACAACTCGAGGGTCTTGAGTCCGGTGAGGTGCTGCAGGGTTCCGATGTCCTCGACCGCGTTCCCGCTCAGGTCGAGGTCGGTCATGGCAGTGAGGCCCGCCAGGGCCGTAATGTCGGCGATGCCGTCGTTGGAGCTGAGGTTGAGCTCCTCGAGCCTCGTCAGGCCCTCGAGGCCGGCGAGGCTGTTCACCTCGTTACTGCCGGCGTCGAGCTTCCTCAGGTCCGTCATGGCCGCCAAGGGGGAGAGGCTGGTGACGCTGTTCAACCGGACTCCCAAGGTGGTCAGGTTCACCAGCCCGCTGAGCGCCGACAGGTCCGTAGTGCCGGACTTGCCGACGTTCAACTCGGTCAGGTTCGTGAGGCCCGCTAGGGGCTCGATGCTCGCCAGCGAGTTCCAGCCCACGTTCAGTTTCGTGAGGCCCGTCATGCCGCGGATCATCTCGATGTCCGTGAGGTTCGACCAGCCGATATTGAGGTCCGTCAGTTGAGTGAGGAGCGGCACGATCTCACCAATGCCCTTACCCGCGGTCAGCGAGTAGTAGAGGTCTAGCTCCGTCAGGCCGGTGAGGTACTTGAGCGGCGCCAGGTCCTCGATCTCGTAGTTCCACGAGAGGTCGAGGCGGCTCAGGTTACGCAGCTGGCTGAGTGGCGCCACGTCCTTCACCGCTAGGTTGCTTGCGGTAAGGGACGTGAGCCCCGTCAGGCCCTGCAAAGGCGTCAAGTCCTCCAACTCCGTCTGGCCTTGCATGATCAGCTCCGTCAGGTTAGCGGCGTGCTGCATGCCCACCAGCGAACCGACCTTCGGCTTGCCGAAGCCGCCGAACTCGAAGGTGAGCAGGTCGTGCATGGCGCCGCACCTGAGCTCGCCACTGACCGTGAGGGCCTCGGTAAGGTACTGGCGAAGAGAAGCGTCCGGTATGTCGACCACCACTTGCGGAGCTTCGCAGGCGGGTAGCGCCACGCCGAGCGGCGCGGCCGCGTGCGCCGTGTCGTCCTCGGCCCCCGCCAGCACCCACAAGAAGTAAGCGCCCAAGGGCGTGCCGCCCAGCGCGACCATCTCGCTGAACGCCTTCGCATCTCCCGGCTGCAGTTGTGGGGTTGCCAACTCCGCGAGGACGGCGTCCCCGGTCCGGACCTCGCGCGCGCTGCCGTTGAGGCGAAGGACGGTGGTGGAAGCCGGGACCGCGTCGGCGCCACGGTTGTGAACCGTGAACGCCACCAACACGGAGCCGCCCTCCGGCGCGAGGCTCGGCGTGAGCGTCAGGCCTTCGATGCTCAGGGTTGACGTTTCAGGTGGGTTGGGAATCGGGTCGGTCGGTTTGGGCTTGGGACCACCGCCGCCTGGCGGGGTCGGTGCCGAACCGCAAGCGGCGAGAGAGAGGACAAGGAACACGAGGAGCAGAAGGCGTGGGAGTCCGTGCCGTTGAAGGTTCATGCCTCCAGGCTAGTGACGACGCACAAAATTTGACTTAATCTCCCGGCGCCGGGCGAACGACACATGGCCGTCTAGCCAGGCTGCGGGGCCTCAACCAAGCAGGCGTGAGTCGAACAAGAACGGCTCGGGATCCGAGATGCTCACTCTGCGCCCCTCGGGATGTTCCGGATTGAGGAGAACGTTCCTCTGGCCGCGCATCACAGCACACGGAACCCTCAGCGCCACGCTGCTGGCTTGATCGAACAACTCGATCAGACGGTAAAGGCGGTCGCTCTCGGTAGGCGTGAGCCTGCCGTGGCCGCGCCGCCGCGCCAGCGAGCGTTCGCTCAAACTCAAGACCCGGCCCACCGCGTCATCCGCTTGTGGGAACAGTTTCAGGAAGTTGTCCAGAATCCTCCTCTCCAGTCCAGCGTCGATCAACTCGAAGGCGGCTTCGGAGCCCAACTCCTGTCCGAATACTGCCGTGTGAACGAAGCTCGAAGAGCCATCAGGCGCTTTGGGTGCTGCGGGGACCCAGGTAGCCACGTCGAGCTCCTTTCTGCCAGTCTGGTCGTTCATTTTGCCAGATTGGCAGTTGGGGCAGCATGGTCATTCATCCGCGCGGTCCCGCAGGCATGAACTCGGCGCAACCTGCGCGCTAGACTCGCGGCATGCGAACGCGGACCATTGGCTCCCTCACCGTCCCCGTGGTCGGGCTCGGCACCGACAACTTCGGTGGCCGCCTGGACCTCGCCGGGGCTCGCGACGTCGTGAGCGCCGCCATCGACGCGGGAGCCACCTTCATCGACACCGCCGACGCTTACGGCGCAACGAAGAGCGAGGAGTTCATTGGTGAAGCCCTCAGGAGCAAGCGTGACAAGGTGATCCTCACCACCAAGTTCGGCGTCGCCAACGAGCACGCCGGCCTGGAGGGTGGCGCGCACCCCGATTACGTCAGGAAGTCCTTGGACGCGAGCCTGAGGCGCCTGCGAACCGACTACGTCGACCTGTACCAGCTCCATTACCCCGACGAGAACGTGCCGATCGCCGACACCCTCGGCGCCCTGCGGGAGCAGATCGACGCCGGCAAGGTGCGCGAGGTCGGCTGCTCGAACTTCAGCGCCGCGCAACTGCGCGAAGCGAACAGCGTAGCGAGCGAGCAGAACCTGCCCCGCTTCGTGAGCGTGCAGAACATGTACAACCTGCTCAGGCGCGAAGCGGAGAGGGACGTCTTGCCCACCAGCCGCCGCCTCGGCATCGCGTTCGTGCCGTACTACCCGCTGCTCAGCGGCATCCTCACCGGCAAGTACCGCAAGGGCCGGCCCCTACCCACCGGCACCCGTGTTACCGGCAACGCAGTGTGGCAGCCCAAGCTGACGGAGGACGTGCTGGGCGCCGTGGAGAGGCTCGCCGACTACGCGGAAAGCCATGGCCGTGAGCTCCTCGACCTGGCGTTCGCCTGGCTCCTCGCCGACCCCGCCATCCCCAGCGTGATCGCCGGCGCCATGACGCCGGCGCAGGTCGAGCGCAACGTGCGCGCCGCCGACTGGGAACTCACCCCAAGCCAGAGAAGAGAAGTCGACCAACTACTGACCGATAGCGGCTTCACGCCCGAGCACCCGCCCAGCCTCGAGACCTGAACCGGAGCGCCGCCAAGCGGTTCGCCGCTATGCATGCTGTGGAGCGAAAGCGATCCGGGAGCTAGCTTAGGCTTGTAGGCATGGCGAACCGTTCGAAGGACGAGGTGCTCGCGTACCTGGCCCGGGCCGAGGTTGGGGCGGTCGGCACGTCCAACCTTGGGGCGCCGAGGCTGCGCATGATGCACTTCGCGGCAGACGAAGCTTTCAACATCTACCTGACGAGCATGAAGGGTGACCCCAAGATCACCCAGTGGCTCAACGTGCCGCAGACGGCCCTGCTCATCCATCAGGGCGCGACCTTCATGGAGATGGAGGAGTGTGAGGTCATCGGCCGCGCCGAGATCGTCGCCGACGCTGGGCGCGAGCGGGCGGTGGAGCTGTTGCGCCATCGCTCGCCGATCGTGGCGCAGATGGAGCGGCAGGGCGCTCTCGACCGCTTGGAGTTCATCCGGGTGAGGCCTCATAGCGTGAAGTACCGCTTCGTCCCCGAGATCCTGCAGGGGCAGCCGCCTACGGTCTTCGAGTTCCGCGAGAATCAGGAGCGCTCCAGCGCCTGGGACGACCTGTTGGCGAAGGCCCGGGCGTACCGTACGGCTATCAGGCCGCTGTCGTTGACGGCGTCGCTCGTGTCGGTGCTGCTGGGCGGGGCGCTGGCCCTATCCGCCATGGGCGCTCTCGACTTAGGACTGTTCGCCCTCACCCTGATCGCCGCCTTACTCGTGCAGGTCGGAACCAACATGATCAACGACTGGAAGGACGCCGAGCGCGACGGCGAGAACCGCGCGGCGCTCAGGCCGTTCAGCGGCGGCTCCCGCGTCATCCAGCTGGGGCTGGTGTCGCGCGCCGAGATGGGCTTCTGGGGGCTGGCCCTGAGCCTGGTGGCTGCCGTCATCGGCGTCTACCTGCTGGTGGTGAGCGGCTGGGGACTGCTGCCGTTGATCCTGTACGGCTTGGCAGCGGGCGTCTTCTACACCGCGGCCGAGGGTAGGTTCTCGTTCATCAACCTCGCGCCGGGCGTCGGTGAGGCGCTCATCGCCACCACTTACGGGGTGGGGATCACGCTCGGAACGTACTTCGTGCAAACCGGCGCCTACTCCTGGCAGGCGCTGCTCCTGTCTTTGCCCGTGGCGCTGCTGGTCACGAACGTCCTGCTCATCAACTCGTTCGGCGACGCCGAGTCCGACTCCAAGACGCGCAAGCGGACCCTGGTGGTGCGCCTCGGCACGCGCCGCGCCAAGAACGTGCTGCTGGTGGTTTTCGCGCTCGCGTACGCCTTGGTGGCGGTCCTGCCGCTGCTGGGCTTGGCGCCATTCGCCGTCTACGTCACGTTCCTCTCGCTGCCGTTCGCGGTGCAGGCGGCGCGTTACGCGCAGCGCTACCACGACGCCAGCGCCGTCGACCTGGTGCCCAGTAACGGCCACACGGCGCTAACGCACCTGTTCGCGGGACTCCTGATGGTCTTCGCGCTGCTGCTGGAGCCGCTCGGCCTGATGCTGCCCCTGTTGTTCCTCGCCGCGGCGTTAGGGCTGGTGGCGTGGGTGTGGCGCTACATCGAGCGGCAGCGGCGGGTGATGAACGAGTTCCGGTCGGCGTTCAGGTCTGGTTGAAGGCGCGGCGACTGCGAAGCAGCGAGCCCGGCGCGGCGGCTACGAAACGGCGAGCCCGGCGCGGCGGCTGCTAGGCCCTGGTCACACACGGTCGCTACGTACCAACCCCGGCACTGCCGCAGTACGGCCCCCCGCCCAGCCAACAACGCTGGGCGTGCGCAGCGGCACTGACGAGCGATGGCGTGCGCGCTTAAATGACGAGGCGTACCTGATCCAGGTTCCCGCGCTTGAAGTAGGCCTACGGCGGTTTTTCTGGGTTTGGCACCCAGGAGGTAGGCGTCTTCATGACAGTGCCCTCGAAGTCGTATCGATCCCACGACAACGCCTCTGACCCCGCGCATGGCCACCACCGAGGTGGAGAAGCGGCGGCGCTTAGTGCCCAAAGGGGCCACGAAGCAGCGGGGCAAGTATCGGCCACAGGCCCCTCTCCCACCGATCCGGTGACACCCCAGGCCGGTCCGCCACTACCAGGCGTTTCCTTACCGCTCGTATTGCGCGGCCAGAGCGCGTTGGTCACGGGTGCCAACTCCGGCATCGGCCGTGCCGTGGCCTTGGCCTTGGCGCAAGCCGGGGCCGACGTAGTGGTCAACTACGTCACCGATGAGCCGAGCGCCCAGGCCGTGGTGGCCGAGATCCGCTCGAGCGGGAGGCGCGCTCTGGCGATTCACGCCGACGTCAGTCATGAGGACGAGGTCACGGCGATGTTCGCACAGGCGGTGGCCGAGTTCGGCACCCTACACATCGTGGTCTGCAACGCCGGCTTGCAGCGCGACGCGCCGTTTCACGAGATGACCCTGCAGCAATGGAACACGGTCATCTCGGTCAACCTCACGGGGCAGTTCCTGTGCGCCCGGGCCGCGGTGCGAGAGTTCATGCGCCGTGGCGTAGATGAGACGGTGTCGGTCGCGGCCGGGAAGATCATCCACATGAGTTCGGTGCACGAGATGATCCCTTGGGCCGGGCATGCCGACTACGCCGCGTCCAAGGGCGGTGTGCAGATGCTCATGAAGTCGCTGGCCCAGGAAGTGGCGCCGCTGCGCATCCGCGTCAACGCGATCGCTCCGGGTGCCGTCCGTACGGCCATCAACACCAAGGCCTGGCAAACCGAAGAGGCCTATTCGGACCTGATGAAGCTGGTTCCTTACAAGCGCATCGGGGAGCCCGAGGACATCGGGCGGGCCGCCGTGTGGCTCGCGTCCGACCTTTCCGACTATGTCGTCGGCACTTCGTTGTTCGTCGACGGCGGCATGTCGCTGTTCCCGGGGTTCTCGACCGGTGGCTAACCACTACGACCTCATAGTCATCGGCAGCGGCTCGGGCGGCGCGTCTCTGGCGCAGCGGGTCGCGGCCACGGGCAAACGCATCCTCATCCTCGAGCGTGGCGACTATCTGCCGCGCAGCGAGCTGAACTGGAACGCGCAGGCGGTCTTCGTGGACGCCATCTACCAGGCGAAGGAGACCTGGACCAACGCTCGAGGCGACACCTTCAGCCCGGCGCTGCACTACTACGTGGGCGGCAACTCGAAGGTCTACGGCGCCGCGTTGCTCAGGCTGCGTGAACGTGACTTCGGCGAGGTGCAACATGCCGGCGGCGTTTCGCCGGCATGGCCGCTGGGCTACGACGTGTTCGAGCCGTACTACACCCAGGCCGAAACGCTCTATCAGGTCCACGGCCTGCGCGGCGACGACCCGCTGGAGCCCTGGGCGAGCGGCCCGTATCCGCATCCGCCGGTGAGTCACGAGCCGAAGATCGCCGAACTGTCCGAGCACCTGAGCGGTATCGGGTTGAAGCCGTTCCACCTGCCGCTAGGCATACTGCTGGACGAGAAAGACGGCAAGACGACGCCGACGAGCATCGCCATCCGTAACACCTACTTCGACGGCTTCCCCTCCCCGCTCAACGCCAAGGCCGACGCGCAGGTGATCTCGATAGACCCGACCCTCGCCCAGCACCCGAACGTGACGTTGCTGACCAACGCCTACGTGTCGCGCCTGGGCACCAACGCGTCGGGCCGCGCCGTAGACAAGGTCTACGTCACGCACGAGGGGCATGACGAGGTCTTCTCGGCCGACATCGTGGTCGTTGCCTGTGGGGCGCTCTCCTCTGCGCTGTAGTTACTGCGCTCGGCGAACGAGGCTCACCCGAACGGCCTGGCCAACGGCTCGGGGCAGCTCGGCCGCAACTACATGCGTCACAACATGAGCGTGCTGATGGCGGTGATGAGGGAACCGAACGACACGGTGTTCCAGAAGACGCTTGCCTTCAGCGACTTCTACTTCGGGGCCGACGACTGGCAGTATCCGCTCGGCCTGGTGCAGATGTGCGCCAAGAGCCACGCCGATCAGATCCGCGGTGAAGCGCTGCCCGAATGGCTGGAATGGCTGCCCGAGATGCCCTTCGAGACGATGGCCCGGCACTCGATGGACTTCTGGCTGCAGGCCGAGGACCTACCGCATCCGGACAACCGCGTGTACTACAAGAACGGCAAAGTGCACCTGGATCTGGTTGCCAGCAACCCGCAGGCCCTGACCCACCTGAAGCGTAAGCTCAAGGACGTGCTCAACCGCTCAGGCCATGGCGGGGTGTTGCTCGAGCGATCGCTGTACCTTGGCAAGAACATCCCGCTTAGCGGCACCGCGCACCAGGCCGGAACGGCGCGCTTCGGCACCGACGCGAGAAGTTCGGTGCTGGACCTCGACTGCAAGGCGCACGAGCTGGACAACCTGTATGTTGCCGACGCCAGCTTCTTTCCGTCGATCGGCGCGGTCAACCCGGCCCTTACGATCATCGCCAACGCGTTGCGCGTGGGCGATCACGTTGCCGAGCGGCTCAAGTGAACGTAGTGCGTGTGGTGGGGCGATCCAGATGCATAAGGCTCGAACTATCGGCGATGTTTGGGGCCCGGGCTATCACCGTCTCGATGCGTGAGGCCTGAGCTACCCGCCGAGCCAGCCGCCAGTGAAGCCGGCACGGCGCAGTCCGAGCACGAGTGGCCGGCAGCCGCGCATCCACCGCCATGGCAGCCCGCTGAGGTAATTCTCGATCATGATCACTATCGGCCCCTGGTTGAGCCCGAGGTGCGAGGGTGATACCCAACCCTTACCGTCTCGAGAGATGAAGGTCTCGTTGACGGTTGCCCTGAAGCCGTAGTGGCTGGTGAGGTGTAGCGGGTGACGGGTGAGCGCCTGCAACGTGGGCAACACGATCTCCGGGGCGAAGGGCAGGCTGGCAGCCACGGCCCAGGGCGCCAACGTGCCGTCGTCGGGGCCGTAGGGCACGCCTCGGGCGCGGTAGTCGAAGAAGCGCCTCTTCACGCCGTCGACCTTGCGTTCCGCCGGCCCGGGCCCGTCACTGGCGGTGACTCCCCACGTGTGTTCCCCGTAACCGCGTAGCCCACGGCTGTTGCGCACCGCGTACTGCTGCTGGACGTAAGTGGCTCGCCGGCTGTTCTCGAAATAGTCGCTCTGCTTGTCGCGCATGAACGCGTCGCGGATGCCGCGGAAATCGATCCACAGGTGCGACAGTTGGTGGATGAACAGCGGCCCGGCGTAGAGGAACTCGTGGCCGTAGACCTTCTTCCAACGGTAGGTAGAGGTCCAGGCGTCGTAGCTGCCGGGCTCGATCGGATGGCTCGGCGAGCCCAGCGCTAGCAGGTACAAGATCAGCGCCTCGTTGTAACCCTGCCACCGCCAGTTGAGGAAGCCGCTACGTGGCTTCCACCCCATGGAGATGGTCGAGCCGCCGTTCAGCATCCAAGCCCACTCGACGCGCTCGTAAAGCATGGTGGCAAGCTCGCGGATCTCCACCTCCGCGGCGTTATCGGCGCCGAAGTACTGCGCGGCGGTGAGCATGCCGGCGATCAGCAACGCCGTGTCGATCGTCGATAGCTCGCAACGCCAGACGCGGCGGCCGCTGTTAATGTCGAGGAAGTGGTAGTAGAAGCCACGCCAGCCGGTGGCGTCGGCGGCTTGTGACTGTTCGCTGGCGGCGAAGAAGCGCAACGTCACCAACGTGCGCTCGGCGGCCTCGGCGCGTGTCAGGAAGCCGCGCTCGGCGGCCACGGGGTAACTGCTCAACCCCAGCCCGGTGGCTGCGATGCTCGCCGGCCCACCGGGTTCGGTCCGGTCGGCGATCAAGCCGTTGGCCGGGTTCGTCTCGTGGGTGAAGTAGCTGAAGGCGGCGCGTTGCAGCGCGTGGAGCATCTCGTCGTTGGTCGCCGCGGTCATGTCGCGCTCGGTCCGAGCTCCAACGTCACCGCGGCCACGCCGTGCGGCGGCAACTGCAGTTCGACGACGGTGACGCCGTCGGCGTAGTGGAAGTCGAGCTTCTCCACCACCAAGCGCGACGCTTCTTGCAGTTGTTCGAGCTTCTCTTCATGGAGGTCGTTCGGCTGCCCCATGTGGCGCCAAGCACCCGGTGCGTTGGCATGCTCGTCGTCCACGCGCTCGATGCTCGCGCTAAGCGGCGTCGGCGCATCGCGCAGTTCGAAGCGAACGGTCTCGGTGCGGACGGAGTGGAGCGGCAGGGCGTGGTTCGTCAGGAGAAGGGTGGCGCGTGTACCGTCGTCGCTCATTACGACCCAAGCAGACACCGTGTCGTGCCGACCATCGACCACCAACTGCCGGTGCCCGAGCCGGTGCAAGAGCTCGAACGCGCGGTACACGGGCTTGGCGATGCCGTGGATGCTCAGCAGACCGAAGCCACCCTCGAAGGCCGTGCCGGGCATCTGGTTCTCGTCGAAGATGTCCGAGAAGGTCCACCAGCTATAGCCGTCCACGGTGTCGTCCACGCTCATGAGGATATTGGTCGCAAATGCCGCCGCGAACGGCTCGTCGTGCAGCTTGTCACGCGGGTTGGACGAGGTGCTCCACTCGGTGTAGTAAAGCGGGCGTCCTGCCGCCTCGCGCCGAGCGTCCAGCGCCCTCTCGCGCATGAAGCCGCGCGTGCTCTTGGCCAACTGGTGCTCGGTGTCGTCTCCCGGGCTGCCGAAGGCGTCGGTGGGGTACTGGTGGGTGGTGATGAAATCGGCCGCCAGGTCGTGCTTCTGGGTGAAGGCGACGAAATCCGCGACCCATTCGCCGTTGGCGGTTGCCGGCCCCCCTACTCGCAGGGCGCCGTCGACGCTCTTGATGGCCTCTACGGTGAGGCGATAGAGCGTGAAATAGTCTTCCTGCAGACCGGTCCCGAAGACGGTCAGGTTCGGCTCGTTCCAGACCTCGAAGTACCAGCTTCTGACTTCCTCCGCACCGTAGCGCTCGATCCAGTGGCGCATCGCCTTTCGGATCAGCGCCGTCCATTGGCGCGGGTCCTTCGGGGCGGTCACGTTGGCCCTGTAACTGAAGGCCGTCTTGGTGCCCGAGGCCAGGGCGTCCGGCATGAAGCTCAGCTCGACGAAGGGCTTCATGCCGATAGACAGCAGGTAGTCGAAGATCTGGTCGGCGTTGAAGAAGGAGTAAAGCGCCTTGTCGTCGCGGTGAACCACGATGTCCATCGGGTGCGTAAGCAAGCCATGAAAACGTACGTGGCGAAAGCCCAGTTCACGCCGGCAGCGCTCCAGCTGCGCCCGCCAATCCGCGCGCAGCGCGAGTGCCGCGTGGCCGCTGCCCACGGTGTGTTCCCAGACGTGGTTCAGAGGAGTCGTCTCTTCGT
>JACDJC010001945.1_pt1 | contig 17144 bp, 11 predicted proteins | sample 7454191 | NCBI WGS metagenome assembly JACDJC01 (sample SAMN14253291, study PRJNA609438) | sludge metagenome | isolation source: sludge after 25d culture with pyrite and EDTA | collected 2018-12-20 | reverse complement strand
TGGCATCACCAGCGCGGCGTCAACCTGGTGGGAGCTCGCGCTTCGCAGCCGTCCACGGCAGACCGAGGCGAATCAGGCGCTTCGGGCTGCCGCCGTCGCTGCCCTCGACGATGAACGACACTGCGTGCTCGTGACGCTCGAGCACCTCGTAGCTGGTGCCGAGCCACGCACCGAGCGTGTACTCGCCGGGTGGCAGCACCGCCGGCAACGACATGCGCAGCCGGTACGTGCCGGTGCCGCTGAGGTCGACGGCCTTCTGCTCGAGGATGTACTCGTCGAGCAGGTTCAGCCCACCGGCGGTGTGCACTTGCACACCGACGTCGAGGCCGGGGGTGGGCGCGCCCACCGCCACGATCACCTGGATGTACGACTCGGTCCAGGTGTTCAGCACCGACAGCGGCTGCCCGTCGGCGTCGACCACCGCGAGTGAGATCACCTGCGCCTGCCGGGTGTGGTCGCGCTCGAGCACCAGTGCTGCCGCATTGCCGGCTGACGACCGGGTGTACTCGCCGATCACATCCGACGTGGGCCCGACCGAGCGCACCTGGCCCTTGTCGAGCCAGACCGCTCTCCCGCACAGGCGTGCCACGGCCTCCATGTTGTGGCTGATGAACACGACGGTGCGGCCGCTCTGCCCGATCTCGCTCATCTTGCCGAGGCACCTGCGCTGGAAGTCGGCATCGCCGACGGCAAGCACTTCGTCGACGAGCAGGATGTTGGCCTCGAGATGCGCGGCGATGGCAAAGCCCAAGCGCAGGTACATCCCCGACGAGTAGCGCTTGACGGGCGTGTCCATGAACGCCTGCAGGCCGGCGAACTCGATGATCTCGTCCATCCGGCGGGCTACTTCGCGACGGCTCATGCCGAGGATGGCACCGTTGAGGAAGGTGTTCTCGCGCCCGGTGAGCTCTCTGTGGAAGCCGGTGCCGACCTCGAGCAGCGAGCCGATGCGGCCGCGCGTGCGCGAGCTGCCCTCGGTGGGGGCCGTGATGCTGCTGATGATCTTCAGCAGCGTGCTCTTCCCTGCGCCGTTCGACCCGACGATGCCCACGGCTTCACCCTCGAACACGTCGAGCGACACGTGACGCAACGACCACAGCTCGGAGCGCACCGGGGCCGGGCGGCCGCGCAACCGGGCCGCGAGGCGGGCCATCGACTCGCGGAGGTCAGTGCCTTCGCCGTGGTGCTCGCCGAGCCGGTACCGCTTGCCCAGATCTTGCAGTTGGATGACCGGAGCGCTCATCAGATGACGTCTGCGAACTCGCGCTCGTGGGACCGGAACGACACCAGCGCCAGCAGGAAGCCGACGACGGCGACGCCGGCGGACAAGCCGACCTGACCAGCCGTGGGCGCATCGGCGCCGATGACCCCGCTGCGGATGAGCCCGACCGCACCGGAGACGGGGTTGAGGTACACCAATGTGCGCCAAGCCCCCGGTAGCCGGCTGGCGGGATACGCGATGGGAGTGATGAACAGCATCACCTGCAGCCCGAACGACACGAGCACCATGACGTCGCGGTACTTCACGACCTTCGCGCTGAAGTACATCACCGCCGCGGTGACGGCGATGACGAGCACGAGAAAGCCCAGTGGCAGGCCGACGAGCATCCCCACTACCGTCAGCGAGCCCCCTGTGGCAAGCGAAGCCACGAGGGCCACGAGCAGCCCGATGATCAAGTCGATGATCGCCGGCAAGATCGCAGCGATGGGGATGATGAGGCGCGGGAACGACACCTTCGTGAGCAGATCGCCGTTGTACAAGAGGCTGCCGGTGCCGTTGCCGACCGAGGCGACGACGTAGTTCGCGGTGACGAACCCGGCAACAGCGAACGGGAAGTACGCACCGCTCTCCACCTCGATGTCGGCCACCTTGTTGAACACGATGGTGAACATCAGCGCACCCACGAGTGGCTGCAGGACTGCCCACGCCCCGCCCAGCAACGCCTGCTTGTAGCGCACCCTCACGTCGCGATAGGCGAAGAAGAACGCCAGCTCGCGATGCTTCCACAGCTGGGACAGCTGCAGGTCGAAGCGGGACCGGCGCTGCGAGCCGTTCACCACCCAGTCGGCCGTGTTCTCCGAGGTCATGGCACACCATGCCGTTGGAGCGCGCCACCAGCGTGAGAGGGGAACCGGCGCATGGAACTCGAACTGTAGCACCCGCCTCGAACCCCCCCCTCCGGTGCGGGCCGATTCGCAGGTTGGCCACGCCTCGGCCACGTGGCGGCAATAGAGTCTGCCCTCATGGAGCTGGCCATCGGTGCACTCGGCGATGGCCTTGCCTACGCCGACCCGCTGTACGCAGCCTCCCTCGGCGAGTTCGGGGAACCCGTCGAGCTGCCCAGGAGCCAGGGGTGGGTGCTGCGGCGGGCCGTTCCCGGGAGCCCGTCGTCGGACGCGATGGGGTGTTACCCGTTGTTCTCGTGCCGCGACTGGTCGCAGCTGGCTCACGACCTCGACCACCTGCCGCACGGGTTGGTCAGCCTCACGTTGGTCACGGATCCGTTCGGGGCGCCGCCGGGCGACGAGCTGCGCGACATCTTCGACGAGGTCATTCCGTACAAGCACCACTTCCTGATCGACCTCGACCGTCCCGCGGAGACCGTGGTCGCCCGTCATCATCGCAAGGCGGCTCGCAAGGCGCTCCGTTCGCTGACGATCGAGGTCTACGACCCGTCGACCGAGCTCGACACCTGGTGCGCGCTGTACACCCGGCTCGTCGAGAAGCACCGTGCCGAGGGCATCCGCGCGTTTTCGCCGGCATCGTTCGCGATCCAGACACGTATCGACGGTCTGGTCGGCCTCAAGGCAACCCTTGCCGGCCAGGTGATCGGCATGCACTGGTACTTCACTGCCGGCGACGTGGCATATGCCCACCTCGTTGCGCTGCATCCGGATGCGTACGCGCTGCACGCCGATGCGGGGATGATCTGGACCGCCATGGAGCTGTTCGCGGGTCGGTTCCGCTGGATCGACATGGGCGCCGGCGCAGGCCACGGGGCCAACGCCAGCGACGGCCTCACGCAGTTCAAAGCGGCGTGGTCATCCGACACCGCACCCACCTTCGTCTGCGGCAAGATCCTCGATCCCCAGCGCTACCGCGAGCTGGCGGGCACCCACGATCCCCAGGCCCCCAGCTACTTCCCGGCCTACCGACGCGGCGAGTTCTCCCCGGGCCTCGCACCGGCACTGCCCCCCGAGGAGGTGAGTTGATGGATCACACCGACATCGTCCGCATCTGCGCGGACGACTTCGCTCGCTTCGGCGACACGTTCGAGGGCGCCGGCTGGACCAAGACGGAGGAAGAAGCCGATCGCCGGTATGCGGTGATGCTCGACTTGATGCCGGCGAGCGAGCGCCCGTTCACGCTGCTCGACTTCGGGTGCGGGGCCGCGCGATTGCTCGACTACGCGCTTCGCACGGGGCGCGCCGGCGAACTCGACTACTCCGGCCTCGACCTCTCGCCGGTCGTCATCGAGCATTGCCGGCACAAGCACCCCGATCGAGCGTTCTACAGCCTCGATGTGCTCGACAGCTCCCACGACCTGCCGGTGTTCGACGCGATCGTGCTGAACGGGGTGTTCACCTTCAAGGGCGAGATGACGCAGCAGCAGATGTTCGACTACCTCTGCGCCGTTCTGTGCGCGCTGCGTCCGCACGTTCGCTTCGGACTTGCCTTCAACGTGGCGTCGACACACGTGGACTGGACGCGCGACGACCTCTTCCACCTCCCGATCGGCCAGGTCACCGACTTCGTCGCATCGACGCTGAGCCGACGCTTCATGGTGCGCCACGACTACGGGCTCTACGAGTACACGGTCTACGTGTACCTGTGAGGCGGCACGCATCATGAACACGTCACCTCACGCCGGTTTCGTCAACGGGTTGGCCGCGTTTGGCGGCACCTCGCAGCCCGAGCGCCCGCTGTACGTCGGGCGACCGAACATCCCCGATCGAGAAACGGTGCTCGCACGGGTGGGCACCGCGCTCGACAACCGGTGGCTCTCCAACGACGGCCCCATGGTGCGCGAGTTCGAGGAGGTCGTCGAAGCGCATCTCGGCGTGCGGCATTGCGTAGCGGTGGCCAACGCCACGCAAGGCCTGGGCATCGTGGCCAAGGCGCTGGGCCTCCACGGCGAGGTGGTCGTGCCGGCCTTCACGTTCGTCGCGACTGCTCACTCGCTTGCGTGGCAGGGCCTCACCCCGGTCTTCTGCGACATCGACCGTGAGAGCCACCAGCTCGATCCCGCCGCGGTCGAAGCCGTCATCACGGAACGCACCACCGGAATCCTTGCCGCCCACACGTGGGGCAGGCCGTGCGACATCGACAGCCTCACCGAGCTGGCGGCGCGCCACCACCTTCAGTTGTTCTTCGATGCGGCACCTGCGTATGGGGCCTCGTATCGCGGCACGCACATCGGCAACTTCGGCCGAGCCGAAGTCCTCAGCTTCCATGCGACCAAGGTGGTCAACTCCGGCGAAGGTGGCGCCATCCTCACCAACGACGACGAGATCGCGGCGACGGCGCGACTGATGCGCACATTCGGCTTCGCCGACACCGACCTGGTCACGTCGATCGGCACCAACGCCAAGATGTCGGAGCTGGCCGCGGGCATGGGCATCTGCTCGCTGGCCAGTTACGACGAGTATCTGGCCGTCAACACCCGCAACTTCGACCGGTACCGGTCGGCACTCGCCGGCGTGCCCGGCATCTCGGTGCTGCCGTGTACGCCGGGCACCGCCATCAACTTCAACAACGTCGTCATCGAGGTCGACCCGAACCGTGCCGGTATCGAGCGCGACATCGTGTTGCAGGTGCTCACGGCCGAGCAAATCCTCGTTCGCCGCTACTTCTGGCCCGGCTGCCACCGGATGGAGCCATACCGCTCGCTGCGCACGCCCTCCGACGACCACTTCCCCATCACCGATCTCGTTGCCGGCCGAGTGCTGTCGCTGCCCACCGGCACCAGCATCGGACCCGCCGACATCGACCGGGTGTGCGAGCTGATCGCAGGAATCGTGGAGCACGCCTCAGAGATCTCCGAACGTGCCCGCGATCGCATGGCTGGGTCGAGCGGGGATCCATGACCACAGATCCCGTCGTCACGGTGCTCATCATGACCTTTGATCACGAGCGCTACATCAACCAGGCGCTCGAGAGCGTGCTCACGCAGGAGACCGAGTTCCCCTACGACGTCATCGTCATCGACGACTGTTCGACCGACGGAACGGCCGAAGCCCTGCACCGGCTCGCAGAGCGCTTCCCGGGCCGCTTCACCGTTCGCAGGCCACCTGCGAACCGCAACGATCTCCACGACTTCGGTGTTGCGCTCGACGACTGCCCAAGCCCCTACGTCGCCATGCTCGACGGCGACGACTACTGGACTTCCACCACCAAACTTGCACGGCAGGTGGCACTCCTGGAGCTGCATCCCGAGTACGCGCTGTCGTGCCATGCCGTGCACCCGATCAACGCCGACGGCACCCCGTCGACCACCCAGTACGAGCATCGCCGCCCGCGCTACGAGCGCGACGACCTCTGGTCGGCGTGCTTCATCCACGCCGGTTCTGTCGTGTTCCGCCGCTCCGCCTTCGACCGCCTACCCGCGTGGTACTTCGAGTCGACGTTCGGCGATTGGGAGCTGTTCCTCCTGGTGACCGCTCGCGGCGATGTCCACTTCCTCGACGAGCGGTTGAGCGCCTACCGCATCCACGAAGGAGGGATGTGGTCGGGCCTGGGCAGCCGCCGGCAGGCCGATCAGATCCACGACTTCTATCGCCATCAGCAGCGAGCGTGGGGCCGCGAGTTCCGCACCAACCGCAGCGCCATGCTGTCGCGGTCGGTCACACTGGCCTTCCGGTACGGGGAAGCAGACGCTCGGTTGCTCGCGTGGCGCTGGCTGCTCGACGCAGTGCTGCGAGCCACGATCCATCGGCCCGGAGGCCATGGCCCCACTCGCCAGGAGATCAAGCGGCTGCTCGCATGGCGAGTGCGAGCCGATCGCGATCACCTGCTGCGGCGCCACCGCCAGGTCGACGGCAAGGTCGACGGCGAAGCCGCCGCCGGGCAGACGCTGGGCGGCTCACGACACGGTGCACAGCACAGCTTCGATGTGGCGCCAACCCCAGTCGACGAACCCTTCCTCGATTGACCACGAGGCCACCACGAGGCCCCTGGCCAAGATGCTCCTGGCGGCCTCGTCACGATCGAGACCGGCGCGTTCGACCATCCGATCCAATCGGGCACGAGCGAGCGACGAGGGCACAACGGCCGCCTCCCTGATCAAAGGCTCCAGATCGTGCACCCGCGGCCCGATCAGCGGCTGGGGATCGATCGCCACCCAACCCGCCCGCTGGCTCATCAACACGTTGCCGAGGTGCAGGTCGGTGTGTAGCAGCACGGCCTCGGAAGGCACCTCGGCGAGTACCTCCAAGGCGCGCTCGACTTGACGCACAGGGATGCGACGGGCGAGCCATCGCTTCCGGCCGGCGAGCGCCCGATGGTGGTCGAGGTTGATCTCCTGCACCGTGTGGATCGAGCTGGGCTGCGGTACCGGGCGCCACCACCGCAGCAGGATGTCGACTGCGGTGTCGATCGCCTGCTCGCGGTCGGCTTCCTCGTCCAGGCGTCTCCCAGCGTCGGCTCGCTCCAGCAGCAGGGCACCGCGGTCGACGTCCGACGCGAGCAGCCTCACTGCGCACGAACCATCCACCAGCGCCAGCGCCTCGGCCTCGCGCGTGACGGCGATGCCGGGCTTGGAGAGCTTCAGGACGGCCTCCGATCCATCGCGTCGCACCGCAGGCAACACGAGACAGGTTTCGCCATCGTGCACCAACGGCGGGCCTACCTGCAGGCCCCAGATGGTGACGAGGTGATCGATGGTCGACGAGGCCGATCGGACCCACTCGTCGTCCGCGGCGTCGCTCGACGGAGCTCCGCCGGGGCGAAACCGGGCGAACCGGCGAGCAGACGAACGGCCGTTCACCGCGCACCCGAGGATCGTTGCGACGACACGCCGCTGTAGATGGCCGCTCGCTCCGCGTACCCGAGCAGGCGTTGGCGATACCGGCGCGTCGGGCGGCGCGACGCAGCCGTCTCCAGGCAGCGGGCCAGCACCCACAGCCCTCTGCTGGCCGGCAGCCGAGCCACTCGGCGAAGGATGCGCTCGGCCGTTCCGGGATCCGAGCTGAACACCACGCTCTCGAACGCTGGGTGCATCGCCAGGAACCGCATGCGGTTGGCACCTTCCTCGCGCATCTTGCGCAGTGACTCTGACCGCGATGGCGAGAGGTGGTGCGTGATCGCCGCTGCTTGCTCGAAGGCGATGGTCTCGCCCACGGCGAAGAGTCGCAACGCCAGCTCGAAGTCCTCGACGCCGTAGCCCCGGAAGCGCTCGTCGAAACGATGCTGCCGCAGCAGCGACGTGGGTGCCGAGGTGTTGGCGAAAGAGGCGTCGTGGGGGTCGCCCACCGTCCCGTCCACAGCCAGGCGTCGGTGCCGGTCCTCGTACCACCAACTGGAATGCACGATGTCGGGGTCGTCGGACTTCACTTCGCACGGCCCCATCAGGATGCGCGCAGCGTCGCGGTGGTGGCCGACGTGGCACAGCAGCGCTTCACGACTGACCACCATGTCGTCGTCGAGCAACCAGACCAGCTCGCCACGCGCAGCCGCGATGCCCGAGTTGCGCGCCGCAGCAAGCCCCTGGTTGGGTTGCCACTCGTACCGCAGCGGCACCGGGAAGTCCGGTTGCAGTGCATCGAGTTGCGCCGATGAACCGTCGGTGGAGCCATCGAGTAGCACCAGTACGTCGACGTCGCATCCGCACGGATCGGCGAGCGCTGCCGCCAGCGAATCCAGCAGTGTGGCCAGGTGCTGTGCTCGCTGATACGAGGCCACGACGACGGTCAGGGACTGGGCCACCCCGTGACTATATGCTCCATTGCCTGCGATCCCAGGCCGTCTCCCACCCCCGCATCACGGTGGCAATCCCGTTCTTCAACGAGCAGCGCTTCCTGGCAGCGGCCGTCGGAGCCGTGCAGGCACAGACTGAGCGTTCCTGGGAGCTGCTGCTGGTTGACGACGGCTCCACCGATGGTTCCTCGCACCTTGCCGAGGAGCTGGCAAGCGCCGACGAGGACCGCATCTTCGTGATCCGCCACAACGGTGGATCGAACCGGGGCCTTCCGGCCAGCCGCAACCTGGCCATCGATCGAGCTCGGGGCGAGTTCATGTGCTTCCTCGACGCAGACGACGAGTGGTCGCCACACAAGCTGGCCGCACAGCTGGAGATGTTCAAGACCCATCCGCGAGCGGTGATGGTGTGCGGCCCCAGCCGCCACCAGCCGCTCGGCGCCGACGAGCCCGGCCCCATCGTGCAGGTCTGCGCGGCTGCTCCCCGCCTGCTGCGACGGGGCCAGTTCGCGCGCATGCGAATGAGGGGAACGCTCACCACACCGCCGCCGTCCGATGTGATGTATCGGCTGGCCGCGCTGCGTTCGGCAGGGGGTGTTCCCGACGGACCGGCGGTGATCGAGGACCAGCGCACGTACGTCGCCGTCAGTCTGCGCGGCCCCGTGTTCGTCGACGACCGGCCGCTCACCACCTACACCGTACGCAACGATTCGCTGTACGGATCCACCCGCAGCGACGACCTGGTGCAGGTGGCCAACCACCGCCAGTTCGAGCACTGGGTCGTGCGGACCTGTGCACGCGCTGGCGTGCACGGCTTCGCAGTGATCGCGGTGCTGTTCGGGCATCGGCTGCGTCGCGGCGTGGGTCGTCGGCTACGTGCGCTCGCCCGCTGAGTCGGTGACGCCCGCGAGGCTCGACGCCACCTTGGCCACCGCTGCGCTCGACGCTTCCGCCGTGAGCCGTTCGAAGTAGCGAGCGAGGCCGGCCTCCGTGAGCCGGCCGGCCAGCTCCGGGTCGTTGATGATGGACACGCAGGCGCGGGCGAACGCCTCGGCATCATCCGCGATCAGCAGCTCGTTGTCGTGCGTGAGGTCGAGTCCGAAGCAGCCCGTCGATGTGGCCACGAGCGGCACCGAGCGGGCGAGCGCCTCCATCACCTTCAGGCGCGTGCCGCCACCGGAGCGCAGGGGCGCAACGGCCACCGAGGCGGTGGAGTAGTAGGCGCCGAGGTCGTGCACGTAGCCGGTGAGCGAGACGCCCTCGGCATTGCGGAGCCGCGCGCTGACGCCGTCGTTGTAGCCGATGACCACCAGACGGGCGGCGGGAAGCTCGCGGCGCACCAGCGGCAGCACGTCGAACGCCAACCACTCGGCGGCGAGGCGGTTCGGCTCGTACGACAGAGGGCCTACGAACACCAGCGTCGGGTGTTCGTGATCGGGAGTTCGGCGCGCTGGGAGCGGTGTGCGATAGCCGTTGCGCACCACGACGCAGTTGTCGAGATCGAGGTAGCTGCGGTCCGCCTCGCTGCAGACGGTGACGCAGCACACCTCTGCCGCGATCCGCTGTTGAGCCTTGCTCCAGCGTCGCGCCTCCACCTGGCCCAGCAGGTTCCGCGGTGCGGAGAGGAAGCGGCCCTGCAGGTCGGTGCGGTCGGCGATCAGGCTGCGCGCGAGGCGGTCGTTGAGGTCGTCGAAGTCGACCACCTTCGATCCACCGACGAGACCGCGGAAGATCGAGTACGTGCGGATCCTGCTGAACCACACGATGTCCCATGTTTCGTCACCGAAGCGCTGGGCAAGCACCGCGCGCAACTGTGCCGGGCGCCGATAGGGCACCTGCGCCAGCGAGGTGATGGCCAGCAGCAGCTTGCGCCACCTTGGCGGGTTCTCGGCGCGGATCACCGTGGTCTCGTAGCCGGCGTTGACGGGCAGCGAGGCACCGCCGGTGCTGCTGTCGATGAGGCAGACGTGCAGGTCGCCGGCCTCCATCAGCCCGGCGATGACGTTGTCGACCCGCATGCCGTAGCCGGAGTCGCCGCCGGGCGTGCGATCCGTGACGAGGAGGATCCGCGGGCGACGCGCGACTGCCGCCGCCGCCCCGACATCGCTCGTCACGCTCCTCGGCGGCCCGCTAACGTCGTCAGCTGTGCGTCCGCTGTTGTTCCCTACCGTGAGTTGAGCTTGCATCTCGTCGTGCTTCGCTTCCCATCGATGATGCCGACACGTGGTGAGGAATGACTGACATGATCAGTCGAGTGCCATGACCACGATCGGCTTGTACACGGATTCAGAAGTGCTCGGCGGTGCCGAGCGGTCGCTGTTGAACTTGGTTGCCGCATATCACGGCACCGCCAAGTTAGTTGTTCTCAGCACCAATCGCCACTTTCTGCGCGAGATCGACCACATGGAGGGGATCGATTCAACATTCCTGCACGCTCGCTCATCTTTCCTCGGCGCGGTCATCGATCATCGCCGACAGTTCCGCGAGCTCGGCCTCGACCTGGTGCAGGTCACCCTCGCGAACCCGTTCACGTCCCGCGCCGCTCTCCTCGGTGGAGTGCTGGCTCGAATCCCCACGGTGGCCGTGGAGCAACTGGTGCTGCCCAGCCGCCGGCGCCGGGGCAGCGTGTTCAAGCGGCTGCTCGCCGGCGCGCAGGCCGGCACGATCGCTGTCGGCTCGGCGTCGGCCGACGACCTCACTCGTTACTTCGGGATCCCGCGTCACTCGATCACGGTGGTGCACAACGGCGTCGCCGAGTCGGAGTTCGTTCGCCCGCCGACGTCCTCACCGCCGGTCGTCGGATGTGCAGCCCGGTTGGAGGATCAGAAGGGCATCGATCTGCTGCTGCGAGCGATGGCCCAGATCCCCGATGCCCGGCTCGTCCTGGTCGGTGATGGCGACCGTCGCATTGCGCTCGAGCAGCAGGCCGCCGAGCTCGGGATCACCGATCGGGTCGACTTCGTGGGCTGGCTGCCCGACGCTCGTCAGCAGATCGCTTCCTTCGACGTGTTCGCGTTGGCGTCGCGCGACGAGGCGTTTCCGCTCACGATCGTCGAAGCCATGCTCTCGGGCACGCCAGTCGTGGCGACCGACGTCGGTAGCGTCGCCGAAGCGGTGATCGACTCGGTCACCGGGTTGCTCGTGCCGGCCGGCGACGTGCCGGCGCTCGTCGTTGCGCTGCGCCGAATGCTCGACGATGCCCAGCTTCGCGACCGGTTGGCTCTGGCGGCGCGGTCACACGCAGTCGAGCACTTCACCGACGTGGCGATGGCCGAAGGTTACGACCGTGTGTGGAGGTCGATCCTGCGCTGATCGCCGGCTTCAGCGAGTGCCATCGAGCGCGCGATCGGGCCCAGTGGTGCTGGCAGGGTCGGCGGCATCGAGAACGACGGCGATCTCGCTCGCCAACTGGCGCACGAACGGTTGCACGAGCAGGTTGGCGTGCGTACCGCCAACGTCGCGGATCGTGACCCGCCCGTCGGTGAGCTCCGACCAACGCCGGTACCACCCCTTGTCGGTGAGCGACAACGAGTCGGCACTGAGGATCAGCCTGATGTCGTGTTGCACCCGGCCACCTGCGTACACCCGGTACGCGGCGCGGTGCACCTCCTTCACCCCCTCCTCGAACCGGGCCGTTGGCGAGCCGACACGACGCAGCAACACGCGACCCGTGAGGATTTTGAACTGCCACGCCAGGGCGTGGCGCAGGCGCCCACCGCTGAAGTAGAAGCGAACACGATTAGCGATGTACGGAAGTGGCCTGATCTGCGGCCGTTCGACACCGGGTGGGCCCTGGTCGACCAGCACCAGTGCATCGACCTCGTCACCGCCAGCCTCCAGCTGGCGCGCCATCTCGAACGCTACCCACGAACCGGCACAGTGACCACCGATCGCGTACGGCCCTTCCGGCTGCACCGTCTTCAGCTCGGTGATGTAGTGGGCAGCCATCTCCTCGATGGTGGTGTGCGGCGGCAGCGACCCGTCGAGACCCTGTGGTTGCAGTCCGTACAGCGGCCGGTCGCGACCGAGCTCGTCGCCCAGCGGCGCCAGCTCGAGCACGCTGATCATGTACGGCGCCACGTAGAAGAACGGTTGACCCGCGCCGGCGGGCTGGATCGCGACGAGTGACGACCAGCCCGTTCGCCACCCATCGCAACGGATCGCTGCCGCCAGCTCGGCGATGGTGGGATGCTCGAACAGCACGGACACCGGCAGCCGTTGGCCCGTGCGGTCCTCCACGATCGCAAACAGGCGGGTGGCGAGGAGCGAGTACCCACCGAGCGCGAAGAAGTCGTCGTGGATGCTGACATGCTTGCGGCCGAGCACCTTCTGCCAGATGTCGACCAGCATCCACTCCAGCGAGTCGGTCGGCCCTTCGGATCCGGCCGGGAAGGTGGCGCCACGAGTCGGTGCGGGAAGTGCGCGGTGATCGATCTTTCCATTCGGCGTCAGCGGAACTTCATCGAGCTCGACGATGTCGGACGGCACCATGTGCGGCGGCAGCGCCGTGCGCAGCGAGCGAATGAGCTCGGCGCTGTCGATGCGATGACCGGGCGATGCGACCACGTACGCGACGAGCATAGGAAGCGCGGGCTCGTCGGTGCACAGACGTACGACAGCATCGGCCACGGCCGGGTTCTGGCGCAGCACCGCCGCGACCTCCCCCAGTTCGATGCGGAAGCCACGTAGCTGCACCTGTTGATCGTTACGACCGAGGAACTCGACCGAGCCATCTGCGCGATAGCGGCCACGGTCGCCGGTGACGTACAACTGATCGTGCGCCGAGGTACCGGAAGGATCCCGCAGGAATCGCTCGGCCGTGAGCGCTTCGTCGTGCAAGTAGCCGAGGGCGAGGTGAGGGCTGCGCATCACAACCTCGCCGACCTCACCGACCGCCGCCGGCAGGCCGGCGCCAGTGCGCACCAGCAGCTGCGACCCCGCCATCCCCTTGCCGAGCGGGAGGATCTCCTTCGGATGCACGCCGTCGGCAACGGCGCTGTCGGTCCCCACCCGGTGGTAACCGCTGGCCCGCTGCGTCTCGGTGGTGCCGTACAGGTTCACCACTCGTACGTCGGGTGCAAGTGACCGAAGTCGCGCCACTTCGCCCCGAGTGAGCACGTCGCCGATGAACAGCGCGACGCGCAGCGACGGCACCGAGATGGAGCGACGGGAGCCGGCTGCGGTGCCTTCGGTGACGAGCTGGCCCATCGCCGGGGTGAGGTGGGCAACGGACACGCGCTCGTCGCGTAGCCACTGCGCCAACCAGCCGGCGGTGCCCATCGACTCGGCGTCGGGCACCACGATGGTGGCACCGAGCCACAGGGGCCAGAACATGTCGCGTTGCAGCGGGTCGTGCGAGATGCCCGACAGCATCGAGAACCGATCGTTCTCGCCGACACCGAACTCCTCGCTCATCCAGGGCAGGAAGTGAGTGAGCGATCCGTGTCGACCGATCACGGCCTTGGGCACGCCAGATGAGCCGGAGGTGAACGTGAGACAGGCTGGATCGTCGGCGCCGATCTCGACCTCGACGATGAGGCTGTCGGTTTCCTCGGCACACGCCGGCGACCCCAGCAGGGCATCGAGCGCATCGAGGTCGGCGATCTCGGGCAGCGAGAGGCGGTGCTCGACGGCGAGTTCGTCGAGGGTGTCGAGCAGGCCGACTGGTGGCGGGCCTGCCGCCTCCAACGCGAGCCACACCGTGGGGGAAGCCATGCGCAGCATCTGTGCCAGCCGTGTGGCTGGGTACCGCGGATCGAGCAGCACATAGGTGGCGCCCGATGCCAGCGCGCCAGTGACCGCCCACACCAGCGACCCGCTGCGATGGGCGTAGATCGCAACGACATCGCCGCGCCCGACGCCTCGTAGTGTGAGCCAACTCGCCAGCCTGTCCATCTGCGCAGCGAGCAGGCCGAAGCTCCACCGGTTCGAGGTGTCGACGACCGCAAGCCGGTCGGGGGCACGGGCCGCCACTCGCCGAACCGCGTCGGGAACAGACCCGTACCAGCGATCGTCGAGCGGCGACGCGGCATCGGGCAACACGGCAGCTTCGGCCTCGGTCGCCAGCGACAACTGGTCGATGCGCAGATCCGGGTCGGCGACTACCTGCTCGAGAACATGCAGGTACTGATCGACAAGCCGCTGCATGTGGGCGTGTTCGAACAGGCTGCGGTTGTAGACCAGGCGAAGCTCGGTGCTGCCGCTTCCCTCGTTGACGTACATCGTCAGGTCGAACTTCGACGCCGGATCAGGTCGTTCGAGATCCTCGAGACGAAAGCCGGGAAACGTGAACTCCGACGCGTGGGGGTCGAGGTGGGTCATGTTGAAGAAGATCTGGAACAGCGGCGTGCGGCTGAGATCGCGCGGTGGTTGGAGATCCGCCAGCAGCAACTCGAACGGCACGTCCTGGTTGTCGAACGCGCCGATGCTGGTGGTGCGAACACGGTTCACCAACTCGCGGAACGTCGGATCATCGGCGAGGTCGTTGCGCACCACCAGTGTGTTCAAGAACGCACCGATCATCGGCTCCAGCTCCGGTCGCACGCGCCCTGCGATCGGCACACCGATCACCACCTCGCTCTCGCCGGCGTGTCGGGAGGTCACGATCTCGAAGGCCGCGAGCAGCGCCATGAAGGTGGTCGCACCGGCGCGATTGCAGAACGCGGACAACCGAGCCGCCAGCGCCGACGGCAACTGAGCGGCGACGGCCCCTCCGGCAACGCGCTGTCGCGCGGGCCGCGTGTGGTCGGGCGGGATCTCGAACGTCGGCAGCGGCGCAGCAAGCTGCTGCCGCCAGTACCCCAGCTGCTGCTCGTAGACCTCGCTGGCGGTGAGCCGCTGCCACGAGGCATAGTCGTCGTACTGCACGAGCAGCTCAGGGAGCGGCGACGGCTTGCCGTCGCGGAAGGCCCGGTAGAGAGCAGCCAGCTCCTGGAAGAACACACCCAGCGACGACGCGTCGGACGCCACGTGATGCATCGCGACGGACAGCGCGTGATGCTCGTCCGCGACGCGAACCAGGGTGACACGTATCGGAGGTTCTCGCTCGAGGTCGAACGTGCGCGATGCCTCCTGCGCCAGGATGTTGGCAAGGGCACCCATGTCGCCGTCGACATCGAACTCGCACAGAGGCATCGAATCAAGCGGCAGCATCACCGGATGAGGTTCGCCGCCGATGGTGACGATCGCCGTGCGCAACACGTCGTGGCGACGGAAGATCTCGTCACAGCTTGCCCGTAGCGCGACAACATCGAGGGGCCCGTGCATCGCCACGGCAACGCGAAGGCCCAGCGTCGAGGCGTCGGTGCCGAACTGGTCGAGGAACCACATCCGCTCCTGCGCATAAGAGAGCACCGGTTCGGTCGACGGGTCTCGTCGGCGGATGCCCGACCTCGCGAGCTCGAGGCCCTCCACGGCCAGCAGCAGTTCGAACAAAGCCTCGCGCTGCGAAGCGTCGTCTGCTCCGGCAGGCGTCGCGGCTCGGCCTTCCGCCGCCGGCCCACGCTGGACGGCAAGCTCACCGGCCACTTCTTCCGGGGTCATCGACGCCACGCGCGCACGGAGCCGGGCAGCGCCGCTCACCCTGGCGCGAACATCGGCCGCCAGCTCCGCGATCGTGGAGTGCTCGAACAGCGCTGCCAACGGCAGCCGGGCACCAGTGCGTTCCTCCACCATCGCGAGCACGCGAGTAGCCAGCAGCGAGTACCCGCCGAGGCTGAAGAAGTCGTCATGGATGCCGACCTGTGCTCGACCCAGCACCGCCTCCCAGATCTCGGTGAGCGTGCGCTCCAGTTGATCCCTCGGCGCCGCGAAAGCCCCACCGATGGACCCCTCGCCACGCGACGGCCCCGGGAGCGCCCGACGATCGAGCTTGCCGTTCGGCGTGAGCGGCAGACGATCCATCTCGACCACATCGGATGGCACCATGTGGGCAGGCAGCGACAGGCGTAGCGACCTGACGAGCTCGCCGGGATCGATCCGCGCCCCTGCCACCGGCACGACGTAGGCAACGAGCGTCGGCGACGTGGGGTCGCCGGTATGCAGGTCGACGACGGCATCGGCGATGCCCGCTTCCTTGCGCAGTGCGGCCGACACTTCACCGAGCTCGATGCGAAAGCCACGGAGCTTCACCTGCTGATCGCTGCGCCCGAGGAACTCGACTGCGCCATCAGCGCGATAGCGACCACGATCTCCGGTGGCGTACAGCTGGTCGTGGGCGCTCGCGCCGTGTGGATCGGGTTCGAACCGCGCAGCCGTCAACTCGTCGTCGTGCCAGTAGCCCAGCGCCAGGTGCGGGCTGCGCATCACCACCTCGCCCACCTCGCCGATGGCCGCAGGTGTTCTGCCGGAAGTGCGCACGAGCAGCTGAGCACCCGGCATGCCCCTGCCGAGCGGCAGCACCTCCTTCGGCCGGGTTCCCCCGGCCGGCCGCTCGTTGACGCCCACGACGTGGTAGCCGCTGGCCCGCTGCGTCTCGGTGGTGCCGTACAGGTTGACGACTCGTACGTTCGGTGCCATTCGCTGCAGCCGGGCAACCAGATCCTGCGTGAGCACATCACCGATGAACAGCGCGACGCGCAACGACGCGACCGAAGTGCGGCGATCGCTGACCGCAGCACTGGGCTCGGTGACCAGCTGGCCCATCGCGGGCGTGAAGTGGGCAACGGACACCCGCTCGTCACTCATCCAACGGGCGAGGTAACCCGCCGTTCCCATCTGTTCAGGATCGGGCACGACGATGGCTGCACCCAGCGAGAGCGGCCAGAACATGTCGCGTTGCAGCGGATCGTGCGACAGCCCGGACAGCATCGAGAAGCGGTCATCCTCGCCAACGCCGAACTCGTCGCTCATCCAGGGCAGGAAGTGGGTCAACGAGCCATGCCGGCCGATGACGGCCTTCGGGGTGCCCGTGGAGCCTGACGTGAAGGTGAGACACGCGGGGTCATCGGGCCCGATGTCGACACAGGGCACGCCACTCTCGTCGCCGGCGACACCGAGGCAGGCCCAGAGTTCGGCCGCGTCGGCGCGCCGGGGCAAGGACACCCGGTGCTCGACACAAAGCTCGTCGAGGACGCTCACGACTGCGCCAGGGGGTGGGCCGGCCGCATCGAGGGCGAGCCATGCCGACGGCTCGACGATGCGCAGCAGTTGCGCCAGTCGTGCCGGCGGGTACTGCGGATCGAGGAGCACGTACGCGGCACCCGACGCAAGTACGCCGGTGACCGCCCGC
>JACDJC010001943.1_pt1 | contig 17150 bp, 25 predicted proteins | sample 7454191 | NCBI WGS metagenome assembly JACDJC01 (sample SAMN14253291, study PRJNA609438) | sludge metagenome | isolation source: sludge after 25d culture with pyrite and EDTA | collected 2018-12-20 | reverse complement strand
GGTGGAACCCCAGGTCGTACGTCCACATCGTGGCGCTCGGCGACGACACGTTCATCGGTCGGATTCAGACCGGCGAATGCCTGTACCGCAAGGATGGAGACTGGGAGCGCTACGTCGAGCCCGAGCCCGCGCCCTGCAAGCAGTTCACGATCGACACCGAGCGGCGCATCCCGCGCCTCGGCGACGACGTCATCTTGCTCTACGGCGGCAGCCCCAGGCTGGGTCATGTTGGGGGCGGCTCAACGATCTACGTCGGGCCCCACTGGGTGGTCACCAAGATCACCGAGGTCGTCCCGCCAGCGGTGATCCCGCCGAGTGGCGCCGGTGTGTCTGGCATTCGCTGGACGGCCGGCGGCGTGAACAATGGGCCCGGAGCGACGATATGACTGACCTCTCCACCCCCAGGCCCCCGATCGGGCTGCCCCCGATGACGTTGGAACAGGCTGTCGAGCTGGCCAACCGGGTTCGTACCGTCCAGCACGGGCTGATCGACCTGATGACCCGCAACGCCAGCCCGGACAGCCTGTTGGACCACGCTGCGCACGCCTACAAGGCCGCGATCGTGCTGTTCGAGCACGCTGTGGAGGCCGAGAACGCGCTGATCGAGGTGAAACTGCTGCTCGATCTGATCCAAGGGTCGCTGCTGGCGGCTCGCGCCGACCCGGTCGACGGGCCGATTCTCGATGCCATCCTCACCCGTCATTTCACGGAAAGTGGTGGAATGGACACTTTGGGGTGAGGTTATGCGAATCGCTAAACACCCATTATGCGAATCGCTAAACGTTATGCGAATCGCTTTACTCGGGTTATGCGATGCGCTAAACTCCCAGGCATGGCCCGCCCACCGAAAGATCCCGCCGTGCGCCTCCGCCCGGTCACCATCCACCTCGATCAGCCCTCCATCGAGCTACTCGACCGCCATTCGGCCGCCAGGGGGCTCCCCCGGGGTGGTTTGGTGGCCAGTGTTCTTCGTCGATTGACGTTTCCGACCCCAAATGCCGCTGAAAGTGCCCCAAACGCCACCGAAAGTGGCAAATCAACCCGAAATGAGCCGAAATGACCGCTGAAACCCCCCAAACCGACAATCCGCCCCTCTTCGGGTTCCAAGAGGTCGCCGACGCTCTGGCGGCAGGCGATCGCGCTGCGGCGCTCGTCAAGGACGCTGTGACGGTGTCGCTGATCCGTTCCGGTCGACCCGAGACGATCCCCCACACCCTCAACCTGTCGTTGAGGCTCGACGACGACGACGCCAACTTCATGTTGCGCTTCATCGGAGGCCAGCGATGAGCGAGCAGCGAACCATCTTCTTCGTCGCCGAGGCGCACAAGACCGGCGTGCTGTCGGTCGAACAGCACGAAGCGACCATCACCGCCAAACAGGCCCGGATCGACGGAGGCACCAGGGCCACCGACTATCGACGCACGTTCCCACTGGACGGCCTTCACTTCACCGCCGTCGAGGCGGTTGAGGCATACCTGGAGACGGCCCGGCGGAACTTGGAGCGCTCTCGCGAGCTGGTGCTGCTGCAGGAGGAACGCTCGACGCGAGCGCTGCTACTGCTCGAAGACCTGAAGGACGCGCCATGAGCGAGCGACTGTGGTCTCGGGTGGCAGACCCAAACGACAACGGGTGCATGATGTGGACCGGAGCAACGTCACACGGCTACGGCTCCCTTCGGGGACCACAAGGTCACACGGTGGCAGCGCACCGCATGGCCTTCATGCTGGCGAATCCCGAGGTGGACGTGACAGGGATGAGCATATGCCACGCCTGCGACGAGCCTCGCTGCTGCAACCCCGAGCACCTATGGATGGGTTCCCATGCCGACAACATGGCGGATCGCCAACAGAAGAAGCGGGACGCGGTGGGCGAGAGGAACGCCAGTTCTCGACTGACAATACAGACCGCTCGGACTATTCGGAACCTCTACGAGACCACCGGGGAAAGCCAACGGGGACTTGCTCGCAGGTTCGGCGTATCACAATCAACGATCGGAGCACTGCTCCGCCGTAGCACTTGGAGGGAACCGACATGGAGCGACTGACCGACGAGCAGGTGGCGTGGTATGCGGGCACGTCCCGCACAGCCAAGTGGACCGCTGATATGGCCGTACACGAGAACATCATCACCCTCGCCCGGGAGGTGCAAGCGCACCGCTCCTCATGCGAATGCGCCCCAATGGCCGAGTACCCGCAGCAGCGGGTGCACAAGAAGTCCCAACAGCTTGCCGTCGCGCAACGCGCCGATCAGGTGGAACGCCTGCTGGCGAAGTTGGAGATCCCGCGCAACGGGTTCCGGCTACTGGACGTCAGTATCAGCCCGGTCGAATCCCACCAGACAGGCCGCAGCGTCACCTTCGTGCTCAACGAGCGGTACACCGTCAACTTCCATGCCCCGACACTGCTCGAAGCGCTCAGGATGGCCGACCAAGCCATATGGGAAGCAGGGTGTAGTGCTACGCTCCTCACACCCACAGACGACACCTACGAGGACTCAGATCCCGAGTGTTGACCATCAGCCGCCCAGGCACCCTTGATGCCGGGAAGCGATGAAGGATGCCGGGGCGGCCCGAAGACCCTTGGAGGTCGCTATGCACACTACGAAACGAATTGCCCGCCTGCTCGCTGCAGGTGTTACGACCATGTTGCTGTTGTCGGCTTGCACGCCCGAGCAGCTCGACGTCTACCAGAAGGTCACCGGCGATCAGCTCGACGCCGGCCGAACCGAGGCGCTCCTCGCGCTCGATGACACCCCGTGGCGCCTCGATGACGGCACGGTGATCCAGGTCGACGGCACGCTCACCCCGCCGACCGCGTGCGACCTGGAGAAGACCCGGATCAACACGATGATCTACCACTGGGGTGTTCCTGAGCCAGCGATGGATGCGTTCCGTTCGGTCGCTCGCTGCAGGGGTTGGACCCAGCCCGAGATCGACTCGTGGCTGGTCGCGGTTGAGGACATCATGCGCTTCGAGTCCGGGTTCTGTTGGAACATTCTCGGTGGTGCACGTGACGCCGGGGTCGGGTGCGTGATCGCCCGCCAGGGCCGCAAGGAGGACGCCGGCTTCGGCCAGTTGATCCGCATCCACTACCAGATCGGTCGACCGGGCACTGGGTGGCTGTGCGTGCAGGAAGGGCTGTGCTCGAAGCAGGACATCATCGCGTCCCCGTGGGCGTCGATGACGGCGCTGGTGGCGCTGATCGAGCGCTCCGGCACCTCAGGCTGGTGCTTCGACGATGGCGCTCGCCGGCTTCATCGGCGGACATGTGGACATCCGGGCGTCGACGTAGGGTAGGGTGTGATACATGGCCAAGGGAGAGAAGAACTCGACCTGGATCTCGATCCAGTGCACCGAGGATGAGAAAGCAACACTCGACGAGGCGGTGAAGGTGTCGGGCCTGACCCGCAACCGCTTCCTCCGCAACTTCATCGCGTCGCTGCGCAAGTCGTGAACACCTTAGTTCGCCAGGCTCGCCAGCATGGCATCGCCGCGTCGCGCAAAGGCTGCACCTGCGACATCTGCAACGAAGCGAAGCGGGAGCACAACAGTCGGCCCCGCATCCGCTCGTACCGTCGGCGCGACCGGCGTGAAGGCGACGTGATGTGCGTGTCGTGCTGCTGCTGGTTCCATCCCAAAGGTGTCACCAAGCACGAGGACGCCTGTCACGGCTGATGCTATGGGGCGATGCGCTCGATCGTCGAGCCCGTGTCGCTCAACAGCCAGGCGCGCTGCACGAGGTAGTTCTGTGGTTCCTTGCCGCGCACGTAGACGCACAGCAGTGTGAGGGTCTTCAGTTCGACGTCGACGTCGACGCTGCTCTCCAGGTAGGCGTGGACCTGCTGTCCGGCCATCCCGACGAAGGCATCGTAGAAGTGCTGCCAGGTGGCGAGCCGCACCCATCGCACCGTCTCCACCCGCTCCACGTCGGCCACCCACGTTTGGATTCCGCCGTCGATGCTGCCATCCGGGGTGTCGTACTGGGTCTTCAAGGTCATGGTCATGTCGTTCTCCGTTCGGTCGTGTGTTCATCGTCATCGCTGGCGACAGCCCGAACCCTACAGGAGCACTAGACCTTGGCGCAAGAGTCGGCATATCATGTCGGCATGTCCGCCCGTGTCCGCACCTTCTGGCTTGACGATGCTCTCGTCGACGAGTTGGATCGGCGCGCCAGCGAACTCGACGTCACCCGGTCGGCGTTCGTGAAGGACGTGCTCAGGCGCGAATGCGAGATGCCGCCACCCGAGCAGCCATCTCAGCCTTGATCGCCGGCTGATCCAACAGCCATCGCATCGCGGTCGTCATCGACCCGTTGGGGAACGACTCGAAGAACGGCAACAGCGCGACCTGTTCGGTGGCGGTCACCCGGAACGCGATGGTCTTCGTCAACCGCTCTCCGGTCGCGACCACTTCGATCGCCCCGTCTTCGCCGACGAGGATCGTGTGCCCGTACGGGACTTTGATGTCGGGATGGTCACTCCGACTGGTGGCCGTCTGCGGTTCGTCGGGTGTGTCCATGTGGGACATGTTAGGTCATCCGCCAGAGGAGTGCAAACAGCCCGTAAACAGCACACCCCGCCGGGCTCTTGCGAACCGCAGCGGGGTGTGCGAGGATGACGGTGCGAACTCGTCGAGGGAAGCGTAACACGCCCCTCGGCCCGACGAAAGGCCAGAGATGACATCAGAGACTTTAGTGACCGTTCGGTCCCGCGAATCAGGTATCGACGGGAGGGTGGTCCGATGGTTCATCCGCTACTCGGGGGAGATGCCGTGGCTCTGCACGTACTGCGGTGAGGCTGAGGCTGAACACATGGACCACATCGTGCCGCGCAGCAAGGGCGGTCAGAACATCGGCAATCTGACCCCGGCTTGCGCGAAGTGCAACATGTCCAAGAAGGACCGCACGCCCGAGCAGTGGATCGCCGCCATGTTGCGCCGAATGCAGGAAGGACAGGCGCCGCCGCGCTACCACCGCCTCGTCGGAAGGTTGCTCTGTCCGATGTCGGCAAAGATCCACGCGTACCGCTTCTTCTACGACGATTACAAGCTGGTGGCCTGATGAGCATCGTGGCGATGTCTCACTGCTGGGGAGAGAACTTCCCGGTCAAAGCGAAGGGCGTGTCTTCGGCGGCGGTCCGGCTGGTAGCCCTCTCGATCGCTGACGTCGTCAACGACGCCAACGACAACGAGTTCTACGGCTCCGTGACGCGTCTGGCCGCGAAGGTGACGTTGTCTCGCGAAACGGTCGGGCTGGTGCTGAAGCATCTCGTCGAAGCCGGCGTCCTCGATCAACTCGAAGAACGCCCCGGAGGAACGACTCGTTATCGCTGGAACGGGGTGCCGGAGATTCCGTCACCCCTGACGGATGGTCCCGACGGGGGTGACGGGACGTCCCGACGCGATACCAAGACAACCCAACCATCCCAAGGTTCTTCACTTCGTTCAGAAGAACTCGATCATCAAGTCGCGCGCGAATACTGGGTGTGGTACGTCGTAGAACACCCCGGCTTGAGACCGACGATCGTCTTCCCTGCGCTCCGCAAGGTCGCGAGCAAGTTACTCGAAGCTGGTCATCAACCCGACGACATCGTCGACGCGATGAAGACCGCGAGATCATGGACATCGAAGTCGCTGTCCGACGAGATCGCGCGCAAGCGAGCACTCGCGGAGGAGCGGACGACGACGGTGGCGGTCCCGCACGCCATCGTCCGGGCGTTCGCCAAAGCTGAACCGTTCTTCGACCGGCATCGCACCGGAGCAACGAAAGAGGAACGTCAGCACTGGATGCGGCTCGCCACGACTCTGCGGCATTCAGGGTACGACATCGGTGAAACGATGATCCGCCTCGCCTTGGCGCTGCGTGCGGACTGGATCACGACGACATGGTCACTGCAGAACATCGAGTGCCCCCGGTTCCCCGGCGAACTCGACGACTACGCTGACTCAATGGAGCGCGCCTGGACGAACCGTCGCTGGAACGTCTCATGAACGAGGCGATCGAGGCAGCCATCAACGAGTACATCGCCCGCGTGAACGACGCCGTAGAGACAGCTTGCGAGATGGCGCTCCTTCGACGGGTTGGTGTTCTTCTCATCCACCACCCTGACGGCTCGGTGACCGTCGGGCCCAGTGCCGACGTGCCGTACGGGACTATCCATGAATACTGACGCCCGCCTCCCCCCGTTCGATCTCGATGCCGAAGCCTCGCTGATCGGCGCCGCCCTGATCCGCCCGTCGGTGATCGGTTCGCTCGCCGGGTTCGTCGACCCGTCGGACTTCTACAAGCCGCACCACGGTCACGTGTGGACCGCGATGCTGGACCTGCATTCGACGGGCGGCCACGTCGACGTCGTCACCGTCCATGCCGCGACCCAGCAGTTGGATGTGACGGTCCAGATGTTGCTCGAATGCCAGAACGCGACACCGGCCGTGTCGGCGGTCGGCAAGTACGCCGACATCGTCGTCCAGGCGTCGCGCCGTCGCAAGCTGATGCAGCACTACAGCGAACTCGTCGACAGGTGCTACACGAACAGCGCGGACGAGGTGATCGCGATGGACAACATCCGTGCCGACGCACTCATGTTCCGTGGCGAAGGAGCGGTCGACGGGCTGATGTCGTTGCCCGAGTTCATCGCCTCCACGAAGGAAACACGCGAGCACGGCCGGTGGCTGATCCCGCACATCATGCGACCCCGCTGGCGGATCATCATGGTCGCCGGGGAAGGCATGGGCAAAGGGGTGCTGATGCGCTCGCTCGGGCTGCACATCGCAGCCGGGCGCGACCCGTGGAACTACGACAACTTCATCGAACCATGCCGGGTGCTCTACATCGACGTCGAGAACTCCGACACCACCATCTTGCATCAGGTCGACGTGTCGAACACCGGCATCGACTTCGGGATCGAATGCGAAGACCGCTACCACCTGTGGCGGCGCGAAGCCGGGCTCAACCTGCGCGACCGCCGGGTGCAAGCCGAACTCGACGCCGTCCTGCAAGCCACCCGCCCCGACATCGTGTTCGCCGGCCCGCTCTACAAGCTGACCCGCCGCCGTGCCGGTGAGGATCTGGAACAGTCGACGTTGGAGATGCTGGAAGTGATCGACGACTTCCGTGTCCGCTACAACTTCGCGATCATGCTCGAACACCACGCACCGAAAGGCTCCGGTGGTAGCGGGTTCCGTGAGATGAACCCGTTCGGTTCGTCGGTGCTGTTGCGCTGGCCCGAGTTCGGGATTACGTTGGAACCCGATGGGAACCCGCTGCCGAACGAGCAGTTCATGACGATGAACGTCGGTCGCTTCCGTCGCGACCGCGAGCCCGCCGATTGGCCGGATCAGATCTCGCGTGGGGCGATGGGTCAGCGCACCGCATGGAACCCGCGGTTCGCCAACGGCCGGAACCGGAGAGGGTTGTGAAGCCACATCGAGCATCCGAACTGGAGTGCGAGGCCACGCTGCTCGATGCTGCGATCCGTGGCGGGTGGATGGTGCACGGGGTGCGGACCTCGCAGACGAACGGGCGGCACATGTCGGCGATCAAGGGACAGCGCGGCTTCGTCGATCTGGTGCTCTGTCATCCGGCCACAGGCGAGTTCCTGATGGTCGAGTTGAAGCGCCCGCCGAACAAGGTGGAGCCCGACCAGAAGGTGTGGCATCGAGCCCTTGAAGCGTGCGGCGTCAACGTGCAGATCTGGTTCGTCCCCGACGAACTCGACGAGTGGGTTGCCTACCTGTCCAACCAGCGCCTCAAAGCACGCAAGACGTAGGGGTTCATGTCAGCCGGGGTGAACTCCATCAGCGCCCCTGCCGCGATGTCGGCACGATGGTGTCGAGTGGTTGATGACATCGGCGCCCCTGAGCCGGTGCGCCACCGGCGAGCGACCGCTTTCGCTTCGTTCTCGGTCATCCCCGCGGTGACGACCCCAGCATCGACGGCCGCTTGCAGTTCGCCGAGCGGTAGGGCGCGCAGAGCGTAGAGCGCCTGCCACGGTCGGGGTAGCTGTTCGAGCGTCGCGGCCGGCAGCTTCTCGTACGCTTCGGAGATCGCCATCAACCGCTTGGCGGTGTCCAGCCCGAACGGCAGATCGTTCTCCACCCACGCCCGGAACGTCTCAGGATGCTCGGCACGGGCCGCCCGCAGGATCGCCCCGACCTTCAACGCCATCCGGTCGACCTCGCCGATGATCGCCGCCTTGTACCGGGCCAACCCGACAGCTTGGATAGCATCCGGCTCATGTCGTTGGACCAGCATCAGATCGAAGGGTACCGCATCTGCGGTTGCGGCAACATGGTGCTGTTGGCTGCGGCTGAGATGCAGTCAGGGAAATGCGCCGACTGCTACCAGGCCGACGGCGCCGCGTTGAAGGTGGTGGAGATCCTGCACCGCGGTCGACGGGCCTGCCTGCCGGCGCGACCGTTGAAAGACCGGGCCGGGTCGAAGGGCTCGAAACCGAAAGCGAAAGCGGTGGAACGGGCCAAGCTGGCGGCGCTGAAGCGCCTCCGAGCGTTGTACCCGGAGATGTACGACATGCTGTACGACGAGGAACGGGCGTCGCGAGGGCTTTCCCCGATCACTCGCACCGGGCATGTCCCACATGACATGACGAGGCAGACTTACGACTTCGATCCCGTCTACGATGCGCTGATCAACCCCGAGGGCCCCTCATGAAGTCATTCTCCCGCAAGGCGGCGATGAGCGAAGCGATCGACACGTTCGCTGCCGCGCCCGTCGACATGACCACTGCCGCCGATTCGGCGTTCGCTCGCGATGTGGTGACGGTGGGGAAGCGGATGAACACCCGCGGCTGGTCGTGGTACAAGAAGATCGGCGAGATCCACTACGCGGTCGGCCGTTCGGCGCGCACCGCCGGGTACGCCGAGTTGGGCGTGTATGAACGCCGCGCTGATGGGACGCCTGGCAAGAAGATCACCTCGGGCGAGGAAGCGAAGGTCGCCAGCCGGCTGATGTCGTACACCGGCGGGATGCGCGGGCTGATCGAACGGTTCGTGATCCACATGAAGGTGCCGGGCACCACCTGGCTGATCCGGGTCCGCATCAACGGCGTGGTTGTCGGGTATGACTTCGTGTCCGACGGCGAATGGGATCAGGCGTCGCTCGACTCGCTCGACGACAAGGCGAACACTCAGCCGTTGCTACGCAACACGATGCCGCCCGGCAGCACGAATGGCCGCCCCGTCAAGCAGCAGACGATCGAACGACGCGACCTGATCGGTCGTGTGTGGCGTCAGGACGCCCAGTGGGCGGACCTGCCGGATTCGCCGATGTACGCGCTCGACGACACCTGCGAGGTGTTGCACCTGCTGACCAAGGGTCTGAAGGTGAAGCTGAACCAACGCCTGTTGATGAACGGCGTGTGGTACTTCCCGTCGGAGATCGCAGACGTCCGCATCGGTGCACCCACGGGCAAGCCCGGCGAGTTGCACAACAACAAGATCATCGACAACGTGTTGAAGCAGGCGCAGCACACGGCGCTGTCCCCCGAAGACCCGATGTCGCCGATGCCGATCATCGTGTCGGGCCCCGGCGACCAGGCGCACAACGTGGTCTTCGCCGCCCCGGACCGCGAAATCTTCGACGTGGAGATGAAGCTGCGGACCGAGCTGATCGACCGCATCCTGTTCGGGCTGGACATCAACCCGCAGGGCGTGAAAGGCACCACCGAAGCCAACCACTGGGGTGCGTGGGCGGCGTCGGACGACGAGCAGCGGATCAACATCAAGCCCGACCTGGAGACGCTGTGCTGGGCGTTGACGGTGCTGGTGATGAACCGCGAACTGCAAGAAGCCAACGTGGCGTCGGGGCGCGTCGCGAAGCGGATGGTGTGGTACGACCTGTCGGCTGCGGTCGCGAAGACCAACATCGCCGAAGACGGCCGCCAAGCCTTCGACCGCGGCGGCGTCGGGCCCTCGGCACTGCGACGGATGTCGGGCATCGACGAGGCGGACGCCCCGGACGAGGTCGAGACGATCCGTATGGTCGGCTGGAAGATGGGTCTGCCCGAGCTGGCGTTGCATGGGATCGAAGCGGCGAAAGACATCGACTTCGAGAAGATCAAGGCCACCAAGTCGGGTCCGAACCCAGACTCGAACGCCCCCGACACCCCGGTCGGCCCCGGCAAAGGCGACCCCGGTTCCACGAATCCCGCAGACCGCAAGAACAACAGCCCCAAGCGCGCTCGGCCTGGCTGAACAAGGAGAACATCATGCGTCAGACCTTCGGCACCATGCCCACCAGCCTCCCGCCCGGCTTCTTCAAGGCCGTCCGCATCCCGGTGATGGCCGAACTCGATGTCGTCACCGGCGACGGCCGGCTGCTCGACTCGTCGGGCGGTGGGGTGCGGTTCATGCCGCAGTCGATCCGCTTCCAGCCGTGCGCCACATCCGGGCACGCGGGCGCATTCCCGTCGGGCACCTGTTTCGAGGTGACGATCGACCCGGACACCGGTGAGTTCTCCGGCCGCGGGTTCCTGCTCGACGACGTCAACGGCCGCCTGCACGCGCGCATGATCCACACCCAGGCGCAGGACCGCAACTCGATCGACCTCGGTGACGTGAAGGCCCGGTACGAGGAAGACATGTCGACGGGCGACTACTGGATTCGGTTCTACCAGTGGAAGGTGGGCGCCACCACCGGCGTCGGCACCCCCGCGTTCGCTGCAGCCCACTTCGAGGTTGACGCGCTCACCCCCGAAGAGTTGATGGCCTCGCTGCTCGCCGACGACGACGAGATCATGGCGTCACTGCTGCAAGATCCGATGGAAGAACTGGTCGCCTCCGTCTGCCCTGTCGACGTCCACCTCATCGGCGCCCCCGAGATCCCGCAGACCGCCGACGAACTCACCGCGTCCGGTGCGATCATCGCCCCCCGCGCAGCGTTCTACGAGCCCGAGGCCGACCACCCGCAGAAGATCATCATCACTGCCGACCGTCGCGTGTACGGCCACCTCGCCGTGTGGGAGACCTGCCATGAGGGCATCGCCTCGGAGTGCGTGATCGTCCCTCGCCCGTCCGACGGGTACGTGTCGTTCAACCAGCCGGGCCCGCTCACCGAGCGCGGCCAGGTGCAGACCGGCCCGATCTTCGCGTACGGCGGCCACCGTCGCGCCGGCACCGCCCCGACGTTGGAGCAGGCGTACGGCGGGATCGAGAACGCCTGGTGTGATGTTCGTGTCATCGAAGGCAAGTTCGGTCCGTGGCTGTCGGGCGTCGTCCGTCCCGACGTGTCGGAGGAGACCGTGTACGCGGCTCGCGCTTCGCGCATCTCCGGTCACTGGCTGGGTGGCAAGCTGAAGGCGATCGTGTCGGTCAACGTCGAGGCGTACTCCGTCGGCGGCACGATCGAAGATGAGCTGGCTGCAGCGTTCTCGTTCTCGCTCAACGACGAGGGAGTGTCCGAACTGGTCGCCTCGTTCCCGCCGTGCCTCGAAGGCGCGGCAGACGGTTCGCAGCAACTCACGCTGGTGCTCAACGTCGACTCGTTGGACCCGGACACGATCGCCACAGCGGTGCGCGATGCCCTCGGGGTCACCGAGACCGAGACGCCTGTCGACTCGTCGGCGGACGACGGTTTGCTGGCTGCGCTGCTGCTCGAAGAACCCGACCTGTAGACACAGGCGTCTCGGCCCGAGCAAACTCCGCCCCACTACTCGAAGTACGAAAGAGGAGGGCGTCACCATGTGGCCCGAGATCCCCGCAGACATCAGCTCGCTCAGCGTCGATGAACTCGCCGCCCTGGCGAACACCATCCGTGACACTGCTGTGGCGGTGCTGGCTGATGCCGCATCGACGCCGGAGCAGCGCACCGAGGCCGGTGAGTTCGTCGCGCAGCGCAAGCTGATCGCCGCCGCACACGCCGAGAAGGTCGCCGCTCTCGCCGCCGAAGAGGCCGCAGCCGCAGCCCTCGCGGCCCTGGCCGCCGAAGCCGACCTCGAAGGCGCCCCCGTCGTCGAGGAGCCCAAGGTGCTCGCCACTGTCGGCGCGCCGGCGGCTGTCGTCAACGAGCCCGCCCCGCAGACCTCGCTGTCGGTCCCGACGACCCCTGCGGTCCCCGGCAACCGCCCGCTGTCGGCGATCGACTACCTGCGGGCCACCGACAGCTCCGGCAAGGAACTCGGTACCACGTTCGAGTCGTGGGCCGAGTTGGCTGCCGCTGCGGTCGCCAAGTCCGCCGACATCGACCCCGGCACCACCAACAAGTACAAGCTGGCGACGATCCGCGGCAACTACGGCGAGGAGCGAACCCTCGGCGACGACGTGATGCTCAACGCCGCCAAGTTCGAGCAGACCGACGAGCTGATGGCAGCCTGGTGTCCCCCGGCCACCCCGTACTACAACGTGGCGTGCGCCAACACGCTGCGCCGGCCGGTGTTCAACTCGCTGCCCGGTTTCGCCGCCCCACGCGGCCGGGTGTCGATCATGCCATCCCCGGACCTCGCTGACATCACCTCCGGCTTCGGCCAGTGGACGATCGAAGACGACGCCGATGCGAACGCCCGCAAGAACTGCATCACCGTCACCTGCGGTTCGCCCACCACGTACGAGATGTACGGCGTGTGGCGCTGCATGACGGTGAAGAACCTGCTCGCGATGACCTACCCCGAGTTGGTCGAAGCATGGTTGAACCGTCTCGGCGCCGCCCAGGCCCGCCTCGGCGAGACCTTGCTGCTCGACGCGATGGGTTCCGAGTGCGTGTCGCTCGACGCCCCCGCCCTCGGCTACGGCGCTGCGGTGACGATCACCTCGACGATCCTCAACTACCTGGCTCTGTACCAGGAGACGCAGCGTTGGGACATCACCGGCAACATGGAGGCATGGGCCCCGCGTTGGGTGCTGTGGGGCATGAAGATGGACATCATGCGTCGTCGTCGCACCGACGGCAACGTGGTCGTCCCGTCCGACAGCGAGATCGAGACGATGTTCCGCAACGTGGGCCTCAACGTCCACTGGTTCATCGACACCCCGACGTGGGCGGTCGCGATCCCCGGTGTCGGCGCAGCGACGCTGAACCTGATCCCGCAGTCGGTGCAGATCCTCATCGCCCCTCCCGGCAAGTTCGCCCTCATCGACCGGGGCAACCTGAACATCGGTGTCACCGGCGACAACATGTACCGGGACAACGACAGCAACAGCAAGAACCAGTTCACCTGGTTCTTCGAGTCGTTCGAGGGTGTCGTCAACACGACCACCTGCCCGGCTCACATCTTGGACATCCCGGTCTGCTGGAATGGGGCCATGACGGCAGATATCAACGTCAACTGCCAGGGTGGCGACGAAGTTGGATATCAGAGCTAGCCAGCTTGATTACATCGTCACAAACGTCTAGAGTGGGGGCTGGGGCAACTCGGCCCCCACTGGCGTTTGGAGAAGAAGATGGCGCGACCGATCGTTTCCCGTATCGGCGAAAGGTTTGAGCGGCTGGTCATCATTGACCAGTGGCGCTCCGACGGCGCAACATGGGCGAAGGTCCGCTGCGACTGCGGAATAGAGAAGGCAGTGCGTGTGGCTCATCTTGCGTCGGGCACCACGCGCTCGTGCGGGTGTCTCGTCAAGGACACGCGGTTCAGCCCGATCACCGACAGGACGGGCCAACGGTTCGGGCGACTCACCGTGTTGCGCTTGGGTGAGGGGCGCACGGCCGGCGGCGGAGTCCGGTGGGTCGTGCGCTGTGACTGCGGCAACGAGAAAGAGGTCAACGGCAACGCGATGGTCTGCGGCAACGTGCAGTCCTGCGGGTGTCTCGTGGCCGACACGCGTCATCACACGCACGGCATGTCGGGCACGCGGGAATACCATGTGTGGAGTGCGATGAAGACGCGCTGCCTCGACCCCGGCAGCCGCAGTTTCCCCGACTATGGGGGGCGTGGAATCACGGTCCATCCAGAATGGGTCGACTCTTTCGAGGCATGGTTCGAGCATGTGGGGCCGCGGCCGGACGGGATGTCGCTCGATCGCATCGACAACGAATCCGGGTACGTCCCAGGCAACGTCCGCTGGGCGACGCGAGCCGAGCAGCAGGCCAACCGACGTAAGGCGGTCAGGAACAGGGACGTGGAGGAGCTGCAGGCGAAGGTCGCCGAACTCGAAGCGGAGATCGTCCGGCTCCGCGCCGAACTCAACGCCAGCACGTAGACATGGGCAATCCGGCGCTGGCAGGATGACGCCGTACCAAGAAGACGTCGCAGGGGGGACCGAGGAGCCGGGGGGTCTCTCGGTCCCCTCTTCGCGTCGCACGTAGACTCGCTGCACCCCCCACTGTCATGATGGGCGACGAACCCCGGAAGGAACCACACGATGCCTGAGACGATGGCCCCAAACATCGGGATGCTGCCCCAGCCGCAGCTTCTCCCCGGCATCTTCCTCGACGTCGCGGACATGCTCGACCTGGGTTCGGCTGCAGAGCGCTGGATGATCGCCGGGGTCAAGTTCACGCCTCGTACGGTCGAAACCCCGTTGCAGGCCGCCGGGATTGGCGACTGCGCCGGTGGCGTCCCGCTGGAGCCCGTGGCTCGTCCGCTGTGTCTTCCTGCGGTGTCGCAGAACCCGTTCACGCTCGTCGATCTGGTCGAGATGAAGGCGTTGGAGCTGATGGCCTTCGGCGGCGAAGAGGACGTCGACGGCGAGGCACTGGACCGCTTCCGGCATCTGGTGTCGGCGGCGTTCGCGAGCGAGCTGATCTCCGGCACTGCTTCGGGCGGGATCTCGCTGTCGAACTCGGCAACCGCGCCCGCCGGGCTCGCGTTCGGCACTGCCTCCAAGCTGACCGGCGCGTTGGCGTTGCTGGAAGCCGAGTTGGCGACCCGCCTGCTCAACAGCCGGGGTGTCATCCACCTCCCGCCGGTGCTACTCAGCCAGGCGATCGAGGGGTACTCGCTCACGTTCGTCGATGGTCACTGGACGACCCCGCTGGGCAACATCGTCATCGTCGACGCCGGCTACGCAGCCGCCCCACAGCCGACTGGTGGTGGGGATGCTGCTGGCGCGACCGAGGTGTGGGTGTACGCCTCCGGCCCGGTTCACTACCGGCTGATCGACGGCAAGCTGAACGCTCGCGACACGAGCAGCTTCGCCTTCGCCACCAACGACATCACCCGCTGGACCCAGGGCTACGGCCTGATCGTCTTCGAGCCGTCGCTGGTCACCGCCGCCCAAGTCCTGCAGGTGCCGGCATGACCACCCTCACCGAGGAGCTGATCAAGGCATCGGTCACCAAGTTCGTCGCTCAGCGTGGCGAGAAGTTCGTGCACGCCGGTGGCAAAGGGATGCGAGTCCACACGCCAGGCCAGCGCATCCTGCATCTGCCGAACGGGGCGAAGGTGCTGATCACCGTCGACGACTCGGGTGTGGCGACACAGGTCATCGAAGACGAAGCCCAGCACGCGATCGTGCGCCCGAAGCCGATCTCGATGCGCAACCACCCGCTCGTACCAGGAGGCCACCGATGAGTGCCCGTGAAGACCTGCTGCTGATCCAGCAGACCCTCGAACTGTCCGACGCCCACATCGCCCACAAGGCGCTGCTGGGCACACCCGAGTACGACCCGGAAGCTGCTGCTGCCGCGTCGTCGGCGCTCAACGAGCATCGGGTGTACTGGCGGTCGATCCGCCAGTACGTCATCGCACAGCGCGAGCAGGAGTGGGCGGCCGCCCAGGAACAGGAGTCGAGCGAATGAGCATCACCGCTTCAGGCGCATACAGCAAGACGTACGAGAAGATGTTCATCGACACCGCGGCAGCGTCGTTGGAGTCGGAGACCGTCGTCAAGGGCCTGCTGGTCCTCGACGCGTACACCCCGGACTTCGACGTCCACGACTTCCGTGACGACGTCACCAACGAGGCGTCCGGCACCGGCTACTCGACAGGTGGGGTGGTGTTGACCACCACCGACATCACGCTCGCCGCCCCGGCGGCAGGGTCGATGAAGTACGACCACGACGACCCGTCCTGGTCGGGTTCGACGATCCCGAACGCGATGGCGCTCGTCGAATACTTCCTCGTCGGCTCGGCCGGCACCGACATGCTGTTGCATCTTCTCGACTTCGTCACCGCCGTCTCCACGACCAGCGGCCTGCTGCTCGTGCAACTGGCTGCAGGCGGCGTGTGGAATCTCGATCACGTGGCGTAGGTTCGCCTGATGCTGCTGCTCGCCTCCACCTCCGACATCATCCGCGTTGTCACCGACGCTGCCGTCACCGTTGACGTCCACGCCTCGTTCGTGGACAACGACACCGCCATCAACCCACTGCGCACCAACACTGCGATCAGCACTGCGACCACCACCACCGTCGTTGCGTCGCCAGGGTCGGGTGTCGAGCGCAACGTCAAGCTGCTGTCGATTCGCAACGAGCACGCCTCGTCGCAGGTTGGAGTGACGGTCGAGCACTACGACGGCACCACCGCGATCACGCTGTTCAAGTGCACGTTGGCGGCCGGTGAGATGGTCATCCACGCCGACGGGTCGTCGGTGCCGTGGGCGCGCTTCAACGAGGCCGGGGTGCCGATGCAGGGTGCGAACACTGGGCACGGTGACGTGCAGGTGTTCACCTCGTCGGGCACGTGGACGAAGCCGACCGCATTCACCCCGAACACGGTGATCGCCGAAGTCATCGGTGGTGGCGGCGGCGGTGGTGCCGGTGCGTCGCTGGCCACGGCAACCGTCGCTAAGGGTGGCGGTGGTGGTGGTGGTGGTTCGTGGGTGCGCGGCGTGTTCAGGGCATCCGAGTTGGGCGCAACCGAAACGGTGACGATCGGCGCTGGCGGCAACGCCGGTACTCCTGGTGCAGCGGGTGCGGCTGGCGGCGATGGTGGTGTCGGCGGTGTGACCACGTTCGGTGCCTCACTGTCTGGCTACGGTGGCGGTGGTGGTCGCGGCGGTGCGATCAGCGCAGCGGCAACCGGTGGCGGAGGCGGAGCGAGCCCAGTCGCGAACGGCACGACCGGCACGACCTCGGGCGGCGCTGGCGGTATCCCGACCGCAGCCACGAACGCAGCAGCCGGGCAAGGCGTCACCGGCAGCGCGCTGGTGTCGACCACGGCGAACGCGATCGACGGCGGTGCCGGCGGTGCAGGCATCGCAGCAACCCCGGTGGCCAGCTCTCGCGGCGGTGGGTCGTTGCGCGGCGGCGGCGGCGGCGGCG
>JACDJC010001942.1_pt1 | contig 17153 bp, 13 predicted proteins | sample 7454191 | NCBI WGS metagenome assembly JACDJC01 (sample SAMN14253291, study PRJNA609438) | sludge metagenome | isolation source: sludge after 25d culture with pyrite and EDTA | collected 2018-12-20 | reverse complement strand
GTTCAGCAATGGAATGCTGCATGGCAAATGCGAGAAATTCTACCCTGACGGCAAGCCTGAAATCATCTATTATTGCAGGAACGGCCTTTATGAGGGGGAGTATGTCAAGTATCACAGGTCAGGAGAAGTAAAGGAAAAGGTTCAGTTCCTTCATGACCAGATGCACGGAAACAGGTACCTGTACGACGAGAAGGGAAATACGCTTTCAGGCGAGAAATACTGGAGCGGCAGTTTCACAGGTTTCATTAAATAGCATGTTGCGATTGGTTATTCTGCTGACGGCCACACTGCTCAGTGTCACTGCTCTTTATCCCCAGGGGGAACAACTGCAGGCAGACCGGTCTGTCATCATGCGCGATAACAATGCAGTAATCAGGAGCCTCGGCATTGATTATGAGTTTGATATTGTCAAAGACAGTGTCAGGGTTGTACAGCACTTCAGCAAGGAGACGGAGATGCTGACAGATTTTACAAAGATCTTTGCCAATGATGAGATCTATTATGATTCATTCTCCTCGGTGGAGGACCTGGAGGCATTTACAATGTTGCCGGGAAGCAAAGGTTTTGAAAAGATACCGGTTTCACAGTTCAATGAATCAAATGACCGGGGCGGAGGTATCTTTTATGATGATTCAAAAAGCCTGAACTTCGTATACCCCTCACTGAAGAAAGGAGCCAGGACTGAATTGCATTACACCCTGCTGCATCACAATCCCCGTTTTCTTAATAAGATATCCTTTCAATCCTACCTGCCGGTTCTCAATGGCAGGGTTACAGTGAAGGTTCATAAAAGCATCAGGCTGGGATTCAGGTTCTTTAACTGTGCAGAGGGTTTCCTGCAGTATTCCACATATTCTAAGGGCCAGTATAATTATCATGTCTGGGAGACACACGACGTGGTCGCATACAAATACCTTGACAGTGATAACTACAGTATCCTGTACTACAGCCCTCACATTTCTGTCTCCATAGAAGAGGTGAAACTCAGGGATACCACCCTTAAGTATTATTCAACTGTTGACGACCTTTACCATTTCTACCACAGTCTCCTCCCGTCAGAGGGAGGTTCACCGTCTGCCGGACTTGCAGAACTGACGGAGAGCATTACAGCTGACCTGAACCCGCGGGAGAGGGCCAAGGCAATCTACTACTGGGTACAGGATAACATTAAGTACGTTGCCTACACAGAAGGATACATGGGTTTCATCCCCGCAACGGCCGATGAGGTGTTCGCGAGACGTTTCGGCGATTGCAAGGGGAAGAGCTCTCTCATAAAGAAAATGATGGAGATTGCAGGACTGAAAGCATACTATTCCTGGGTGGGTACCCGCGAGTTACCTTATACATATACTGAATTGCCTCTCCCTTCAACCGACAATCATATGGTGGTCGCCTTTAAGGATAACGATTCTGTTTTCATTCTCGATGGCACTTTCCGTTTCATCGATTTTGGGATGTATCCGTTCAGTATCCAGGGAAAGGAAGTGCTGGTGGGTGTTGACAGTGATAATTACTTCATTTTCAAGGTGCCGGTATCCGGTCCCGGTGAAAGCATCGTCTTCGATTCAGTAAATATACAGCTTGCCGGCGACAGGATTTCAGGGGAGGGACTCCGTTCTCACAGCGGTTTCAGCAGGTATGAGCTTGCCCATGCGATGGAGGGAGTAAAGCCGGCTGACTACAACAGGCGCCTGACTGCTCTCTTTACCAAGGGAAACAACAAATTCAGTGTCGATACCTGCACCTTTCACACTCTTCATGATCACGAAAAACCGGCGGAGGTAAGCTACAGCTTCAAAATATCTGATTATGCCAGGAGAGTCAATAACGATCTGTTTATCAACCTCAATCTTGACAGATCCCTTTCTGACAGCAAGATTGACACCACAATCAGATATGCCCCGGTTGTAAATGATTTTCAGTACACTGAAGTGCAGATCACACGTTTCCTGATCCCTGAAGGCTATGAGATTAGTTACCTTCCCGGTGATGACCTGATTGAAAATGATATCCTCAGCGCATCCTTCAGGTATTCAAGGGCAGGGCGATACATTACCCTTGAGAAAAAACTGGAGTACAGATTCCTCCTGCTTAAAGGAGATCAGATTAAGACCTGGAATTCAACCATAGACCGCCTTAACAGCAATTACCGGCTGTCGGTATCCCTTCAAAAAACAGACGCTCAACCAGAAACAAAATAATGATGAGAATATTATCAATAGTAACCCTGCTGCTGGTTACGATGGCCGGCGTGACCAGCGCCCAGGGCTGGAACGATACAATGCAGTGGGAGGATAAACCTGCTTATCTTGCAATTGATGCCGGTCATGAAACAGAAAATGCAGTCGGGATCTTCTACAATGAAAAAATAGAATATCTCTACAATTCCGACGGTGGGCTGGAGATGATCCATACATTTCACCGCAGGGTAAGGCTCAATACCGATGATGCCATAAACGGATTCAACAAACTCTCGGTTTCAATGTCCGATGTCATTGAAATGATTGAGACCAAGGCCAGGGTTATCAAGAATGACGGAAAGACAGTTGAATTCAACCAGGAAAATATCAGGGAGATAGTTGATGCCGAAAGCATGGATAACTACCGGATCTTTGCGATAGACGGTATTGAGAAAGGTGATGATCTTGAGTATCTCATCACAAGGAGGATGAAGAGCGCAAATTTCGGAAGGGCATTTTACCAGTTTGAATTTCCTGTTCTGAAGGCCTCGTTTGAGCTGATATCTCCTAAAAACCTGAAGTATGCAGCAAAGGGTTATAACGGGTTTCCCCAGCCTGTTGCTGATACGACAGCAGACGGCAGGAATCGCCTCTCGTGCGCTGCCGGGAACTTGACCGGATTGCGGGGGGAGGATTATTTCTACCAGAATCCCGGGAGAGCCAGGGTTGAGTACAAGCTTGAATATAACCTCGCCAGGGGAAAAGGAAGGATTCTCAGATGGAGCGATGCTGCACAGAGGATATATGAACTGATATATGGCGACGCAGACCAGAAGGTTGTCCAGAAGTGGCTCAAAAGTGTCGATCCCGGCCGCGGAACTCCATACGAAAAGGCTGCGGCAATTGAGGACTACCTCAAAAACAATATCCACATTGATGACGGTGACAGCCCTGAGTTCAGGGACCTTGAATTTGTCAGAACACGAAAGCTTACCGACGAACAGGGGGTTGTGCGGGTATATGCCAACCTCTTCAGGGCCCTCGGCATAAAACATGAGATAGTCCTTACCTCAGAACGTGACCATCTTAAATTCGACCCTGATTTCCAGTCGTGGAATTACCTTCGCAAGTATCTGATTTACCTTCCTGATGAAAAAGTATATATTGATCCTGCCAACGACCTTTACCGCATCGGTTGCGTGCCCGGGGAGCTGACGGCAACCAATGGACTGTTCATCTCCATTGTCACAATCGGTGACTTTGAGTCAGGCGTGGGAAAGATAAAGTACATTGAGCCGGCACAGTACAGCGAGAACTATGACAACATGTATATCGACATCTCAACTGACCCGGTGACCAGTGTGACCAATATTAAGAGCACCAGGGGTCTCAGGGGACTTAGCGGTGGATATATATCATTGATATACAAAAACATAGATGAGGAAAAGAAGCTAGAGCTACTCAAGTCGGTAATGGAATCAAAGGCTACGAACCCGGAATACACCACATTGACTGTTCTTGATAAATCCGATATTGACTTCATCCGCAATGCCGGATTCATAATCTACAGTGATTTCAATACTGCATCATTGCTTGAAACTGCGGGTGACAAGCTGCTTCTCAATTTCGGAGAGATAATAGGGCCCCAGGTGGAGTTGTATGACCAGGAGAACAAGGAGCGGAGCGCTGAATCGGATTTTAACCGCTGGTATTACAGGAGGCTCATATTCAGGGTTCCTGAGGGATACCGGATTGTCAATCCTGAGGCCGCGGAGATGAATATCACCAGCACTTCCGGAGGTGAGACAACCTTTGGCTTTGTCTCTTCATGGACCTATTCAGGAGATACGTATACTGTTGATATTGATGAGTATTACAGGCAGATCTTCATTGAGCCCTCAGAATTCAGCGGTTTCCGCAATGTTGTGAATGCAGCTGCAAATTTCAACAAGATAGTGCTGATTCTGGAGAAGAAACAGACTGAGTAGCTGAGACAATTCATTCACGGGCGTGACGGCATAATAACCTGCCTCGTTGCTTCGCCTTTTTCTTTTCGTAACTTTGGCCTCCGCCAACGGCTTTAAACAATGATGCACCTCGCAAGGCTGGAACTGACCAACTTCAAGAACTATGAAGGGGTTACCCTGGAATTCTCACCGGGCTTCAACTGCTTTGTTGGTAACAATGGCGTGGGAAAAACAAATATCCTCGATGCGGTACACTACCTCTCACTGACCAAGAGCTTTTTCAACAGCTCGGACACACTCAGTATCCGGCATGGCGAAGACTATTTCATGATCAAGGGGACATTCGTTACAGACGGCATCAGTGATGAGCTTCACTGCGCGTTTCAGAAACAGAAGCAGAAGATTTTCCGGATCAACGGCAAGGAATATCAGCGAATGTCAGACCATGTGGGCAAATACCCGGTTGTGATGCTCTCTCCGGCTGACAGCACGCTTATAACCGGCAGCAGCGAGGAGCGCCGCCGGTTCCTGAACATGATTATCAGCCAGTATGATCCTCCCTATCTCGAGGCTCATATGCGCTACAACAAGGCCCTGATGCAGCGCAACAGGATCCTTCGAGGCAGCAGCAATGACTCATCCGGCCTGCTCGAGATATATGACGAACAGATGGCGGCCGAAGCGGAGATAATCTACCGTGAGCGCCGCAATCTGACGGAGAACCTACTGCCTCTTTTTCGTTCCTATTACGAAAAGATATCCGGCGGAGCCGAGAAGGTATCCATCCGTTACCGGTCGCATCTCGGTACAGGCGAATACCTCAGCCAGCTTGCTGAATCCCGGGGGAGGGACTTCGCCCTGCAATATACAACTGCAGGAATACACCGTGATGACCTCGTGTTCGAGATTGACGGTCATTCAGCCAGAACAACCGCCAGCCAGGGACAGCAGAAGTCATTCATAGTGGCTCTGAAGCTGGCCAAGTTCAGCCTGATAAGCAGGATGAACGGCTTCGCGCCGGCGCTGCTGCTTGATGATATCTTCGACAAGTTTGACCAGACGAGGGTGCAGGAGATAATTCGCCTTGCGGGATCAGGTGAATTCGGGCAGGTATTCATCACCGACACGCAGCAGGACAGGATCCACCGCATCCTGGACAGTGCCGGTGTCGACTTCAGGCTTTACAGGATAGGTAAGCAGGGTATTGAGGAGGAGATAAGCAACGGTTCAAAGTAAGCCATGCGGCGAAACAAAACCATAACACTCGGGGAAGCGCTCAGCGACCTCATAAGGGAATACCGGCTGGGTCCCGGGTTGAAGGAGGCAACCGTGCTCGGTATCTGGGAATCAATTGCCGGAAAGGTCATCACCGCACGAACCAAAAAAACATACCTGAAGGATGGGGTATTGCATATTTACCTCACTTCATCGGTTGTGCGAAACGAACTTATGATGATTCGCGATTCCCTGAAAGCTCAGATCAACAGCAGGGCTGGGGAAGAGGTGATCAGGGAGATTATGCTCCACTGAATTGCCCTCTCTCATAGAACCTTGTAGTCATTCCCCCTGATAAGTATCTTTTTAATGTGTCCCATTGAGGTGACAAACCTGAACTCAGTGCCGCCATAGCCCACTATAGCCTGGTCATCGTGAAGGGAAACCGTTACCTCCGCGGCTCGGTCATTGAAGACAAGGGCATCAGCCATAAGGAAGGCCTTTTCAGCTCCGTCACCCCGCCCGAAGTTCCATACCTCATCCGGCTGCGCCATCCTGCCTGAATCATATATCGATTCGTTTTCAAGCCTGCCGATGATCTCGTGGATCTCTTCCGGACTCCTGCCTTTAAGCGGTTCATGGCAGACCGGATTCCTCTCTATCGCTGCCTTGATGAAGGGCCGCCAGTCGGTACGCTCCATGTCCCTGTATGCGTAGAGGGTGAGATGAGCCATCTCCGAAACGGGAGCCAGTTCCCTGATCTTGCTTATGATCTCCCCGCGGGTGTCAGTCACTGCCAGGCGAGGGTAAGTCTCGTGAACAAACTTTCTATCAGTTGAAGGAAGCCGGGGCTCAGTAATTATGAAGCTCCTGATATCGGCAAACATACGCTTCACACAGTCGTGGTGCTCAGTCTGAAATGTTTCCGTGAACTCAGCCTCAAGAGTCTCAAGGTCTGCATTTCCGCGCTTTCTGAGAAATGCCTCCACATCATTGAGCATTATCTTGTCCGGAACGGGATCATAGAGAAATTCATCAGGATCAACTTCAGCCAGGAGTTTGTCACGTGTCTCTTCATTCATGCTGGCCTTGGAAGAGTGCTCGTATTCGAACAGCTTCTCAAGGGTAAGGTAGTGGCTGGTACCGGTGCGGAGACAATGGTACTGGAACAGGCACTTGTATTCCGACTTGAATCTCAGGAAGTTAATGAAGACGGTCGGGGTCAGGGCACTCCTGACAAAACTGTTCAGTTTTTCTGTGAAGCTGATATATGCATCCCTGTCTATGGTTGCGGTTTCGTAGACTGTATGTATGTGGCCGGTGATGTGTGAGACAATTGTTACCTTTTCATTTTCGAGAGCTCTTCTTGCCTTTCCTGAGAGTGAGGTGCCGTTGAACCACATGTTCTTCGTCATGATCCTCCTGTTGTTTGTCAGTAGCCCGTCCTTCTCATCAATGTAGTTCTGGGAGTGAAGCGGGGTGGCCATCATGAATATCTTCTCCAGCGGCACCTCCCCGACGATGAACATGGCAGCTGCGTAGAGGGCTGCCAGGCTTACACATTCACCTGCACCTGTCGTGTAATGCTCTTTGTGCCTGAATGCAGTCATCGCCTCCACTGTCTCAGTCTTCCAGTAGGGGATGGCCGTGGTGTTGTACTTGTCTAGACCGAAATGCCGGCGAATATCAATATCGAAATAATACTTGTCACCTTCGTAACCGAAAAGGGCATTTGACTGCTTCAGCAACTCGGTATCAAAGAAATCACTGAACCTCGCGGTCTCCTTTTCCTTGTCGGTCAGGCCCCATGTCTCAAGGTCAAGATTGAAGATGTAATTGTCAATTATGAACTGTTTGATCCTGTTTGACTTGCTTATGAAGTTCTTGCGGTGTATATCCCTGAACCACGGGTCTTCACGCCATTCCCATATAACCGGCGACATGATGTTTGCCAGAACAAGGGGGTAGAACAGATCCGGAAAAATAAAGATCTCCATGTCGGAGAGGGTATATGCGGATGAGTACTTTTCGAGTGTTTTTTTGTCCGAAAAGTCAGGAGAAAATGTTTTGGTCATTTCAATTTTTTAGAAAAACAAGCAATCAGTGTTTTTGTTGCCTTCAGAATATCTCGATGGCAGAAAAGAAGTAAGAGGCTTCCCGGTGTGCATTCTCCGGGGAGTCCGAGCCATGCACGGCATTCATCCTTACATCCGTGCCGAAATCAGCCCTGACTGTTCCAGGTTCGGCTTTGGCCGGATCAGTAGTGCCAATAAAATGACGGAACTCATCAACAGCGTTCGGGTGGCTGAGCACGGTGACAATCACCGGCCCGGATGACATGAATTCAACAAGTCCTTCGTAGAAAGGCCTTCCTCTGTGAACTTCGTAAAAGCCTTCTGCCTGGCTGCGGGTCATGTGCAGCATCTTCAGTGCCGCAATCCGGAAACCGGCTTCGCTTATCCTGGAAAGAATCCTTCCTGCATCGCCCCTGCCAACAGCGTCGGGCTTGATGATCGAAAATGTTATGTCTTCACTCATAACTGCATGAAAATGGGGTTAATTCAACACTTTTTCAAAACCTTATTATTTTCTTATCTTTGTCGCCTTAAAAAGCCTTAAACAGTGCCAGAGTTCGGTAAATATACAAAAGAATTAAAGAAGCTGATTGATGAGTCAGATCATATTCTGCTCATCTGTCATATCAATCCCGACGGTGACGCAATAGGCGCCATGCTGGCAATGAGAAGGTGGATAATATCCCGGGGCAAGAATGCAAGGATGATCTCTCCCAACGCTCTCCAGCAGTTCCTTCTCTGGATGGAGGATGTAGAAGAGGTGGTTGATTTCCATCATAACATTGCTGAAGGTACGAAGCTTATAAATGAAGCGGACCTGATAATAATGGTTGACTTCAATACGACCTCCAGGATGGGAAAGGCAGAACAGCTGGTTGTCGGCTCCGGGGCGAGGAAGGTGATGATTGACCACCATCCGGATCCGGGCAAATTCGCTGACCTGACCATATCTGACGTGAGCCGCAGTTCAACATCAGAGCTTGTTTACTTCCTGGTGAACGGCATGGAAGGATCTGAATTCAGTGACCATGACTTCATAACTGCCGTCTATGTTGGCATAATTACTGACACGGGCAACTTCGAACACGGCTATTACACGGGTGATACAATGCGCACCGTAGGCCACCTGCTCGATATGGGAGTTGACAAGGAGCGAATCCATGACCACATATTCAGTAACTTTTCACCCGACAGGATCAGGCTCAAGGGCTTTGCACTCCACAGCCGGATGGTTGTTCATCCCGAACTTCACACAGCATACATCTGGCTGACGAAGGAAGACCTCGACAGGTTTCATCATGTAAAGGGAGATACTGAAGGGTTTGCAAACGTTCTGCTGACTATGAAGGGCATTGTGCTCTCAGTGTTGTTCATTGAAAGGACAGGCTTCGTGAAGATGTCACTGCGCTCAAAGGGGAGCTTCAATGCCAACGAACTTTCACGCAAATGCTTCAACGGCGGTGGACACCGCAATGCGGCAGGAGGGGAGATGAAAGGAACAATACATGAGGTGGTCAACCATTTCGAGAATACCCTCCCGGCGTTCCGACAGGAACTGGAAGTGGCAGCAGAGGAGATGATGAAATGAAAACGGCCCTGATTTTGATGATAATGGTCCTGGCGGCAGGCTGCCAGAACAAACCTGATACCAGGAGCACCGCCGCACCGCGTACTGAAGATGAACTCATCCAGATCAACCGTACAATGATCACACAGGACCGTGAGCAGATCAACGGCTACCTGAAAAAAACAAACAGACAGTTCACCGAGACAAATACCGGACTGTGGTACAGCGTACTTGAAAATGGCTCCGGTCCTTCAGTCAAAACAGGTGACAATGTAAGCTACGACTTTGAATGCACCCTGCTCAACGGCGAACCGTGCTACAGCGGTACCCAGACTATCAGGGTGGGATATACAGATGCCGGCAGCGGAGTCACCGAAGGGCTGCAACTGATGCAGGAGGGAAGCGATTACCTGTTCATCGTGCCGCCTTACCTGGCCTTCGGACTGACAGGCGACGGAGGCAAGATTCCCGGCAGGGCCATACTGCTCTACAGAATAAGAATTAAGGATATTATCTAGTTTGGAATGATATTTGAAGGGAAAAGGGGAAATTTAAGTACCATGAACATGAGAATCCGCACTGCTGCGCTTGCTTTGATTGCAATTATTGTTGTTGCCTGCAATCCTGCCAAAAAGTACGAGGAAGAGGAAAAAAGTCTTATTCAGGACTATGTTTCAAAGAATGGTATCACTGTAAGCCCGGATGCCAATGGGATCTATATAACTGAGGTGTACCCCGGTACAGGTGATCTGATACAGGTGGGCGATTCGGTGGGTGTCTGGTATACCGGCACTTTCCTGAGCGGCAAACAGTTTGACAGCAACGTTGAAGCCACTACACCTTACCGTTTCAGGGTTGGGACTCCCTACCTGATTGAAGGGTGGGGACTGGCGCTGGTGAAAATGAGGCTGGGAACCAAGGCGAAGGTACTGCTCCCCTCCAGGGTTGCTTATGGTTCCATGGGTTACGGGACATATGATCAGTACGGATACTATTACACCCTGATTCCGGGTTACACGCCGCTTCTCTTTGAGATGGAGGTTGTGGAACTGACCAGGAAAACCAAAAAGTAAATGAAAATGCGCCGTGAACAGGCGCATTTTTCATATCAGCTCTCCAAGGCCCAATCTTATTGCACCGGCAGCCGCCGATGCGTTTTTCATTTCAGTATCACTTCCTCTCCCGTCAGGGTTATCTCCTTCAGCTTTGCCTTGTATCTTGCCCAGCTGCCATCAAGGAATGACCCGGCCATCCGTGCAGCTTCCTCCAGAGCATTCCCGGCATCGGCAATAACCTGCTCCTCCTGCTCCGTAAGGGGGCCTGAAGCCATCAGAAGGGACCTGTATCCGCCTATGCGCCCGGTCAGTCCGTCCTGACGCCTTCCGAAGGCTTCGTCCATCTTCGCAAGTTCCTCTTTGACAGCCTTGTACTCCCCGGAGACTGCTGCTGCGAAGTCCGGGTGCTCTGCAATCAGTTTATCTGTCTTCGCCAGACTTTCGCGAACCGTGACGAGGTTCCTTAGTTTCGCGTTGAGCGATTCAATACCGGCACCGAAAGTCACTGCTCTTTCATAGTTTTTACGCAGGGCATCAATGTCCGGGGCAGCCATTCTCGGGTCAGCACTGACCGTTATTTTTGACATTGATTTTGCATTGCCAAGGGACAGGCTTACAGTATACGTTCCGGGGAGAACCGTTCCCCCAAATCCCCTGAAAAACCTTGCACGTGGATCCTGCTGCTGATCCTGCCCCGAGGGGTAAGTCAGCTGAGGCAACGGATTACGGTCGAGACGCCATGTGAACCGGTTGAATCCCTTAACTGCTTTTATCTCCTGGGTTTTTACAACGGTGCCTGCTTCGTCCTTTATCTCCATTGAAATCTTGCCGGAATCCGAGGAGGAATAGAAAGAGATCATTGCCCCCGGTTCCCTGTTTTGTCCACGATACATTGCGTCACCGTAGAAATAGTAGCCTGGCAGGTTCCTGGTTGAGGAAAGATATGCCTCCGGGGCATCAAAAACAGTAATCTCCGTGTTCAGCAGTTTCCTTCCTGATGAGGCAAGTGCCCGCAATGGCCTTATGTCATCAAGCACCCACAGTGCACGGCCGAAAGTGGCAATGACAAGATCACTCTCATGCGGCTGTATCGTCATGTCATAGGTCGAAACTGTCGGGTAGCCGCTGGTCCACCTGTTCCAGTTATCCCCGCTGTCAAAGCTGACATAGAGGCCGTACTCCGTTCCTGCGAACATCAGGTTCGGCTCAACAGGGTCCTGTGCAAAGCAGAGGACATAGCCCCATACATCAGTGTCGTCAATGATTCGCTGCCAGCTGCGGCCGTAGTCTTTTGTCCTGAACAGATATGCAGCATTGTCGCCCTGGCGGTAGTCATTGACCACTGCAAAAGCCTCTCCGGGTTCATGTGCCGAGGCCGTCACCTGTGGTACCCATCCGTTGCGTGGCATGCCCTTGATGTTCCGGGATGTGTTTTTCCAGTTTGTGCCACCGTCTTCGGTTACCTGAATCATTCCGTCATCGGTGCCTGCCCAGATGACTCCCTTCTTCAGGGGGCTGGGTGCGATAGTTATTACCGTGCAGTGGTTCTCAGCACCGGTAGCCTCTTTTGTGATCCCGCCGCTCTGGTCCTGCTTCTGTTTTTCCGGGTCATTGGTCGTAAGGTCAGGAGAGATCCTTGTCCAGGAGTCGCCTCTGTCACTGCTCATATGAACATGCTGGCTGCCGAAGTAGATAGTATTGTTGTCAAACGGGTCCTGTGCCAGTGCGGAATTCCAGTTGAACCGGAGTTTCTCGCCTGCTTCCGCCGCAGGCCTGATGCTTTTGTTCCACCCGGTGAGCACGTCAAACCTGCGCAGTGATCCCCCCTGCGACTGTGCATAGCAATAGCGACTGTCGCCAGGCACCGGCATTGCATCAAAACCGTCACCGCCCATGAGGAACTCGAACATCTCGTTGATAAGAGGGCCGTTATGCCAGGAATAGGCCGGTCCCCGCCAGGAACCGTTGTCCTGCAGCCCTCCGTAGATGTTGTATGGGATCTCGTTGTCAACGTTGATATGATAGAACTGGCCTACCGGCAGGTTCTCAATGTGACGCCAGGTGGCTCCGCGGTCATAGGTGATGCCCATGCCCCCGTCATTGCCGTCGAGCATCCTGTCAGGGTTGACCGGATCAATATACCAGGCATGGTGGTCAAGGTGGACCGATTCGGCTGTGCGTCCGTCAAACGTGAGGGCGCCGTCTTCGCTTACGTTGACACCGGAGAAGAGTGTGTAGACCCTGTTTTCGTTCTGCGGGTCAACATATATCTCTGCATAGTAGAAAGGCCTGTTGCCAATGTTTCGCTCCCCGCGCTTCTCCCAGCTCTTGCCTCCGTCGGTGGAGCGGTAGATGGCTGTAGACTCTGACTCAACGTAGGCATATACATAATCAGGATTTGATTTCGCGATTGCAAGTCCGATGCGGCCCACCTCTGCCGGCAGTCCTCCTTGAAGCTGTTCAAAAGTGCTGCCGCCGTCACGGGTAACCCACAGGCCGGATCCGGCAGAGGAGGAGCTGAAGGACCATGGCCAGCGCCGGTGATCCCACATGGCCACGAATATCTTGCCCGGGTTCGAGGGATCCATAACCATGTCTGCCACGCCAGATGTCTCATTTGTGAAGAGCATTCTCTGCCATGTGAGACCTCCGTCCCTTGTGCGGTAGAAACCCCTCTCAGTATGTGGTGCCCATGGATTGCCTATTGCACCAACGTAGACGATGTCCGGGTTGACGGGGTCCACAATGATGCGGTGTATGTACCTCGTCAGCTCAAGACCCATGCATTTCCATGTCTCTCCGCCGTCCATGCTTTTATAGATGCCGTAACCACCTGTTACGCTGTTTCTCGGGTTGCCCTCGCCGGTGCCGGCCCAGATAATATCCGGCCGTCGCGGATCGATAGCCAGTGCACCAATCGACGCAACTGCCTCATTATCAAAAACAGGGGTGAAGGTGGTGCCGGCATTAGCACTCTTCCACAGGCCTCCTGAAGCGGTGCCGATGAAGAAGACATTTTCGTTGCGCGGGTCAACGGCAAATGCTGTCACCCTGCCGCTCATTCCGCCCGGTCCGATATTCCTGGGCTTGATACCGCTGAAGAGAGACATGTCGGTTTTCTGACCCGCCACGGCAGTGGAAATGATTATCAGTAAGGCTGAAAGGAGTGTTCTTCTGGTCATCTTGGTCACATTTTTACGGACACAATTTAACCAATAAAATCACTGGCTGTTCATTGAAGGAATGTGTTATGCAATAGAGACAGGTTCTGATGGTCTGCGGCCAATCGCGATCCCAAATCGCAATCCACCAATCGCAATCCGCAAATCGCAAATCCTCAATGTTCAATTGCCTGAATCAGAAACACCGCGGGCCGCTTATCCAGATCCGGCACCTGCCTGCGCCAGTCCGATACCGTCATCGTTCTGACAGTCTCCCCCTGAAGGGTGATGTCAGCTGCAATGCACAGCCTTGTGGATGGCTGACATACAGAAAGAATATCCTCCATCATCTTCGGGTTCCTGTAGGGTGTCTCCATGAATATCTGCGTCTGCCCGCCGGCCGACAGCTTTTCAAGATCCCTGATTGCCTTACGGCGCCCCTGCGAATCCACCGGCAGATAACCGTGAAAGGCAAAAGACTGACCGTTAAGTCCCGAAGCCACAAGAGCCAGCATCACCGATGATGGACCGGACAGAGGTACAACCCGAAATCCCCGCCTGTGTGCTTCGGCAGATACAATGTTACCAGGATCCGCCAGCCCCGGCATTCCGGCCTCACTCATCACCCCGGCATCCTCGCCGGCTGCAACCCTCTCAAACAACTCAACAATATCAGAGGGATCAGAGTGCTTCCCGACAGGCACAAAAAGAGTGTCATCAACCGGAAAACTCCTGTCCAGGCCCCGCAGCCAGCGACGGGCCGTCCGGACATCCTCCACGGCAAAAAGCCTCAGGCAAAGTGTAATCTCCAATGTCTTCCCGGGTATCGACAGTTCGGGGGCGGAATCACCCAGTGTCACCGGTATCATGTATACAGTACCGCTCATCGGTTGAACTTAATATGACGTAAAGATATCCAATTCGCCAATTGCCGGCTAAAGTGACCAGGGTTATTGTTCTTCTCTCATTTTCAGATTATGTTTGCATTGCGAAACTCAACACGGTGAAGATCACTTTTCTCGGTACCGGAACATCACAGGGAGTGCCTGTAATAGCATGTGAATGTGATGTCTGTACGTCGCCTGACCCGAAGGACAAGAGACTCAGGGCCTCTCTCCTGGTAGAGACAGCGCAAAATACATTCGTTATTGACGCCGGTCCCGATTTCAGGCAACAGATGCTCAACGCCAGGGTGAAGAAACTTGACGCAATCCTCCTGACCCACGAGCATAAGGACCATATCGCCGGGATGGACGACCTGAGAGCCTTCAACTACAAGAGCCAGGGGGCGATAGATATCTATGCCGAGGAAAGGGTGCTTGCTGCAGTGAGGAAGGAGTATGCATACGTTTTCTCCGAGAACCACTATCCGGGAGTGCCGAAGATGGAGCTCCACAATATAGATAACTTCAGCTTTTTCATAAAGGGTGACACAATTACACCACTCCGCATCTTCCACTACCGGTTGCCGATCTTCGGATTCAGGCTGGGTGATATGGCCTATATAACTGATGCCAACTATATCCCGGAGGAGACAAAGGAAAAGCTGTTCGGAGTCAAATACCTTGTGATTAACGCTCTCAGGAAAGAGAAGCACATTTCGCACTTCAGCCTGGCCGAGGCACTCGATCTTGTACGTGAAGTCTCACCGCGGAAGGCCTATATAACACATATCGGTCACCAGATGGGGAAGCATGAGGATGTAAACAGGGATCTGCCGCACAACGTCACACTTGCCTGGGATGGACAGGAAGTCGTTTGTGAAGAATAGTTCCCTGAATAACTGATCCGCGGTCCGGACACCGCAGCGCTCCGCAAGCCGTCAAAGATTATCTCTTCTTGTAACGGTAAAGCTTTTTCTGGTACTGCTTGGAGAAAAAATATTTGTTGCGTCCAAGCTGCGAGGTATCAATATATGAGTTCTTACGGGCAGTCTTGTAGCTACTCTTCTTTGAGGATGCACAGCCGGGCATCAGCATTATCGCTGACAGTATCAGTATTATTAGTGTGATGCCCTTGCAGTTAACCTTTTTCATCAGATGTATCTGAACCTGTTCCTAAATGCCGGTATAAATACTTAACGGGTAAACAACCATAAATATTATCTGCAAAATCACTCATTACCTGTATCTTCACTTTTATTTTCAGATACAATGTAATAAATTGCGCTACCGATTGTTCGGTGAGCTAATTATATCACTTTAAACTCCGATGTGCAGCTTTAGGTTTCGGTTTTTTCCTGTTTTTTTAATCCTTTGCCTGGCATCTTCCGGCCAGTCGCTTCAAAACATCGGCGTAGTCAGGGATAACGGCGCAGCAGCAGTCGCACTCATCCTTGATGACAGCACCCGGACAAACCTTACCGCACCGAGACCTCTTTTCAGTTTCAGGATTGACGGTGTAAGCCTTGAGTCTGACGATGTGCCTGCCGGTCTGGTCGGCAATCGTTTCCTGATGATCTTTGCCGGTGGCGCCGAAGCCTCATATACCCCCCGCGGCGGCTCACACCCCGGATTCCTGGCAGAACTGACCCTTCGAAACACCTGGAATGATACTATCACTGTCAGCGATGTGGTGCCATTCGGCGAAAAGAATAATGATGCCTTCATCACTGGCGCCGGTCCGCGCGATCTTGCCCGCGCATACCTCAACCTGCCGGGAAAGAGTCCCGTCCGCGTCATCCTTCCGGATAATGCCTGGGAGATGGGATTCAGCACCTTCAGGGCCTATGGCGATCTGTCGGTTGCAGCTATCGCAAGGCGAATAAAAACTGATAACGGTACGGCACGCCGGTACGAAACAATACTCCCTCCGGGTGCCTCGGTGACTTATCACATCTATGCCGATCTCTTCAGGGGCGAATGGCAGCAGGGGCTGAGGCTTATGTTCGCAGAGCGATGGCTCTATGACCTGGAACGGTTCGACGAGACACTCTACCAGCGAAAAGACCTGCAGTGGATACGCACCAGCTACCTGATGATACTCCAGATGGCCTGGGACAGGGAGTACCACAACCGCCTGAGCGGAGAAGAGGGATTTGCTGAGTACCTTGATCAATATAACAGGCTCTTCGGCCATGTAGACGTCTACGGCATATGGCCCACCTGGCCGCGCCTGGGTCTCGATGACCGCAACCAGTGGGATCTCTACCGGGATCTGCCCGGCGGAACCGCCGGCCTGAGGCAGCTGGGCCGCGATGCCCGGGCTGACGGATGCCGTTTCTTTATCGCCTATAACCCGTGGGATAAAAGCACTCGTTCTGAAGATCACCTCCGCGGGATGGCTCAGATCATCGCAGAAACAGAAGCCGACGGCGTCGTGCTCGACACCGAGGGCAGTTCCTCGGCAGAACTGCAACATGCCGCCGATACCGTTCGCAGCGGAGTGATTATGTATTCGGAGGGGATGCCGGTGGTTAAGGATATGCCGGGAATAGTTGCGGCAAGAGTCCATAACGCACTGTTCCTCAGTCCTGAACTGAACCTGAATAAGCTAATCAGGCCCGATTTTGCCATCTTCCGGGTGGCTGACGTCGGAGAGGATGTACTCCACCGCGAAATATCCGTCGCCTTCTTCAACGGCTATGGGACCGAGCTGAATATGTTCAGACCAGGGGGCAGGGGAGAAGAGTTCCGGAATGATCTCGGATACCTGGCAAAAACAACCTATACCCTTAGAAGAAACAGTGATGCATTTGCCGGCACAAACTGGACACCACTTGTGCAAAGCGGCGCCGACAGGGTCTATGTTAACAGCTGGAATGCCGGAGAAAAGAATATTTACACTGTGCTGAACATGGACCACCGTGGTTACAGCGGCCCGCTGTTCAGCCCTGGTGATACCGCCGGAAAACACCTCGTTTCGCTATGGAGACACGAGGAGATCAACCCTTCCGTCGTGAACGGGACTCTGATGGCTCCCGTTGCAACACCC
>JACDJC010001941.1_pt1 | contig 17168 bp, 15 predicted proteins | sample 7454191 | NCBI WGS metagenome assembly JACDJC01 (sample SAMN14253291, study PRJNA609438) | sludge metagenome | isolation source: sludge after 25d culture with pyrite and EDTA | collected 2018-12-20 | reverse complement strand
GGCGCTGGATCATGGTGCGGATGATGCGGGTATCTTGCAGCCCAAAGCCGAGTTCATCCAATACCTCTTCAGGCCGGCCGGTGGCACCTTCTTGTGATTTCAGGTTCATGAAGAGATACGGTTGGGGTTGCTCTGTGATCAGTTCCAGACGGTTGATTAACGGGCGCAGATCGTATTCTTTTTTCCTGCGAATGCGGGGAATGTGTTCCTTTTCCAATAGGTGGGTGATGTTTTGTTGTACTTGATCGCTTGGAATGGGATCTAAAAAATAGACCTGATATTCAACAGCCTGCACCTGCACTTGTAAAGCAGGTTGTTTGTTCTCAATCTTTTCAACCGATAAAATCTCAAAGCCGGGGGGGATTTTGTTTTGAATGCGGGCTGTTAAGTCCGTACAGTCCATTTCTTCGGTTAAATAGACATCCAATAATTCATAATCCGATAAAAACCCCAAGGGCAGTGGGCAGGCCTGCTGCATGCGTGGCTGGGGATGAAAGCCTTCACTGTAAGCCAGGGGCAGTTGACTACGGCGGAAACTTCGCTCCCAAATTTTATGGACATCCAAATTGCCGGTGTAACGCAGCAGTTCGTTTTTTTTATAGGTGATGCGGTATTGAACTTTCATGATGCACGCACCTTGCCCTTTACGTCCGGGCATTTCCAGACGGTACCTGGGTTTTCGCGTCGAATATCGCCAAAGTTTTGAAGGATGCCGCAGGCAAAGCATTGTTCTCGACAGTCATCGCGCAGGATTAAATCAAGGCTGTTTTCATATTCTTTCAACAAATAAGATTGATTCACCCCAGCATTCAAGTGTTCCCAGGGGAAGACCTCATCGGTTGGACGGGTGCGGCTAGTATAAAACTGGGGATCGAGATCATGTTCCTCAAAAGCATTGATCCAGGTATCGTAGTTGTGAAAATCCTGCCAGGCATCGAATTTAACACCGTTTTTCCAGGCGGTATGGATCACCTGGGATAAACGTCGGTCGCCACGTGATAACCAGGCTTCCAGCATCGTTTCGCGTGGGTCATTCCAGGTTAATTTCAACCCTTTCCCACGTAGTTCCTCCTTTAAAAGAGATTGTTTTTCGGTGATTTGCTCGATTGTATCGGTGGCAACCCATTGGAAAGGGGTATGCGCCTTGGGCACAAAGGTTGAGACTCCGGCGTGAACTTTGGCGCGGTTGCCGATGGCTTGCTGGCCGACTTGTAATACCTTTTTGCACAGTGCAACGATCGCTTCCACATCTTCAATCGTTTCTGATGGATGTCCGATCATAAAATATAATTTAATCGTCTGCCAGCCGCGCTTGAAAATTTCATAAGCGGTTGTCAGCAGTTGATCTTCCGAGATGGGTTTATTGATAATGCTACGCATGCGGTCGGTGGCTGCTTCCGGGGCCAGGGTAAACCCGCCTTGACGCGCCCCTTTTAATTTTTCCATCAAGTCAATGGAAAAGGTTTCGATGCGCAGGGAAGGTAAAGAAACGGTCAAATTCTTACCTGCGAAATGCTCGCCAATTTGATCGACCAAATCAACAATATAACTGTAATCGGATGAGGAGAGTGACAGCAGAGCGACCTCTTCAAAACCAGTATTGTTCATGGCGGTTTGGATCGTTTCGATGATTTCTTCAATTGTACGTTCGCGGATCGGGCGGTTGATCATGCCGGCATGGCAAAAGCGGCAGCCACGTGTACAGCCGCGCATAATTTCTACTGCAATGCGGTTATGCACAATATCAATCGAAGGCACAATGAATTTTTTGGGCGCGGTCGGTAGGGTGCCGACAATCCGCTTGGTGATCGTTTGTGGAGCGTGCGGGTTAGTAGGCTGGATGGCTTGTATCGTGCCGTCCGGGTTGTATACCGGTTTGTAAAAGGAGGGGACATATACACCGTCTATGGCGGCCAGTGTTTCTAATAGTCTTCGTTTTGGTTGATCACTTTTTTTCCAGGACTGATAGGCCTTAACCACATCGCTTAAAATATCTTCCCCTTCTCCCAGGAGAAAAGCATCGAAGAAATCAGCGATCGGCTCCGGGTTATAGGTCGCATGCCCCCCGGCGATTAGCAAGGGTGCTTCTTCCCCGCGTTCACTGGCAAGCAGGGGTAGTTGGGCTAGATCGATCAGGTTAAGCACATTGGTATACAGCGTTTCGTAGGGGATCGTAAAGGCTAAGAGATCAAAGGCTTTCAGTGCGTTTTTTGATTCCAAAGCATAGAGGGGAATATCATTTTCCCGTAATTTCGCTTCCATATCTACCCAGGGGGAATAAGCTCTTTCCGCTAATATGTCCGGCTGGTCGTTCAGAATTTCGTACAGGATTTGCAGACCGAGATTTGATAATCCAATATCATAAATATCCGGGAAGATTAATGCAATTTTTGTTTCGGTTGTGTCCCAATCTTTATAGACTGCGTTATATTCACCACCCACATAACGCCCTGGTTTTTCAACCAACGGCAGGATTCGTTCTAATTTTTGATGTACGACCAAGTGAACTCCTTTATTACCCATAAAAAACTGACCAAACAGGTCTAATTTTACCCGAAAAATCAAAACGTGCTTTTTACAACCCCGCCATCCACGGTCAGCATGATGCCGGTCAGATAAGATGCAGCGGGTGAGGCTAAAAAAACTGCGGTTCTGGCAAATTCTTCCGGTTCAGCCATGCGACCTAACGGGATCTCTTGGGTAGCTTTTTCCATTTCTTCCGCGATGGAGGTGTGATTGGCTGCGGCGCGGTCGGATAATAAGGAAGTGACGCGCTCGGTTTTTGTCCAGCCTGGCAAGATTGAATTAAAACGAATATGGTCTGCAGCAAGTTCCAGAGCAAGCGTTTTGGTTAGGCCAACAGCAGCAGCCCGCAAGACATTGGAAAGCACCAGATTAGGAATGGGCTGTTTGGCAGAATAAGAAGTGATGGTTAACACACAGGGATTAGCGGATAACCTTAACAACGGCAAGCATTCCCGAATTAATCGGATATGGCTCATCATCGAAAGGTCGATCGCCTCGTACCAGTCTTGATCGGAAAAATTCTCGAAGCGACCGGGCTTGGGGCCGCCAGCATTTGACACCAAAATATCCAAGCATCCAAAGTGCGACTGGATGGCTTGTTTTAACTGGGCAGCATACCCTGCTTCTGCAACATTGCCAGCATGGGTAAGAACTTTTTGTCCACTTGTCTCAAAAATTTCCTGGGCAGCCTGGTCTACGTTGTCTTGACTACGGCTGTTAATCAACACATTCGCTTTTTCCTGTGCAAAACTTTCTGCTACAGCCCGTCCCAGGCCTTTTGAGGCACCGGTAATCACTACATTTTTGTTTAATAATCCCAGATCCATGCTTCCTCCATTATAAAAATTCGATATCTTCTTTGACAATGGTTATATCTTGAAAATTACGTTCGATAAATGTTTGTAGCTGCACTAGCACTGCATTTAAAATTCTAACGTCACTGGCGGCCATTACAATCCCAATTTGGGAAGACTGCCAGACATCTTGATAATCCACTTCTGCTACAGAAACATTAAATTTTTTTCGGATTTGGTTTTGAAAATTTTTTAGGACACCTCTTTTTTCTTTTAACGAATGGCAGGCTGGCATATAAAGATCAATTCGATAGATTAATAGTTTCATCGCATTCTTCTCGGTTTTTGGGAATTTCAGAAAAAACCCGAACCTCTGACTGTATTTGGTGTCATAAATTGCTGCTTATGCAATATAATACTACCGGATTAAAAGTTTAATGGAAAATAAGGAAGCATAATGTCCATCGAAGAGAGATACCAAGAACAATTAGACTTTTTGTATCGTTTTATCGACTTCAGTTTAACAAAGAACCTGAGATATTCCGAAGAGAAATTTAACCTGAATCGTATGGTTAAATTCATGAGTTTGCTGGGGAACCCGCATCGCAGTTATCCGGTTATTCATGTGGCAGGTTCCAAAGGAAAAGGTTCCACGGCTGCATTAATAACCAGTGCATTAATCGAATCGGGATTTCGGGTTGGCTTTTATACCTCCCCCCATTTGCACGATTTTTGTGAACGCATTCAAATCAATTACCAGAATATCTCCCATGCAGAATTTAATGCGTTGGTCGATCAATTAAAACCAACCATTCAAAAGGTGGAAGGCTTATCCACCTTTGAAATCTCAACGGCGATGGCTTTTTTGCACTTCCAACAGGAAGCGGTCGATTTTGCGGTGATCGAGGTTGGTTTGGGTGGGCGGTTAGATGCCACCAATGTGGTTACGCCCCTGGTGTCAGTCATCTCCTCCCTTTCCTTGGATCATATTGCGGTGTTGGGTGATACCCTGTCCAAGATAGCGTTTGAAAAAGGCGGTATCATCAAACATGGCCGTCCGGTAATTGTCGCTCCGCAAAAAGATGAGGCTAAGAATATTTTAAACGAGATAGCCGCCGAGCGAAAAGCTGACCTGATTCAAGTCGGGCGTGACTATTTATACGCAGCCCAATCGCATACCCTGGCTGGGCAAACTTTTTTTGTCTGGCCCAAGGAAGATCAGAGTCTCGTGGACACCTATATCGACAGCGGCGGGCGTGAGGATTGGGAACCAATCCGGCTGCATATTCCCTTGTTGGGATTTCATCAGGTGCAAAATGCAGCCACAGCTTATGCAGCTTTACAAGTGATTAAGTCCAGCGGGGTTCGCATCCCCCAAGAAAAGATTGCATTAGGATTTCAAAATGTAAAATGGCCGGGGCGTTTTGAAGTCCTAAGTCAAAAACCAGTGATTGTGGTTGACTCGGCGCACAACCGTGAATCGGCATTGCGACTGCGGCACACGATTGATGATTACTTCCCCGGTTTACCGATTGTCTTGGTGTTTGGTGCGTCCGAGGATAAAGATATTGCTGGGATGTTATCCGAGCTTTTACCCAGGGTAAAATTAATGGTTGCCACGAAATCCTATCATCCCCGTTCTGTGGAACCGGAAATATTAAAAGCGATTGCTTCCAAATTTGGTACAAAGTGTATTGTCACCCCGGATATTGAATCCGCCTTGGTGGCTGCGGAGGCGGCTGCGGGAAATGAATGGGTTATCATTGGTGCAGGCAGTATATTTGTTGCAGCAGGATTGCGGGAAGAATTTTTCAAACGGGTTCATCCATCTCCTGCTGAAGTTATGCAGAAAGGTTCGTAAATGAATACGAAAAACTGGTTAAGTCCATCCGACGAATACCCCATGAATTTTAACCAACGGGCAGAAGAGTTGTATCAGATCCCGGATTATGAAACCGATAGCAATGGGATTTTTGAGGCCCCGGCGATTATTGTCAATGAACTGCTCATTTTTCCCCGTATGGTGACGCCGGTTTTTATCACCCAGGGTGCCAATTTTCATGCCATTCAGGAAGCACAATATAACTATGAAACCCTGGTCACTTTATATGTTACCGAACATGATGAGGATGAGGCCGATATTAAGAGCTACCTGCCGTTAGGAACCGAGGTAGCGATTGGGCGTTTATTGTCCATGCCCGATGGCACTTCCTCTGCGTTGGCGCAGGGACGCCGCCGGGTTGAGATTCTGGAGATTCTGGAAACGGACCCCTGTGTGCGTGTGCGGGCCAAGGTTGTATATGAGGCGGACAAGCAAGACCGGCATATCAAAGCGTTAATGCGCACTACCCAGAGTTTATTTGAAAATTGTGTTGAATTAGACCGCACCATCCCAGACGAAGCGCATTTGTTTGCTTTAAATATTGAGGATGCCAGCTGGCTGGCGGATATGACTGCTTCTGCAATTTCCTTTTCATTTGAAAACCGGAAAGCCTTGTTCTTGACCACCGATGTGCCCACGCGATTGAAGTTGCTGAATGGCTTCTTAGCTCAAGAATTAGATGTATTGCAATTAGAAGATGAGATCCAAAATAAAGTGCAAAGTGAAGTCGACCGCAGCCAGCGGGAGTTTTACTTGCGAGAACAAATGAAAGCTATTCAATTAGAGCTGGGCGAGCAGGATATATTTTTTGCCGAGGTCAGTGAATTACAGGAGCAGATCGAAAAACTGGGTTTACCGACTGAAGCTAAGGAGCAAGCCATCAAGGAAGCCAAGCGTTTATCGCAGATGCCGCCTATGGCCCCGGAAACCGGCATGATCCGCACCTATCTGGATTGGATCGTAGAGCTGCCCTGGAAGGCTACCACCGAAGATAATTTGGATCTGGAACATGTCAACAAGATATTAGAAAAAAATCATTATGGGCTCGGAAAAGTAAAAGACCGCATTTTGGAGTACATCGCCGTTCAGAAATTAAAACCCGATGAAGCACGCCAGCCGATTTTGTGTTTTGTGGGTGCGCCAGGTACCGGAAAAACTTCGTTAGGGCGTTCTATTGCAGAAGCGGTAGGGAAAAAGTTCATTCGCGTTTCCTTAGGTGGTGTGCGCGATGAGGCAGAGATTCGCGGACATCGGCGCACGTATATAGGCGCCATGCCAGGCCGCATCATTCAGACCATGAAAAAGGCCGGTACGATCAACCCCTTGTTTATGTTGGATGAAATTGATAAATTGGGTTCAGATTTTCGTGGTGATCCCTCCTCCGCTTTGTTAGAAGTTTTAGACCCAGAACAAAACGCTGAGTTTTCTGATCATTATATGGAGGTCGCTTATGATCTTTCCAAAGTGATGTTTATTACCACCGCGAATTCTCTGATGAGCATCCCTTCCCCGTTATTGGATCGGATGGAGATCATCGAATTTCCCAGTTACTTAGAAGCAGAAAAGATCGCGATTGCCAAACAATTTATTATTCCCCGTCAGACCCATCAAACTGGGATTGCAGAAGAAAATATCGTGTTCAGCGAGCATGTCCTTCGGTTAATTATCCGCAATTACACCTACGAAGCAGGGGTTCGTAATTTGGAACGGGAAATTAACAAAATCTGCCGAAAAATTGCCCGTTTAAAATCGGAAAATAAACGCTTTCCCACCAAAATTGAGGCAGCGGTGGTGGAAAAGTTCTTAGGCCCGCAGCAAATTTTTGAACTGGAAGCAGAAGAAAACGATGAAATTGGGGTGGCAACGGCTATGGCTTGGACCGAGAACGGCGGAGACATCATGCCGGTTGAAGTGCTGATTTTAGATGGCAAGGGGAATATTCAAGTGACGGGTCAAATCGGTGAAGTGATGCAAGAATCCGCTCAGGCCGCCATGTCCTTTTTGAAGTCGCGTGCGAAACAATTTGATATTGACTCTGAATTATTTGAGTCGGTCGATGTTCATATTCATATTCCCGAGGGCGGCATTCCAAAAGACGGCCCCAGCGCGGGGATTACGATTGCTACCGCACTGATTTCGGCCTTTACCAATCGCAAGGTGCGAAAGGAGGTTTCCTTTACCGGTGAGATTACCTTAAGAGGGCGGGTTCTACCGGTCGGTGGGATCCGCGAAAAAGTATTGGCGGCCCATCGTGCTGGGATTAAGGTTATTTTTATCCCGCGCAAAAACGAAAAAGATTTAAATGAGTTAAGCAAAAAAGTTCGGTCAGAATTAAATATCATCCCGATTAACCATATTGATGAGCTGATTGAGGTTGCACTTTTGCCCGCTGAAGCAACCGAAGACGAGGAACCTGATCAGAAGACTGAATAGATAAATATTCGCTGGCTGGTTTTGGGCAAATTACCCCTCGTTTTCTACTGTCCGATCTTCGGGGGGGAATTTATCTTTATCGAGGGTGTTAATCCCGTTTTGCACCTGTGTTAATAATCGTTTCAATTCCAGTTCTAAGGCGGCCAGAGAAGATACCACATATTGATCGGCCTCATCCCGTGAAAATTGTGCCTCGCGGCGGGCTTGTTCCACGATTTGGCTGGCTCGAGTCTGGGCACTTTGGATAATGGCATCCTTTTCAAGGAGTTGATCGGCCTTTTCTCGTGCCAATTGGAGGGTGCGGTTGCCCTCTTCCTGGGCTTGGGCCAGCATCCGGTCTTTTTGTGCCAGCATGTGTTGTGCTTTTTTAATTTCTTCGGGAACAGAAACTCGCATTTGGTCAATAATGGACAGCAGCTTTTCCTCATCAATAATGACAATGTGCATCAATGACAGGCGACGACTATTTTCAAAAAGTTCTTCTAATCGGTCTACCAGGTGTAAAATATCCATTATTATCCTCCATCCGTAAAGGGCATATCCCTTGTTGCAAGAATGATTCCTATTAGTCCCTTAAATAAGTTAAGGGAACCACATTCTGGTCTTCGCCTAACTCAAAAAAACGGCTATTCAATGCCTCCAAAACAATCGGAGGTACCATGCGGGAAACATCACCGCCCAGTGAGGCAACTTCACGAACTGTCGTAGAAGAAAAAAAGGTGTGTTGTTCGCTAGTGATCAAAGAAACCATCTCAATCTCGGGGGCTAAGTGATGATTTGCCAATGCCATCCGAAACTCATGTTCAAAATCAGAAAACACCCGTAAGCCACGCACCATAACTTTCGCGTTGATTTTCTTTGCAAAATCAACAGTAAGTCCACTATACCCAACTACGGTAATATTCTCAACATGTTTTAATGACTCTTTTGTCATCCATAAACGCTGTTCGGGGGGAAATAATAAGTTTTTGAGGGGTTTGTCATACACTGCAATAACGACTTCCCTGAATAACAGAGAAGCGCGTTCTGCGATATCAATATGTCCGTAATGGATCGGGTCAAATGTGCCGGGAAATAATGCTTTTACCATGCGGTTAATGTATGTCTCCTGTTTTGGGATTCCAATAATGATTTAAGATCCGTTTAATCTGTTGGTGTTCGGGTGCGATCAAGTCAGGGTCCTTTTCAAAAACAAGTTGGGCAAAAGTTCTGGCTTTCTCAATTAATTTAATATTCATTATATTCGCCATTCGCAAATCCATATACCCTGATTGGCGATTTCCTAAAAAATCACCGGGGCCACGTTGGGCGAGGTCTTTTTCCGCCAGGATAAACCCATCGTTCGTAGCCTGCATGACTTGAAGACGTTCATTTTCTAGGGCATCTTCATTTTCAGGAATAAGCAGACAATAGGATTTATGGCTGCCGCGCCCAACCCGGCCTCTTAGTTGATGCAGTTGCGCCAGACCAAAGCGATTTGCGCCTTCGATCAGCATGACCGAGGCATTGGGAATATCCACCCCGACCTCGACAACGGTGGTGGAAACCAAAACATCAATTTCCTTGTTTTTAAATGCAGCCATGATCTTATCTTTTTCTTCCGAACGCATCTTACCATGTAGTAAGCCTACTTTATTGTATCTGAAAATTTCGGATTGCAGGCGTTTTTGTTCATTAACCGCTGCATTCGTGAGCTGATCGCTCGGATCAAAATCCTCGGATTCGTCGATGCTGACCATTGGATAGATGATAAAGGCCTGCCGGCCCTCTGCGAGCTGATTATGGATCAGTTGGTGGGCTCGGTGTCGTTCAAGTGGATTGACGATGTGCGTGGAAACGGGTTGTCGGCCTGGCGGCATCTCATCCATCACACTGACGTCCAGATCACCATACAGGGTAAGGGCTAATGAGCGTGGAATGGGGGTGGCGGTCATCACGAGAAGATGGGGTGAATTTCCTTTTTCTCGCAAGGTCGCTCTTTGGGAGACGCCGAAGCGATGCTGCTCATCAATGATCACAAACTCGAGGTTATTAAAATCAATGGGATCTTCCAAAAGAGCATGCGTGCCGACGATTAACTTGATTTCCCCACTTTTTAAAGACTGACGGATTTCTTCTTTTTCTGAATGGGGTGTGCTGCCAATTAATAAACGTACTTGATCGGGTTGTAATAAGCCTTGTTGGGTGAAGAATTCTAATAAACTTTTGTAGTGCTGCTCGGCTAGGATGCTGGTGGGTGCCATCATGGCGGCCTGTGTGCTTTCATGCTGGAGGCAGATGGCGGCTGCAATGGCTGCGACCATCGTTTTTCCAGCGCCAACATCGCCTTGAACCAGGCGTGACATGGGGATTCCTTTGGTGAAATCGTGACGGATGTCCGCAATGGTTTTTAACTGCGCCTTGGTTAAGGAGTAGGGCAGATTTTGATAAATGGTCTCCAGCCAGTTTTCCTCGACCTTGAAAACAGAACTGGCTGCTTGTTGCCACGCTTTGCGTTGTTGCAATACGCCCAACTGTAAAAAAAATATTTCATCAAACGAAATTCGTTCTTGGGCAATTTCGAGCTGCTCAAAGGAATTTGGATTATGCACTTCATAAAGGGCTTTGCCCAACGGCATTAGCTCAGCTTCTTGGATAAAAGCTGGTGGAAAATGATCGGGTACGCGCGGTGTCCACTGAACGGTGGCATGATCGATGACCTTTCTTAACCAACCCTGGCTAATATTTTTGGTCAGCTTATAGATGGGGACAATCCGGTTGGTAAAAAGGTTTTTTTGGTCGACCTTTTCCCAATTGGGATTGTTCATCGCCAGACGGCCTAAATACATCTCCGTCTTACCAGAGACCACGATTTGAGACCCTTTAAACAGCTGTTTGTGTAAAAAGGGTTGATTAAAAAAGGTGATTCGCAAGGTTCCAGTTCCATCTTCGACAATTACTTCGGTAATTTTTAACTTGCTATTGTTGGCACTTCTGGTGTGAATTGTTTTTACCGAACCGATCACAGTAACTTTTTGGTCATAAGCAATTCGGTTAATGGGCAGCAGCTTGCGGTAGTCGTCATATTTTCTGGGGAAGTAATATAATAAATCTTCCAAGGTAGTTAAACCAATGGTTGCCAATAACTTTGATTTGGCTGGTCCGACATTGGGAATGGTTTGCAGGGGTGCGCCCAATCCGGTTTTTGAGTCTAAAAAAGAAACTTTTGGGGGGTCTTCAGGGTGGGGCTTGGGGAGGTTGGAACGAATTGGTTGAGTTTGGGGTACCGTTGATGAACGCTTTGGTGGGAGGGGGGCTTCGGGAATGGACTCGGTTGGATTCACTGCTGCTGCATAGGGAGGCCTGGCGATTTGCGGAATGGCTGGGTCGGTTTCTTGTAGCAGGGATAACAACTCGCGAATGGTTTCCGAGCGTTTTTCGAAGGATTGGGCTTGGTACCCACCTAACAATAATTCCACCTGGTCGATGATGTCGCCAGGTACCTTTTGCTTCTTTGCATTCGGCACCCAGACCTGTAACATATTTTCAAATCCATGAATGACAGCGTTATTCTTGTAACCCTTATTGCGCTCTAATTGGCAAATTTTTATCAAATTATGAATTGATGGCTGCATAAAAAATTCTACCGTATAAGAAACTGCTGAGCTGTTCTCTTTAGAGGGTCAGCCCTCCAGGGAATAGGCTTTTTCAATGACAATTAACCCCAGGGTTTTTGGACCAAAGATGGCTGCTAAAAATGGGTTTAGGCGATGTTCACTGAAAGGGGTATTGGGATGGAGTTCTTGGACATATTGTTTGATCGTGCGGTTATCAAAGCCATGGATCCCAATCCCTTTAATGACTGCAATATGCTTAAGGATTTCATATTCTTCGATAAATTCCTGAAAGTATTCTTGCGTATTGCGAAAGTTTTTTGTTTTGCATAAGGATTTAGGAATACCCTCTTCCAGAGAATAAATGGGATACATGGACAGGATTTCCCCAATTACTGCCTGAGAATATTCCAATAAACCAATATTGCTTAAGTACCTTAAGCCGGGTGTGCAAAAAAGAGAATAAATATGGGGAATATTCTGTCTGATTTCGCGTTCGATTTCGGTGGACGCCGCCCCGGTTGCCAGCTTTTCCGCAGCCAGTTGTACCAAATGCCCCAGGCCGACCGAAACAGTTTGCGAATCGATCACCTGGACGGCCGACTTTCCTTTGATCATTTCAACCGCTTCCATACAGTTTTGATACATATTGGTGATATGGGTTGAGCTGGTTAATACGATCAGTTCATTATAAGTTTTTAATAATTGACGAAATAATTTTGATAATTCCTCGCTGGTTGGGTTGAGGAGCTGTGGATCATGTTTGTTAAAGGGGGCAAGCGGAAAATTGTTGACCTTCGGTTTCTGGTCTTGGTTGTTTTCGTACACCGTATCATCAAATTTGATCGCGGCCGGTAAGATGCGCACGAAGGTATGCCCGAGAAAATTTGGATTGGTGAATTGAGCGGTGCTATCGGTTATTATGGCGATGTTAGGCATAACTATTCAATCGAAATGATAAATTGATAATGTGGCTGGCCGCCTTCGTGGATTTCTAATTCCATATCGGGAAACTGACTTTTTATGGAGTTGGTGATTTGAGTTACCTCGTCCTTAGAAATGGAGTTTCCATAGAAAAAGGTTAATCGTTCGCGGTCTTCTAAGGTTGCTTTGGACAACAATTCCACCGTCGCCGCTTCGATTGTTTTTGAGGAACAAATTAATTGGGAATTTAACAAGGCAATGGCTTCCCCTTGGTTTACTTTGACGTTATTAATTTCAACAGAACGGGTAGCAACGGTTATCTCTCCGGTATCGACTTCATCCATTGCCTCTCGCATTTCCTCCACCACGGATTCAAAATCGCCGAAGGGGTCTAGGCGCAGCATGGCGGAAAGCCCTTGGGGAACGGTTTTTGTGGGGAGAACTTCAATTTGTTTGACAGTGGCTTCTTTGGCGGCTTGGGCAGCCAAAAAGATATTTTTGTTATTGGGCAAGATGATAATCTTATCCGTCGGCAGGTCTTCAAATGCGCGCAAAATTTCTTCGGTGCTGGGGTTCATGGTTTGCCCGCCTTCCACGATGGTAGCTGCACCCAGGCTGGCAAAGATCTTTGATAAGCCAAAACCAGGAGAAATAGCCACCACAGCGATCTGCCCTGGTTCCAGTGGGGTTAATTCTAATTTTTTCTCTTCTTGTTTTGTTTTTTGATCCATTTGGTCGATTAAATTTTCAATGAAGACTTTGGTAATTGTGCCGATGGACATGCTGTAATCAATCGGGAGGTAGCGGTTAGCAGTGGGAACATGAATGTGCATGCGATACATGCCGTCCCCTTCCCCAACTTGAATGGAGGTGCCCATTTCAGAAAGATCGGCATAGAATTTTTCGAGATCTAAGGGACTGTTGGGGCGAAAGTCGACAATAACTTCGTAGTCTTGTCCTTCTTCAATCTCTTCAAAATTATTGTGATCCATCATGGTAAGGGGTTGTATGACTGGGCTTGTTGATAATTCCAAGTTTTCACCTCTAATCAGTTTTAAAAATCCTTCGAGAATAAAATAATAGCCTTTTCCCCCCGAATCAACAACGCCCGCTTGTTTCAAAATAGGCAGCAATTCTGGTGTGTTTGCTACAGATTTATCGGCTGCCTGGACGATCCGATTAAGCATTTCCTCAATATTTTCAGTTTTTTGGGCCGCATCCAACGCTTCAGCAGCTGCATCTTTCGCCACCGTAAGGATGGTGCCTTCCACCGGGCGAACCACCCCTTTGTAAGCGGTTGATTTGGCTTTATCTAATGCGATGGCAAATAGTTTGGTATCCATCGTAGGATGATTATCTAAAGCACGCGCAAAACCGCGCCAAATTTGGGAGAGGATGACGCCGGAATTTCCACGTGCGCCCATCAGGGCCCCTTGCGCGACAGCCTGGGCGACAACCCCGATGTTGTTTTCAGTGGAGTGTTGAATTTCATTATAAGCAGCTTGCATGGTTAGTAACATATTCGTACCCGTATCGCCATCAGGCACGGGAAATACGTTTAACGCATTGACAACTTGCTGGTTTGTCTTTAACCAGGTTAATCCAGATTCAATAAACCTTTTAAAACCTTGTCCGTCAATAAATTTTTGATCGATGATCACTTCATTCGTCATAATACTCCTAATAATGACAGGCAAAATGCCAGGATGATAAACAATTAATCTGGATCACTTACGCGCAACCCGCGAATGTGGACATTTACACTTTTCACCGGTATACCGATTGTCTGTTCGACCCGATATTGTACATTACTGCTGACCGATTCGGCCACCATTTTAATGCGTGTGCCATATTCTACTATGATATACAGGTCTATCTCAATGGATTGGCCGTTATACTTGACATCCACACCCATCATTGGATCTTTTTCTAAGACCTGAGTGATGCCCTGGACAATATTTTTTGCGGCCAAACCAACAACGCCATACGATTCACTGGCAGAATGATATGCGATTGTAGAGATTGCGCGGTGAGACACATAAATGTTTCCCATAGGTTGTTTTGTTTCCTTCATAAGATTAATTCCCCTTTCATATAAACACTTTTCTTGTAAAAAGATACGGGCTGTGGTAGAATGCTTGCTTGCTGTAGAGTGCCTAAGCCGGCAAAAAATATGCACTCATGGTTGAAAGGATCCTTATTATGGCAAAGTGTGAAAAATGTGGAAAGACAACTACATTCGGGCATAATCGCAGTTTTTCCATGCGGGCTACCAATCGAAAATTCAAACCCAATTTGCAAAAGGTGAGTGTTTTCGAGGGCGGTCGAAAAGTCCGAAAAACGTTGTGCACACGGTGCATCCGTACCCTGGTCAAGACAACAAAATAAGTTCAATTGATCAATCAGACTGAAATCACGACTTGTGTCGTGATTTTTGTTTTTAAGATCAAATTCGGCGAAGTGCATGTACACCAGCCTTAATTCCATCAACATGTTTATAGATTGCTGTAGCGGCCACGATCACATCCGCCCCAGCTTTTGTTACCAAATCAATATTTGTGTGATTGATTCCTCCATCGACTTGAATTAAGACATCGAGATTTTTATCAACGATCAACTTTTTCAATCGGGTTATTTTTGGCAGCATTTCGGGCATGAATTTTTGTCCTGAATACCCGGGGTTAACGGTCATCACCAGCACCATATCCACAAACGGCAAAAAATATTCGATAGCTGATAGATCGGTGCCCGGATTCAAAACAATGGTCGGTTTGACCCCTAATTCACGAATCTCTTGAATCGTTCGCAGCGCATTTGGGTTGTTTTCTGTGTGAATACCAATGCGGGTAGCCCCTTGCTTGGCAAAGGTGTGAATATGCTTTTCGGGTTCAACGATCATCAAATGCACATCCAAGGGCAGATTGGATACCCGGCGGCAGTGTTCCAACATAAAGGGGCCGATGGAGATATTGGGCACAAAGCTGCCATCCATTACATCGATATGCAGCCAATCTACCCCTGCTTTTTCAGTTTCGGTAATTTGCTCTCCAAACTTTGTGAAATCTGAAGAGATAATTGAAGCGGATATGATCATAATCTTTCCTATTCACCATCTAATTAAATGAAAACCAAATAAACAGCCAAAATGGAATCAGACCGCCAGCCAGAAGAAAGGCAATCAATCCTAGGAGGATGGTTCCCCAGTCCGGTGAAGCAGATGTGGGCAGGGCGGGGGTCGATTTGCGGGGCTGTTCATAAACATTTGTCGGATAATTGGCAGTTGGCGGCGGGGTGGCAGGCAGCGGATAAACGCCATTTTGGAAAGCCCCCGCTTCCATTTGTTTTCTGAAATTTTCGAGGACACGGCTTAATTGGTCGGCAGTGCGGTAACGCGAAGAGGGTTCTTTGGACAACACTTTTAAGATAATTTGTTCCAAAGGCTCAGGAATAGCGGGGTTGATCTTACGGGGGGAAACAGGCTGGGCTTCCAAATGCAGTTTGATCATTTGATTCGGGTCTTTCGCATAAAAGGGAAGTCTACCGGTTAACGTTTCGTACATAACCACGCCCAAGCTGTATACATCAGAGGCTGGGGAAGGCGCATCACCGTTGGCTTGTTCGGGGGAAAGGTATTGCGGGGAGCCCCAGACGACATTCGTTTTTTCATCGGGCTGGATGGAAGCCAAAGCACGGGCAATCCCAAAGTCGGTGACTTTCACCCGTCTGTCGGGGGCGACAAGAATGTTATGCGGTTTTACATCACAATGTACAAAGCCCGCTCGATGCGCATAGCCAATTCCCGAAGCGGCTTGAATGAGAATGTCTAAGCCTTCATCAATGGATAATTTTTCCCGTTCCTTAATGATCTTTTTGAGGTGGGTGCCAGGAATATACTCCATGATGATAAAAAGCTGCTCACCTTCCAAACCGAAATCATGCACAGTGACAATATTGGGGTGCGAGAGGTTGGCCGCAGATTTTGCTTCCTGGTGAAATCGTTTGCGAAAACCCTCATCTTTGGAAAAGTCGGGTCGTAGAATTTTTACGGCAACAAAGCGTTCCAAATTGATGTCTTTTGCACGATAAACAACGGCCATTCCCCCTGCACCTAAGGTTTGCAGAAGTTGGTACCGATTTGCCAAGATTGGAGTAGCAGCGTTTGTTGATTCCATAATTAGGGTTAGAATTGGTTTAGCGAATTATAACATACAGCCTATCGTATCATTTTAACAAAATTCGGATTAAAATACTTAAATGTGTATGGCACGATCGGTCGAATTAAAGGAATTTTTGGAGATATTCCATGAATCGTAGATGGGGCACGGCCATTGTAGGGATAGGGGTTACGATGATGATTGTATTGGCAGCGCTTGCGGCTTTGTACTTTTGGCCGGATCGATCCGCCGAAACGATCAACCCCACCGCCATTGTGACGGTCATTAAAGCCCCAACCGCAACCACAATCGTACGGGAAACCTGGGTGCCTACGCCGACCATTGCTGCTACCACCCCAGCGCAAACTGGCAGTGGGCTGGCGGTAGGAGGTTATGCACAGGTGTATGGCACCGATGGGGACGGGTTGCGCATTCGTACCGGCCCGGGGCAAACCTCCGCCGTAAACTTTATCGCCTTAGATTCCGAGGTGTTTTTAATCATTGCTGGGCCAGAGGAAGCTGATGGGTATGTATGGTGGCACCTTGAGGCACCTTATGACGAAGGACGGAATGGCTGGGCTGCTGAAAGTTATTTAAAAATTGTAATGAACCCCTGAAAGGAAGCTATGCAACCAACAGCAATTAATGTACAAAAAAAAGAGCGCGTCGTTGAAATTGAATGGAATGATGGCCATCACAGTGTGTATGAATTTGGACTGTTGCGGGTGGCCTGTCCGTGTGCTACCTGTCGCGGTGGGCATGAGAACATGAAACCTGAACCAGACGCAGATGTGTATGAAAAAATATTGCCCGACAGCGAAATGACGCGCATCAAAGAAATTGAGTTGGTCGGTACTTACGC
>JACDJC010001940.1_pt1 | contig 17186 bp, 19 predicted proteins | sample 7454191 | NCBI WGS metagenome assembly JACDJC01 (sample SAMN14253291, study PRJNA609438) | sludge metagenome | isolation source: sludge after 25d culture with pyrite and EDTA | collected 2018-12-20 | reverse complement strand
TTTGCGGTGTCCGCAGACCTACGTCTGGCCCGGAGTGCCACCGTTGCCGTGAGTTCGTCGCCTTGCCGCGCTGGATCACGAAGGGACGACCGGAAAGGGGCGGGCACGCAAGCCGCAGCCCGAAGGAGAACGAAGAGAAACAAAGGGACCGGGCGAGTACCCGGCAGCGCGCACCCCTTGTAGAAAGGAGCGCAGTGATACAGTCGGCGTTTTAGGCGGCGAGATCAGGGCAATGGCTGCCTGCGCCGTGGAGATGGACTGCGGATACCGGCCGCGCGGCGAGCGCTGCTACCGGACGGAGGACGGTCTGAATGACCATCAATCCACCGTATGTAGATTGAAACCGTCATGAATCCACCATATGTAGTGGTTATGACGTACAATTCAGCTATGCATGTATCCGCGTGCTTACATTTGGAGTCTTATCATGACTGGAAAAAATCAATGGGTGGTACCCAGAGAAGATGGCTGGGCTGTGCGTGGCGAGGGCAACAGTCGCGATACGTCGCACCATGCCACGCAACAGGAAGCGATCAATACGGCAAAGGGAATTGCCCAGAACCAGGCCAGCGAACTGTTTATCCAGAATAAACAAGGCCAGATTCGTGAACGCAATTCCTATGGCAACGATCCGTTCCCCCCAAAAGGATGAATTCGAGTAGATCGACAGATAAAACACGAAAGTACTTCATGCCCACACTGGGCACACTCAACTACGAGGACTCCCCTTGAACGGCATCTATGTTATGTACTTCACCGGCGCAACGGGCTCCGGCCATGGGCTGCTACTCCTTCAAAACGGCACCATCACAGGTGCAGACGCTGCGGGTGTTACCTATGATGGCACTTACCGCCTTGAAGGCGACAATCTGGTGGGAACACTCAAGATGATAGTCCCGGCAGGAACATCGCTCGTCACCGGCGCAGCAGCGGGGAGCAGCCCGCTCACCTTCGACATACCGCTAACATTGCCCAGCAATTTTGCGGACGGCATGCCTCGGATCCTGAGCATGCCAACAGGCCCAGTCAATATAATATTCAGACGTCTCCGAGATCTCACATGAAAGACAGCGGTGTTGATTGGATCGCCATAGTCAGCGTGGCCGCCATACTCCTCGGTCCGATCCTCGCTGTATTTGTCACTCGTTATGTAGACGGATATCGTGCTGCCAAAGAACGAAGGCTCAACATTTTCAGAACGCTCATGCGTACTCGGCTGACGCCGGTTCAGCTTGAACACGTTGGGGCCCTGAACTTGGTCGAGCTCGAATTTATCAGCTATCCAGAGGTCATTAATGCTTGGCGCGCTTATCTGGAATCATTGGCAGCACAAAACACGCCTGACGGCGAAGTGCAGGTTAAACGAGCCAGACAGCTTACCGTACTGCTGTCCAAGATGGCGGATTCTTTGGGTATCAAAGTCAGCCAGATAGAAATCCTAAACGGTAATTATCTTCCTCAAGGATGGGTTGACGATGACCAGCAGCAGAGGGTCATACGGATGCTCCTCACAAGTGTGCTTTCCGGTAGGACAGCCTTGCATGTAACGCCAGACGTCAGACCGGAATCATCACCATTTCCACCTCCACCAAGCAGTACAGAAAAAAATACCTGAACGCTGCCTAACATGACGGCAGAATGTGAACGATCCGTCCCGAACACCAAATTTCTGACACCAGCAATAAGGCCAGGCAGATCGTGGGCTTTGCAGACCAGCACAGCCCGCACCTCACTCCATATCATCAAAATCTGCGCTAGAGAACCCCAACGTATTGCAGTTTTCCTTCACCGTGCGCTGCAGTGCTTGATCAAATCCGCCTGGCGCATCGGCGTGAATATCAACGGTGATGCGGACGTTTACCCCAGTACGGCTGGTGAAGTGCTGCACAACCTCCTGCATGATCTCGGAAAACTGCCGTGTGGCCTGAATCGGATTCAAGGTCAAGTTGCCATAAAACTGATATTGCTTTACACCCGGCTCATTGATCGGGCGGTCTGAACCTGTCGAACCACCAGTGCCATTAATCCCTGTTGTGTTAGGCCCTGGGGCACCAGGTTGCCCACCGCCATCCACAACAGGTGGCGGCACCGGGCTCGGAGTATCAATCAGCGTTCCCGCATACCGCTCAGCCTCACTCGGCTCGATCAGCAACAGCGAATCATCCAGAAACGGCGTCGTCATCCGGTCGAATGTAAAGCCTAAATAACGGTCACCCTCTTTTCCTTGGGCGAAACCAAAAAAATCACGACTATCTGCGCCTGCGGTCAATGTCTCTTGGAAAACATGGTCATCCAGCAAGCGCGGCAGATACAGTTGCTGGCAGCACTGCTGCCAGGCGTTGACTGCCGACACTGACGGCTTTCCATCATCCCAGAACCAGTCGCGCAACATCTTGGTCAGATGAATCGGTGCCCAGCGTGTGATGAGCAACTCATTGTCTTTCAGCACCCGTTCCAGCTCTTGCGAAAGATTCGTTGCGCCAGGGTTGACCGGAAAGGCTTCCCATTGGATCTCCGACAAGCCCTTACCGGGAACGGCTGTCTGCACAGGGGCCAGAATCCATTTCCAGGTCTCATGAATCATGCGGCGTAAGGTATCGCGAGCCGTGGCAAGGCTTTCCGACACTTGCCGTACCTGAAACAAATCCAGGTTCAGGCGCTGGTCCTTGATGTCGCCGTCAATCGACTGCCAGGCAAGCACAGAGCGCACCAAATCCTTCAACCGACTGACGTTATCAGCGTCAGCGGCCAAAAAAATGAGGCGATTCTGCTTAAACCGCGGCTGATCTCCGCGTTTTTTCAAGATGTCGCGTGCATGCTGCTGCGCCGGGCTGGCACCACTGCGGCGATGCCCTGCGTCCGGTGGCAGGATCACCAAGCGTAGCTGCCAATCATCTGGCACATCCCCCGACTCGGTGAACACATGCACACCACCAAACACCCCAGTGGCAACAGCCCGACGGATCTGATCCCGTACGGCAGGAATCACGTCCTCCAGGTCATGGAAGCGGCGTTTACGCTCCTCCATTTCCTTGCGCAAATTGGGGCGCGTATCAAACCAATAGCGATTATTGCCGCTGTTCAGATAGTGAAGGCGGTCTCCCAAGCGACGCAGGGCATCCTTATAAACACCGGTTTGTTGCCCCGGCTGCGCGGCCCCCAGCAGGACGCGTTCCAGTTCCACCCCGCGTACCCGCTGATCGACGGTGCTCGGTGCACTGCCAAGGAAAACCGTGCGTGTGATGCGCCGACATGCCTGAATGCTGCCAAAACGCGTATCCCGGCCATCAATCTCAGTCGCCTCTGCTCGTTCGCCATCAATATCGCTCGCCAATACCGGATCCCAGCCAGCGGGTAGGTAGTAGATCAGCTCATTTCGGGTCTCTGCATCAGCCAATGGCAGGCTGCCAGGCATGATCAGCGCGCCCTGGTCATTTCCATTCCACAAACGGTGGATGACCTTGGCCATCAGCTTCAAGACGCCGCGAGTCCGCTGAAAATTGTCCAGCGACGACCAGTCCTCATACAGACGATCAAACACCTCAGGGTGGATTGGATAGGCAATTTGCAGGCGCTTGAAATAGCGGCTTTCCTGGGTTTCTTGCGGAAAATCGCCGTTATTGGCGACATAATAATCCGCATAGGCCCGGCAAACCGCTTCTGCAGCCAGCTTGTCATTGATGGAGGTAAACAGCCGCCGACGAACGATCTCAAAGGCTTCTTCTGCCTCTACCGGCTTCCACAGGGCCTGCACCCGCCCAAAGTAATGGGACAAAGTCTCCAGCGCCCGCACACCACGCTGGCTGCCAGCTTCTTTCTCGGACTCAGGCAGGGAGGCCAGCATTACTGCCGTCGGCACCGCCTTCAGGGCCTCTGTCAGCGCCTGAACAAAGCTCAGGTTGGAATCGAAGGTCCCGCCTGTGAGTGTCTTGCCTTCCTCAAACTGGCGGATGTAGGCAACCAGCTCATCGACCAAAATGACGCACGGAGCACAACGCCGCAACAGCTCTTGCAGCACTTCCTTGCCGGGCGATGTGCCCGACACATCGGAATCCGCAACCAGGGCAAACGCATCCTGCCCCCCCAGCTGCCAAGCCAAATCGCCCCACAGCGTGCGGATCTCCTGGCCATCTCGCACAATGGGTTGATTGGGTGATGCGTTGATCCCATCCAGGACAGCCACCTGAGCCCCCGGTAAGTCTGCTACCCCTGCCGCATCCAGGATGGCTGATACACCAGACAAATCACTGCTGGGCACAGCCCCTTTAGCCAGGTGATAGACGGCCATCATGGTGTGCGTCTTGCCGCCACCAAAAGCCGTCTGCAGCTGGATGACCGGGTCGCCGCCCTTGCCCGACAGGCGCTTGACTACAGAATCCAGCAGCAAGCGCATCCCTTCGGTGATAAAGGTCCGCTGAAAGAACAATGCTGCATCTTGATATTCCGCAGTGGCCGTCCCGGCATGCACCCGTGACAGATCAGCAGCAAATTCAGCCTGCTGAAACGTGCCATGCAGAACATCCTCGTGGGGTACAGCGACCTCGCGCCAGGGTTTCAAATTCATCTTCCCTTCCTCAATCCAATCAAATATCCAAGGCCCGCTGCGTGCCCGATAGGCCCGACTCGGCAGCAGCCTGTTCAATGGCCGTCCAAGCGCCCCGCAAATCGTTATAGGCGCGGGCCTCTTCAGCCCAGCCCTGGCGTTCACAGAGTGTATACAGGCGATAGGTCAGCGCTACCATCTGGCTGGCCTTGTCGTGCAACTGCGCCAACAGACTACCAGCCGCTGTTTCACCCTGGGTATTAAGCGCCTGAATCATCTGATGCAAGGCTTCCCAAATCGGGACTCGGGCATCATGCTTCGGATCCCAATCGGCGGGCAGTTCCTCCCAGCGCAGCAGCTGCACACTGCCCGCCCGGCTGGCGATGACGCCCGATTCAGCCAACCCGCCCACGCTGGTGCCCTTGGCGCGGGCCAATACATCCGCCTCGCCATATTTGCCCTCAGTCCAGCCGTTACTTTCAAACCAGGACAGGCAAAACAGCGTGTCAGCGTCGAACTCATCATCAGACAAATAACGATTGATAAGCTGCAGGGCAGTGCGAACCGGCATCGGAGTACCGTCGGCTTCCAGAACAGCAGCATATTGGCTAAAAATCGCCATTCCAGGGCCGATGATGGCTTGGGACAGGTCCACCGGCGCAACAGGCGAATTAATGCCACCACGGGTCATGTCCAGCAACGCCTCCGGCAATGCAGCGTTCAGTTCCCGGATGAATTCTCGACGGGAAATAGTGGCTGCGTCGGCTGGGCGTTTGCGGCAGACCAGGACAATACTAGAAGCCAGCGCATTGGTACCCGAACTGATCATTCGATTTCCCAGCTCAGTACGCATTGGCCAAGTACCTGTCAATGCAAAACCGGCTTTCAGGACAGCATCCAGAAAAGTTTCCCAGCCGGTGCTGGAAGTCCCCCCTTTATCACCCTTAGTTTCCGACTGCTTGAAGGCATAGTAGATAGTGACGGGAAATGCTCCATGCGCCAAATTCACCAAGTTGGCCATCGCGCCTGTCATTCCACTCAGAAAGAATGCTTCGGCCTCTGCCTTTCCCCCATGACGATAGGGGGTTGCTACCAGTTCTTCTGTCTTGGGCACCGCCAATGTGGAAAACAGGCTTGGGTATACCGGCCGTAAAGATCTTCGCATCCAAACATAGAAGAAATCAGATAGATCCGCGTAGCCGATGTTGTCGTAGTAGGGAGGATCCGTTGAAAGGAGCTTGTTTAAACTGACTGTCTGATTAACTGCATTGAGCTGACTGGAGCTACCACGCCCCACAGCTGGAAAGCCGTTGATAACCTTCACAACCAACTCAATAGCACCAATAAGATTACCTGACGCATCACCTAACGGGTTTGATTCTGCGAAATCCCAAGACATTGGGAGCGCTTGACGGCTAAACGTGTTGATAATCCCACTCTGAGTGGGAGTCGGGTCCCAGCGCCCAAGCGATGAGCCACGATCGGCGACCTTATCCGACGCAAAAGCCAAATACACCCCTACAGCCTCTGCATAGGCTGTAGCACCATTACCGCCTGCATCTAAACCACGGCCGTCGTCCGCCATGTTAGAAGCGATAGCATCGGCTTTGATTTTGCCTATGGCTTCGCCGACCAGGTCAGAAAAAGTGGTGAGTGCGACTAATTGACGGGGGGTGAAAAGGTCGCCCCACTCCCTCATACCATAAGGGACACAAGTACCTCCGGTGAGCCTAGCTGGGACATCACCTGCAGGCCTCCACTCGGGAACAGCTCGCTGAGCGACATCTTCATGCTGTTCGACCGGCTCAAGGTATACGCGCCCGCGAGGCCCCTCGGCAACAATCGCCAAAAGCCGAACTCCGATCCGCCCAACCTGACCCTCGGCCTTGATGTAGTCGCCGCCAATTGGAGTATCCGAAAACAAGCATCGAAAATTGGCTCCACGGCCCTCAGCCTTTGTGCCATTTTTCGCCCCTTCAGGCGGTTCGCCTACCTTCACAGAAAACCGATACTGATCACCATCGACCATAGGCTCCACATACGCCTCCTTGCCCGCCTTGCTGGACAGCACAAAGGTAGACACCAAGGGCACATCGGCGTGGCGGAAGGCGGGATTGGGGCTTTTCACAGTCCGCGCCCACAGCCAGGCAATCACCGTCAGCTTTTCACCCAGCAAGGGCTTCAGGTCCGGGCGTTCGGCCACCATCTCTGCCGTAATCTCAACCTTGGGATATAGATGACCGATGCGTTTCTCCGCCTCAGCTCGCATCCAGGCCCCATAGCGGCGCACGTCCTCGGCCAGCCCTCGGGCACCCGACCAGTCTTCAAAGGCGCTGCGCGTGGCGCGTTTTTTGTCCTGCTTGTCGGATTCCGGGATCGGGCCTATCGGAGCGCTGCCCGCAAAACGCGGCGGAATCTCGATCATCGCCTTGTTGATAGTGACAGCCACCGGGTTCAGATCCGACGCATAGCTCTCCAAGCCCAGGCGCTGGGCTTCCAGCGGCAAAGCACCGCCACCCGCAAAGGGGTCGTGAAAGGCAGGCAACGTCTCGGGGTTGAACAATTCTGCCGCCTGCGGATGATGCTTGTTCAGTTCGCAGACTTCACGCCAGGAACGACGGATTTCTGCCCTGGCCCGCTCCAGCACTTCCTCGTTATTGGTGTTTTCCCATTGCACCAAGTCTTCGACGATCTTGAACAGGCGCTCGCGTTCAACCGCCGCCTTCTCCTTGTTCACGCCATAACGGAATCCCTCTCCCTGCTGGAAGCCGGGGTCATTCACCATCTGTGCAAAGATCACTGCGCGGGCGGCCGCCAGGGGGCGCCGGGCCCACCAAAGATGCAGCGTGCTGGGATGGCCATGCCGGATAGACTTTTCACGGGCTGCGGCCTTATTGATCGCATCCAGCGGCAGGGCAACCTCGATAAGCTTCTTCGGTGATTTAATGGGAACCATACTGTTGTTTTTCATATTGCCTGATCGCAAAACCGGGGTGTGACAAATTTGTCACAACTATCCCCGCAAAGATAGCACCTTTGGCCTGAAGCCTCCTCAAAGAGGCGCCTTGGCCAAGGTCCTCATGACAAAGCATCTGAATCAGACGCAGGCCTCAGCGGGCACCGCCCTGGCCAGCAAGGCGTCCAGATCCATATTGGTGCTGGTGACGGCCCAGTCGGGTTCCTGCGTGAAGGGGTTACGTACGTAGTACGGCCCCTCAAAGGCTTCGCCGTCTACCAGCACAATGGCCAGGATGAACTTGTCCGCCTGGTTCAGGCCGTACAGGATTTCGTTACGAGTCACGGTAATCGTGCTTTGGCCTTTGGCACGACCCTTGACCTCGATGTGCCGCACCATCGGCAACTTGCCATCCACAGCCCTGGGCTGACTGGTCACATCCCAACCGCACTTCTGCGCTGAGACATCCAGCACATGGTGGCCTAAGGCTTCCTCGCCTCGGATCACCGCCTGCATGGCAACGCACTCAACTCGCGCCCGCGCCTGGGCATCAGCAGTCCAGCCGCTTTGCCCCTGACGCTGGGCGATCAAGCCTGCCGGGATAACCAGTGCGCCGCCTACTACCACCGGTGTGGCCGACACGACCTGCCGCATGGCCTGCAGCTCTTTTGTCCGTGATTCCAACCGTGCTTCCAAGTCATCTGTGGTGCGCCGCACGTTTTCCAGCTGTAGGCGGACATCCTTGCCTGCTGCCTTGTCCTCACTTAAGCGCACCCAACGGTCATTCCAGAAGTTGATTTCCTTGACCAAGCGTTCTTTGACGGCTGCCAGGGTTTTATCCACCATCGCCACACGCCGCTGGCTGACCTCATCAAAATGCTGAGGCACCAGCTCAGCCGACGCTTGAGCAAGCGCCCTTTCTTCCAATCCTTGAGCCAGCCATGCAGCCTGCATCATGTCCTCGACCGAGCTGGCATCAGCAGGACTCAGAGCCTCCAGGTCCAGGTGAGGTGCCCACCCCGCATTCTCTGCAGATCCATCTGGATGGATACTGACAAACTGCATGCGCCGCGACACGACGTGCGTCGGGTCAGCCCCTTCCTTGATCGCATGGTCAATCATCAGAATGGCCTTTGGTTCCAGCCCCATGTCGGCCGGGTCTACCAATACGGCACCCTGCTTCAGCTTACCGCGATGACGCTCCTGCACAATGTCTGTAACGGCCTGCATCAGCGGATGCCCTGGGTGAATAAGACTGGCCATGGCCGCACCGACGCGATCACTCAACCGAACGTACTGCTTTTCAAAGCACACCCGTTCGTAGCGACGCAACACCGGCGTCACGTTGCGACGATCCCGTCCTGTGATCTGGCGATCTCGCTCGCGGATAAGCGCCGGCACATGAACGATCTCGTAACGCCCCTGCTCGCGCGGCCGCAGCTCGCCGCCTTGTTGGGTAAAGGCCTGGCGAAAAAAAGCACGGATGAAATACGGCTGCAACTTGCGGGCCTCGGCCTTTTCCATCTCTTCCTTGACAGCAAAGAGGCGCCGCTCATCCATGACCTCTTCGCACAAGGCATTGCGTGCAATCACGTCCTGCAGATGGGCACGATCCAACGCACCATCCATGGCTTCGCGCATCCGCGCCTGTACAGCAGGGTCAGCGCCATAGCGGATCGCTTCGATCAGCAAATCCTTCAGGCTGCTGTTCTCAAAGAGCTCACCCAGGATGTCGAACACACGGCCACCCAGGGCTTCTCGCTCGATTTCCAGTTTTTCGAATAGGCGCTGGAACACATCGCCCTCACGAGTCTGGGCAGCCACCATGTTCCACAGATGGCAGATTTCCGTCTGGCCGATCCGGTGAATGCGCCCGAAACGCTGCTCCAGCCGGTTCGGATTCCAAGGCAGGTCGTAATTGACCATCAGGTTGGCGTTTTGCAGATTGACGCCCTCACCTGCTGCATCGGTAGCCACCAATACTCGAACCTGGGGATCGTTGCGAAATAGCTCCTGCACCTTGCGGCGTTCCTCTCGCTTGACCCCGCCATGAATCAGCGCCACGGCATCCTCGTCACCCAGCAAATCACGGATGCGCAACGCCAGATAATTCAGCGTGTCCTTATGCTCGGTAAAAATGATGAGTTTTCTCTGCAGTCCATCAAGCCCATGCATTTCCGGTGTGTTCTGCAGCAGTCGTGAGAGTTCTTCCCATTTGCGATCCTGGCCACTATGCACCACCTGCCTGGCTTGTTCCTCCAGATCCTGCAGAATCAGCACTTCGGCTTCCAGTTCCTGGATGGTCTGCGCCGCCGTCGCCTGATCGACCAGTTCTTCCTCGAAGTCTTCATACTCTTCAGCCGACATGGCGTCCGAGGCTTCCCAGAGGTCGTCACCATTGCGACCCGTTGCAGTGTGATCGTCCAGCGTTTCGGCTAGGCGTTGCCCCCCGCGCTGCAACAGGCGCTCTTCTTCGATGCGACGAGTCAGTTTGATACGCCGACGTTTGAGCGACTGGTAGATGGCCTCCGGGCTGGAGGCCAGACGCCGCTGTAATGTCGTCAGCGCAAAACCTACGGTTCCCTTGCGCGAGCCATCTTTCAGCTGGTCCGCACGGTTCATTTCCTCTTTGACATAGTCGGTCACCGAGGCATAGAGGCGGGCCTCCGCATCGGACAGTTCATAACTGGTGGTGTAGGCCCGACGCTCTGGAAACAAGTGCGTGCCATCGAAACGCAGCATGTCTTCCTTCACCATGCGGCGCATCAAGTCAGAGACATCCACTTTATGCACGCCATCACGGAATTTGCCGTAGAAGCGATCAGTATCCAGCAAGGACATAAACAGCTGGAAGTCGGCTTCCTTGCCATTATGCGGAGTCGCCGTCATCAGCAGAAAATGCCGAGTGATTGACCCCAATAGCTCTCCCAACAAGAAGCGCTTTGTCTTGTTGACCTTGTTGCCGTAATAGCTGGCTGACAGTTTATGTGCCTCGTCAACCACGACCAGATCCCAGCGCGACAGGCTGAGCTTTTCGAGCAGATCATCGGCACGCGCCAGCTGATCAACCCGCGCAACCATAAGATCAACGTCCTCGAACGGATTGCCGCTGTGGGACTGCTCGATCTGCTCTCTGGAGAAGGCCGTAAAATTGAGGCCGAATTTCTCCAGCATTTCGTCTTGCCATTGTTCGACCAGGCTACCTGGGGCGACGATCAACACCCGCCTGGCATCGGCGCGCATCAGCAGTTCGCGAATGAACAGCCCCGCCATGATGGTCTTGCCAGCACCAGGATCATCGGCCAGCACGAAACGCAGCGGCTGGCGTGGCAGCATGGACTCATATACTGCAGTGATTTGATGGGGCAAGGGTTCGACATTGGAGGTATGCACCGCCATCATAGGGTCGAACAAGTGTGCCAGATTGATCCGCCAGGCCTCTGCCGCCAGCTTGAAATCCTCGCCTGGGGCATCAAACGCCCAAGGACGCCCGGCCTGCGCCAAAGCCAGGTTGGCCTCATCGGTACGAAACAGCATGCGTTCCCGAAGCTCGCCATCCGGGCGCTTGTAGTACACCGTCAGTGTGTGCTCGCCGATCAACTCTGTCGTGACAATTCGCACGACCTCGCCGGGCTCCAGGCCAGATACGGCAGCGCCTTTTGTTATTTCTTCGAGTCTGAGCACGCGTCCTTCCCCCTACGGTTTACCTATGCATTGGCAGCCGTTGCATTGTAATGGGTGGGGATGCAATAAGAGGCTGAAAGGTCAACCTTATGGAACAGCTGAATACTCGATACAAAAGCAAAGAGAAAAGATCAATCCTCCCCCCGCAATTCCGGCCAAATCTGCCACCAGTCATCCGGACGCAACTGCTTCCGGGTGACCGCCCCCCCCGTCAGTTCCTCGATCTCCACGCAGCGAATAATGGGCACCGGACGCGTCCCTGCTGCCCAGCTGCTGACCACCTGTACAGGCAACCCCAGCTTCTTGGCCAACGGGGTCATTCCGCCCATGACTTCACAGGCATCTCGAACAGGTTGAAAATCGGCCATATGCTTCCATAACCATACTAATAGTATGGATTTTATAAGATAAATCCGTTATTTGGATGTGACGGGGCGTTGTTGTTTTGTGCTGTTTTGCAGCGCAAAGGTTCATCCATTACCGGCCAAATTGTAACGGCCAGTCAAAACACGGCGCTTATTGCATGAAACAAGCTGAACCGGCCTGAACCAAACTTTTTTTCGACACCCTAGGGGGATTGGCGATTTTATGCCCATCACTCGAACGTGGGGTAGTCACAGGCACAAACAATTTGTCCCAGCTCCGTATCTCCAGCTCGCGCAGGTATCCGCTAAGCTCAATCACCCCTCAGTAGAACCTTGAATCGCTTAGAAAATCAATCAGCTGATTGCCTATTGACAGAACTTACCAATATGCTGACAATGGCATTAACTGCTGCACGCAGACCAGCTCTTTAACAAGAAACAAGCGATGAATACTGCGCCCTGCCCGATTACGCGGCACGCGATTGCGCAGCAACCTGTAACGCATCGGGGTTGAAGCAAAACCGATGAAATCCGCCAATCGCAGTCAGCCCCTCGCGTGGGGCACGAATGGCTGCGCGCGGCGGAGACTTTCTTCGCAGGAAGCGCCCGGAGCGCCAAACAGCGCCCACCATCAGGGATGGCGACGTAATCCCCTGACGACAGCGGGAAAGACCGCAGTCCCCGGCATCCAGACGAGCCGCCACCGGCGGGCCAACGCCTGGCCCTGCCGGGGATGATCCAAGCACCCGACCCCCATCGCGGCATCTTGGCGGGTCGGCCCCCAGGGCTCCGGCGAGCCCGCTTTGGCAGGTGTCCATCCGGGCATCTACCAAAGCCACACAATCCATACCTACCGCCCAGCCTGGCACGTTCACCGGCAATCCAGAAGGATCGACTCATGACGATGACAAGCACATTGACTGCTCAATTTCCCCAACCACCCACCGGCTCCACCTTGCTCTATCGCATCGGCGTGGCAGAACGCAAGCTGGGCGTGTCGCGCTCCACTATCTATCGGCTGGTCAATGAGGGCGAGTTGGAACTCATCAAGATCGGCAAGCGCTCCAGCCGCATCACGGCGGCCAGCCTGCATGCGCTGATTGAGCGCAGCAAGGCCGAACACTGAAGGCATCGGGGTCACGTCTTCCTGAAGGGCGGGCCGCACTTCGCAACACGCATACGGAGAACCCAGCCATGATTACACTGGCAACCCATCAACTGGAGGCCATGCTGGCCGAAGCCGCCCACCGGGGCGCATCCCGCGCCATAGAAGACATGGTGTGCTACCACTTCAACGAAGCCTGCGCCAGCCTGGGCATCAGCTACAACACACTGCAAAAGCGTATCCGCGAAGGCAAGATCCACCCCATCGACGGCCGGATCACCGGTGCCGAGCTGCGCCGGTATCTGATGCTGGACGATTCGCCAAAAACCCGGCGACTGATGCAGCAGAAAACGGCTACACCATGGCGCGGCGACGCACGGCCTTGACTATGAATAAATACTCCAATGGCGTACAATAAATATGGAATTTATCGAAACACCACTGTTCACTCGACAGATTCTTGCCCTACTCCCTGATGACGATTACGCAGCGCTGCAGCAGGACTTGGCTGCTAACCCAGAGAGAGGCGATCTGATTCCATCCGGTGGCGGTATTCGCAAGGTCCGCAGCCGTAGGCCGGGGACCGGTAAAAGCGGAGGGATCCGTGTCATCTATTACTGGATCACCGCCGAAGACCAAATTCTGATGCTATTGGCATACGCCAAGGCGAAGCAAGAAAACCTGACACCCGCACAGATCGAAGAACTGCGGGTACTGGTCAAGGACCTTTGAAATGGATGCACAATTATTCGAAGACCTGAAGGACAGCCTGCGGCAAGCAAAGGCCATCCGCCAGGGCAAGCTTGACGGCCGTCGCACAACGGTCGCGCCCATCGACGTCAAAGCGGTGCGAGAACAGACGAAACTGTCTCAGGGGGAATTCGCTGCCGCCATGCACGTCAGCGTACGAACGCTACAGAACTGGGAACAGCGGCGGCGGTCTCCGACGGGGCCTGCTGCTGCCCTGCTCAAGGTCATGGCGACTGCACCGGCCGTGGTCATCAAGGCCCTGCATCAGTAAACTCAGTAATATCTTCAAAGAAGGCGAACTGGGCGAAGATGACAATGTGCAAAATATGCACATTGCTTTCTCTGACAAGCCAGTCTGGTTTACCGCCCTATGCTGGCACTCGACCCAAGATAGCAACGCTACAATGCAGTGAATCCCCGACGTCTGGCCCCAAAAAAGCCCCAGGCCCCGCCGAAACCCGCATGAATGCTGGGTGTTGGTTGCACTCCGTTCGCACCACTGAACAGAAAGCTGCTGACAGCATAACATCAATATTCAGCAAAATCAGTGGGTTACGAGACGATTACCGAGTAGTCTGCAGGGCATCGATGCGGCGGGAGATCTGCGCCAGTCGCTTGGACTCACCCAGGCACAAGCAGCAAGGATCTTCGGCGGTGGCCCCGTGGCCTTCTCTAAATATGAGCACGACGACGTTGCCCAGTCCGACGCCATGGACAAACTGCTGCGTGTTGCCAATGCCGTCCCCGAGGCACTGGCCCACCTTGAGCAAGTGGCCGACAAATGACTGTCCCAGTCAGCACGAACCTGATTCCGCATGATGTCGTCAGCCGTACGGTAGGCGGGGCCACACCACTACGAGCCTGGCGCGAGCACCTGGGCCTCACCCAGGCTGAAGTGGCTGAACGCCTGGCCATCACCCAATCGGCCTATGCCCAGCAGGAAAATAGCCAGCGGCTACGCAAGGCGTCACGAGACAGGATTGCTGTAGCCCTGGGCATCACAGGGGCGCAACTGGATCTCTGATCCATTTTCCGGCAGACGAAATTGCCGTCCCATTGCTCGGTATGCAATGCCTACGGCGCTGAGCAAGTCACTGCAGACCAGACCCGACAGAATAAAGCTGCGTCCCTTGCTTTCCGCGCCTCTGTTGAAGGACCCTCCCCATGAACGAACCCCTCTCCGAGGTCATCCGCATCCGGGTGACCCCGTCCCACGCTGCACGCCTGGGCGAGGCAGCGGCCCTGTCTGGGCTGTCCCTGTCCAACTATGTCCGTCGCCGCCTGGTGGCTGACGACACCTTGCAGGAAGAAGTCTGAGTGTGAAAGTCGCTGTCGTGCGTTGGGTATCCGTGCTGCAAAACCGCGTCTACTGGGGCGGGGCCTTGTCGGGCCGGGACATCAACAGCGTGAACAAAACCGTCAGCGGCCTGCTGAAGCTGCTGTACCCCCACCCGGAAACCACTGTCAGCGATGAAGACCTGGAGTGGGCGGTGCGCCTGGCGCTGGAAGTGCGCCGCCGCGTGAAAGAACAGCAAAAGCGCATAGGCTCGGCCGAGTTTCGCAACACCCACTTCAGCTACACGCTGGGCACCGAAGGCGTGGAAAAGTTCGTCAGCACACCCGAACTGCAAAGCCAGGGCGGCATCGGCGACGAACCTCTGGAATGTGGCCAGATCTGGGTCATGAGCCCCGGCGGCGAAGGCGAACACCCAGGGCTGTTTCGCCTGGAGGTCAACGAAGGCCCTGGCAGCGGCGTGCGCGTATTGAACAACCCGGTGCCCGCCCCCTTTCGGGAATCCATCGGCTATGCCGCGCAGAACCTGTATGCCCGTGCTCAGCAGCTGGTGGGCGACCGCGACCCCGGAAGCCACGAGTTTTCGGTGCAGCTGCGCGGCTTTGATGCAGCAAAGACCGGGGCCAAGACCGGGGTGGGCGCACTGATCGCCTTGTCCAGCGCCCTGCTGAAAAAATCCGTGCGCGGCGGCCGGGTCGTGGTGGGTGAGATCACGCTGGGCGGCACGATCGAGCCCATCCACAACGCGGTCACCCTGGCAGAAATCGCGGTGGAGAAAGGCGCCAAATCCCTGCTGCTCCCGGTGTCCAGCCGTCGCCAGCTGTTTGATCTGTCGGACGACATGGCCACCCAGCTGGAGGCCACCCAGCTGGATATCGAGTTTTACCAGGACGGCCGGGATGCCCTGCTGAAGGCACTGGCCGATCAGTCCCCCCCTCCCCCACAATTCCGGCCAGAACGGCCAATGGTGTCATGCTGCTCCTTACTTCGCAGGCATCACGAACAACATGAGCGCATGTGCGGCATCCGACTGCTGCACTGCATGCACTGCGCGGGATTCATAACCGCTGCGCCGTGGCGTAGCGGTATACGGCTGTGAAGACACACAGCCCGATCGCTTCGACTCACCAGCTTGCCACAAAGTGTCCTCAGGGCTACATTATCAAACATAAACCAGGATTCTGAATCCCAAGGGACACAATGACAACACTCGCTGACATCGCCGATATGCTGCGCCAAGCTCGCCGGGAAGCAGGCCTCAGCCAGCAAGCACTGGCCCAACGTGCTGGCGTATCGCGTACAACCGTTGCCCGCATGGAAACGGTTGCCAAGGGCGACATGAGTGTATCTGCCTTGGTCAGATTACTGGAATCAGCAGGCTACGACCTGAAACTGGTCAAGCAAGGCCACATCCGCACAATCGAGGACATTCTGGCTGAGCAACGCAGCGGTGACGACTCATGAAGCTTGATGTGCAGGTCTGCGGCAGGAAGGTCGGCACGGGCCTCATCCCACATGATGTCGTCAGCCGTACGGTAGACGGGGCCACACCACTTCGGGCCTGGCGCGAGCACCTGGGCCTCACACAGGTTGAACTGGCCGAACGCCTGGCCATCACCCAATCGGCCTATGCCCAGCAGGAAAACAGCCAGCGACTGCGCAAGGCGTCACGAGGCAAGATTGCCGGTACGTGGGGGATCCCGGGAGCTCAGCTGGATATCTGACCATTTTCGTGACGCCGACGGCCACACAATGCGCCAACGCCGGTTACTCCGTGGGGTTCCGGTAGACCACTCCACTTTTCATGACGAAGTTCACATTGGCCGTCGCGCGGATGTCAGCGATTGGATCTCCTGGCATCGCCACGATGTCAGCTTGCCTGCCGAGCATGAGGACCCCGATGTCGTCTCGTCCGAGCAGCTCGGCGGCAACGCTGGTCGCGGCCTTGAGTGCTCGCACGGGCGCGAGGCCCGCCGCCACCATGGCCTGGAACTCCAGAATGCCATGGCTGAAGGAAAACATGCCGCAGTCCGTACCGTACGCGATCTTTACGTCACGGTGTGCGATCAGGTGCTGGGACTCGACGATTTGCCCACTGTCACGGCTGAACTTCCAGGCCGCCTGACAGGGCAATGTGTGTGCGTGAGCGGTTCGTGCACCCGTTGACCTTCCTTGCGGTTATGGGGAGCCTACGGATTGGGTGACTGCTACGGTTTCAACCAGGCGCAGGATGCGATCACCAGGGCTACGACGCCCGCTTCCAGCGTAGGGTGCAGTGCGGGCAGAAATTTCGGATTGTGATTGGTCGGCAAGTCGTTGAGCCGGTTTGCAGCCTTGGCCTTGGCATAGGTGTCGGGATCGGTTCCACCGACGAACCAGAACACCGAAGGCACGCCCCATTCAGAACCGAAGGAGCCGAAGTCCTCGCTCGCCGAGGCCGGGTCCACCTCGCGCAAACGCTCTGCGGGAAAGTATCCCCGGAACGCTTC
>JACDJC010001938.1_pt1 | contig 17215 bp, 16 predicted proteins | sample 7454191 | NCBI WGS metagenome assembly JACDJC01 (sample SAMN14253291, study PRJNA609438) | sludge metagenome | isolation source: sludge after 25d culture with pyrite and EDTA | collected 2018-12-20 | reverse complement strand
GTCGTCGGTGTAGAACGGCGGCAGGTCGGGCCCCAGCGCCACGCGCGCCGCGCCGGTCAGCGTGCCGAGGTCGATCAGCAGGTCCGGCGTCTCCTCGTCGGCGAGCGCCAGCGCGTCGGCCAGCACCAGCCGCCCCTCGGCATCGGTGTTGCCGATCTCGACGTTCAGCCCCTTGCGCGAAGGGAAGACGTCGAGAGGGCGGAAGGCGTTGCCGGCGACGGCATTCTCCACCGCCGGGATCAGCACGCGCAGCCGCACCTTCAGCCTGGCGTCCATCACCATCTGCGCCAGCGCCAGCACGTTGGCGGCGCCGCCCATGTCCTTCTTCATGATCAGCATGCCGCTCGACGGCTTGAGGTCGAGGCCGCCGGTGTCGAAGCACACGCCCTTGCCGACCAGCGTGACCTTCGGATGCGACGCCTCGCCCCAGGCGATGTCGATCAGCCGCGGCGCGCGGGTCGAGGCCATGCCGACCGCGTGGATCAGGGGCAGGTTCTGCGCCAGCAGGTCGTCGCCGGCGATGCAGGCGAACGACGCGCCGAAGCGTTCGGCCAGCGCCTTCGCCGCCGCCGCGAGCTCCTCCGGCCCCATGTCGTTGGCCGGCGTGTTGATGAGGTCGCGCGCCAGCGCCGCCGCCTCCGCCATGCGCGCTACCTCAGTGATGTCGACGCCGTCCGGCGGCACCAGCCGCGCCGCCGGCGCGTCGTTCTTGCGGTAGCGGCTGAAGCGGTAATGGCCGAGCGCGAAGGCCAGCGCGGCGAGCCGCGCGTCATGCGGCGCGTTGGCGAAGCGATAGGTGCCCGCCGGCAGCAGGCCGGGCAATTGTCCCGGACGGAACGGGTCGCGCCATGCCTTGTCCGCGTCCTCCAGGCCGAACAGCACCTGCGCCAGCGATCCGTCCCCGGCCGGCAGCGCCAGATACTGGCCGGGCTTGCCGGTGAAGGCGCTGGCGGCGGCGAACTGCCGCGCGGGCGCGGGCAGGGCGGCGCCGACGGCGTCCCAGGTCGCGCGGGTGACGAAGGTGATCGGGATGGCGGAAGCCGCGGGCGAGGGGTCGAAAGCCGGATGCATGGAGGTCCTGAAACGGGTCGGGGTGGGAGGCCACTATAGCAGTGCGCGGGTTAACCCGACATTAGGGTTAACGGTCTATTGCTGGCGGCATCCGGCTTCGCCGATCCCGACAGCGAGTCCCGTGCCATGCGTTCTCCCTTTTGCTCCCGGTCTCTCGGTTCCGTCGCGATCGCGGCGCTGCTCGGCGCAGCGCTGGCCGGCTGCCAGACCGTCGCGCGTTCGCCGGACGTCACCGGCGCGCTCGGCGCGCGCGCGCAAGCCGGCCCGGGGGAGATGCCGCGCGGCGAGATCGAGGCGCTGGGCGAGCGCTACCGCGCCAACCCGCGCGACGCCGGCACGGCCCTGCGCTACGGCAACGCCTTGCGCCTCAACGGTCAGCGCCAGCAGGCGGTCGCCGTGCTGGAGCAGGCGACCATCGCCAATCCGGGCGAGCGGGCGCTGCTCGCCGCCTATGGCCGGGCGCTCGCCGACAACGGCAACTTCCAGCAGGCGTTCGACACGCTGAGCCGCGCCCATACCCCGGCCAATCCCGACTGGCGCATCCTCTCGGTGCAGGGCACCGCCCTCGACCAGCTCGGCCGCCACGACGAGGCGCGCCGCTACTATGCCAGCGCGCTGAAGATCGCGCCCGAGGAGCCGTCGGTGCTGTCCAACCTCGGGCTGTCCTACATGCTGTCGAAGGATCTGGCCAAGGCCGAATCCGTGCTGCGGCGGGCGCAGGCGCGCGGTACGTCCGACCCCCGCGTCCGGCAGAACCTCGCGCTCGTGGTGGGTCTGCAGGGCCGCTTCGCGGAGGCCGAGGCCATCGTCAGGGCCGACCTGCCGGCGGAGGAGGCGGAAGCCAACGTCGCCTATCTGCGGCAGGTGCTGAGCCGCGACGATGCGCGCGGCCGGCGGACCACGGCGGCCGGCGCGCCGCGCCGTTCCTGAGCGGTCGGCGCTCTTAGAACGCTTTCCTGAAGCGCATGCTCCAACACGTCATTCCGGACAGCGCGCTTTGGCGCGTTGATCCGGAATCCCGCGGGACTGAAAAAGATTCCGGGTTCGCGCGCTGACGCGCGCGCCCCGGAATGACGACGTGGGCTGTTGTATTTGCCAACTTTGGCAGAGGACCTGCGTCCTCACTTCATGTATTCCGACACCTTGATGCCGGTCGGGCCGAGAATCACCACGAACAGCACCGGCAGGAAGAACACGATCATCGGCACCGTCAGCTTGGGCGGCAGCGCCGCGGCCTTCTTCTCCGCCTCGCTCATGCGCATGTCGCGGTTCTCCTGCGCCATCACGCGCAGCGTCTGGCCGAGCGGCGTGCCGTAGCGCTCGGACTGCTGCAGGGCGAGCGACACCGACTTCACGCCCTCCAGGCCGGTGCGCTTGGCGAGGTTCTCATAGGCCACCTTGCGGTCCTGGAGATAGGACAATTCCGCGGTGGTCAGCGAGAATTCCTCGGCCAGCGCGATCGACTGGCTGCCGATCTCCTGGCTGACGCGGCGGAACGCGGCCTCGATCGACATGCCGGATTCGATGCAGATCAGCAGCAGATCGAGCGCGTCCGGGAACGCGCGCTTGATCGAGAGCTGGCGCTTGGCGATGGCGTTCTTCAGAAACAGCATCGGCGCCTGCATGCCGAGCCAGGTCGCGCCGATGCAGATGGCGATCTTGATCGGCGTCGGCTGCTGGATGTTGGCGATCACGAAGACGTAGAGGATGCTGACGATCAGGAACACGATCGGCATGACGAGGCGGAAGAACAGGAACGTCATGTAGGGCGCCTGGCCGCGGTAGCCGGCCATCACCAGCTTGTCGCGCGCTTCTTCCTGCGCCAGCCATTTGGCGAGGTTGAAGTCATCGACCACCTTCTGCACCACCTGCTTCGGCGACTGGCGCAGCGAGATTTTCTCGGTGCGGTTGAGACGGTCGCGCTCGCGCTGGCGCAGGCGCTCGCGCTCGCTGGCGACGATCTTCATGCGCTTCGACAGCCCGTCGGTGGCGAGCATCGGCGAGACGATGGCGTAGACGGTGGCCGCGACGGCGATCGCCGAAAGCAGCATCGTCATGAACCGGACGTCATGGAACTTCGCGATGAGAAGGTCGACCATGGTTCACCGTCAGAAGTCGAAGTTGATCATTTTCTTCATCACGAAGACGCCGCAGGCCATCCACAGCACGCAGCCGGCGAGCATCAGCCGGCCGGTCGGGTGGGTCCACAGCAGCGAGATGTAGTCCGGGGTCATGATGTAGACCATGATCATCACCAGCGGCGGCAGGGCGCCGATGATCGCCGCGGAAGCCTTGGCTTCCATCGACATCGCCTGGATCTTGGCCGCCATCCGCCGCCGGTCGCGCAGCACCTTGGACAGGTTGCTCAGCGCCTCCGACAGGTTGCCGCCGGTCTTGGTCTGGATCGAGACCACGATGCCGAAGAAGTTGGATTCCGGCAGCGGCATGCGCTCGTAGAGCCGCTGGCAGGCATCGCCGAGCGGCATGCCGATGGTCTGGGTCTCGATGATGGTCTGGAACTCGCTGCGCAGCGGCTCCGGCGCGTCGCTGGCGACGACCTTGAGCGAGTCGAACAGCGGCAGTCCGGCCTTGATGCCGCGCACGATCACGTCGACGGCGTCGGGCAGCGCGTCGAGAAACTTCTTCTCGCGGCGCTTCTTGAGGAAGTTGAGGACCCAGCGCGGCAGGCCGAGGCCGGCGGCGGCGCCGAAGCCCGCGGCCGGCAGCAACGAGACGCCGCTGAAGTAGCAGACGGCAAGCGCCGCCACGCCGAGCGCCACCGAGATGATGATGAACTGACGCTCGGTCCAGTCCAGGCCCGCCCGCGCGATACGCCGGGCGATCGTCAGCTTCTGCTCCTGCGCCAGCCGCTGCTCGAGCTCCTTCATCGACTGTTCGACCTGCGAGCGGCGCGAGCGCTGCACGCGCTCGTCGCTGCTGATCACGGGCGCGTTGCGCGCGAAGGAGGCGCGGCGCTGCTCGGCCTGCTTCTCGCCCGACAGCAGCGGGTAGATGAAGACCCAGGCGAGGCCGCCGACGGTGACGGTGGTCAGGAACACCAGCGCGAGCGACTGCATGGTCATGGCGCGCGCTCCTAGCGTTCCGCCGCGGTCTCGGCGGCGTCGAGCGCCGCGGCGAGCCGCTTCTCCTCGCCGTAGTAGCGCGCGCGATCCCAGAACCGCGGCCGCCCGATGCCGGTGGAACGGTGGCGGCCGAGAATGTTGCCGTTGATGTCCTCGCCCAGCAGGTCGTAGAGGAAGATGTCCTGGGTGATGATGGTGTCGCCTTCCATGCCCATCACCTCGGTGATGTGGGTGATGCGGCGCGAACCGTCGCGCAGGCGGGCGGCCTGGATGATGACGTCGATCGAGGCGCACAGCATCTCGCGGATGGTGCGCGAGGGCAGCGAATAGCCGCCCATGGTGATCATCGATTCGATGCGCGACAGCGCTTCGCGCGGGTTGTTGGCGTGCAGCGTGCCCATCGAGCCGTCGTGGCCGGTGTTCATGGCCTGCAACAGGTCGAACGCCTCGGGGCCGCGGACTTCGCCGACGATGATGCGCTCGGGCCGCATGCGCAGGCAGTTGCGCACCAGGTCGCGCATCGTGATCTGCCCCTCGCCCTCGATATTGGGCGGGCGGGTCTCCAGCCGGACCACGTGGGGCTGCTGCAGTTGAAGCTCCGCGGCGTCCTCGCAGGTGATGATGCGCTCGTCGTCGTCGATGTAGTTGGTCATGCAGTTCAGGAGCGTGGTCTTGCCGGAGCCGGTGCCGCCGGAGATCAGCACGTTGGCGCGGCAGCGCCCGATGATCTGCAGGATCTCGGCGCCTTCCGGCGAGATCGCGCCGAACTTGACGATCTGGTCGAGCGTCAGCTTGTCCTTCTTGAACTTGCGGATGGTGAGCGCCGGCCCGTCGATGGAGAGCGGCGGCACGATGGCGTTGACGCGGGAGCCGTCCGGCAGGCGGGCGTCGCAGATCGGCGAGGATTCGTCGACGCGCCGGCCGACCTGGCTGACGATGCGCTGGCAGATGTTGAGGAGCTGCTGGTTGTCGCGGAACCGGATGCCGGTGCGCTGGATCTTGCCGGCGACCTCGATATAGACCGTGCCGGCGCCGTTCACCATGATGTCGGCGATGTCGTCGCGCGCCAGCAGCGGCTCCAAGGGGCCGTAGCCGAGAACGTCGTTGCAGATGTCGTCGAGCAGTTCCTCCTGCTCGGCGATCGACATCACGATGTTCTTGATCGCGATGATCTCGTTGACGATGTCGCGGATTTCCTCGCGCGCCGATTCGACGTCGAGCTTGGCGAGCTGCGCGAGATCGATCGCCTCGATCAGTGCGCCGAAGATCGTCGCCTTGACCTGGTAATAGGTGTCGGAGCGCCGCTCGACCACCGGCTGCGGCGGGGAGGCGGCCCGGGCCGGCGCGATCGGCGGCGAGGCCACGTTCGGCGCGGGCGCGCGGACGGCCGGCGCACGCTCGGCTGCGGGCGGGGCGGCCCGGGCGTCGGCTTCTGTTCCGCTACGCTTGCCAAACACGACGATACTCCACGCGAAAAACTACTTGGCCCGAAGCTTGGCGAGCAGGGGTGCCAGGAACGAGCCGCGCGTCTTCTTGGCTTCGCCGCGGCCGGTCAGGCGCTGCGCGATCTGCAGAAACATCTCGGCGGTGCGGTGATTGGCCGCGATCTCCGCGATCATCTGGCCGTTGTTCGCCGCCGCGCCGAAAATCTGCGGCTCGAAGGGGATCGCCGCGATCGGCTGGGACTCGATCGCCTTGGCGAATTCGCCGATGGAGATCTCTGGCCTTTTCGGCATGCCGGTCTGGTTGAGACAGTAGAGCGGCAGGTGGTCGTTGGGCCGCGCCGCCTTCAGCGTGTCGAAGATGTTCTTGATGTTGCGCAGGTTGGCGAGGTCGGGCGTCGCCACGAGCAGGATGTCGTCGGCGCCGATCAGCGCGCGCCTGGTCCAGCCCGACCACAGATGCGGCACGTCGAGCACGATGCAGGGCATCGTGGTGCGCAGGGTGTCGAAGATCGAATCGAAGGCGTCGGCGCCGAAGTCGTAGACCCGATCCAGCGTCGCCGGCGCGGCCAGCAGGCTCAGGTGATCGGTGCACTTCGACAGCAGGCGGTCGACGAAGGCGGTATCGACGCGGTCCGGCGAGAACACCGCATCGGCGATGCCCTGCGGCGGGTCCTGGTTGTAGTCGAGGCCGGCGGTGCCGAAGGCGAGATCGAGATCGACGACGACGGAATCGAGCGCCAGATCGCGCGCGATCGCCCAGGCGACGTTGTGCGCCACGGTCGATGCGCCGACGCCGCCCTTGGCGCCGACCACCGCGACGATGCGGCCCACCGCCTTGGCCTCGGGCGTCGAGAACAGGCCGCAGATCGCGCGCACCACGTCGAGCGGCGTCACGGGGGAGATCACGTAGTCGCTGATGCCGCGCCGCACCAGTTCGCGGTAGAGCTGGACGTCGTTGATGCGGCCGATCACGATCACGCGCGTCCCGGCGTCGCAGACGGTGGCGAGCTGGTCGAGGTCGCCGAGAAGGTCGCCGCGGCCCTCGGTCTCCAGCAGGATCACGTTGGGCGTCGGCGCGGTGCGATAGGCCTCGATCGCCGCCGTCATGCCGCCCATCTGGATCTTGAGATGGGCCTTGTTCAGCCGGCGATCCTCGCCGGCGGCCTGCACCGCGGCCGCGGTCTCGACGGTCTCGCAGAACGCCTGCACGGAGACGCGCGGCGCGGGCGCGATGTGCTCCTCGCCCGCGGGCGCGGTCGGCTGTTCCCCCTGGTCCTGGCGCGCGTAACTGATCATTTGCTCACGTCGCTGATTTTGGCCTTGTCGGATTCCGGATAGGTGGTGGCCGTCGAGAGGCCCTTGCGGTATTTGTCGAAGACGGTGTTGCGGCGCGCCGTCATGGCCGGCGTCTCGGCGCGCGGCTGCACGAGGTCGGAGGGGTTGTCGACCATGGCCGCCAGGTTGCGCTGCGACGCGCAGCCGAGATTGTAGTAGGGGCGGTTGTCGAGATAGCCCTTGTTGTGGACCGAGGGGCCGAGGTCGTCCGGCCAGGTTCCGCAAGGGCCGGCGTCGGCGATGATGCGCGGATAGTTCACGCGGATGGTGGCGAACAGGCGCGGATCGGTCGGACGATAGTCGCGCACGGTGATGCCGCGCGGCGGCACGCCGGCCGCGGCGAGGATGGCCTGGATTTCGCGCAGCGAATCCCGCGCGGCCCGCGCGTTCGGCGTGTTCACCGGCATGTCGATCACGATGCCGCCGGTGCCTTCGCGCAGCCAGGCGCGCGCCAGCCCGAGGATGTCGGCGCGCTGCGCGGCGGTGAGGCCGCCGCGCGCCGAGCCGACGAACACTTCCGTGGCGCGGTTGGCCTCCTGGATCACGATGGGATGGCGCAGGCGATAGTCGGTCGGGATGCTCGCGGTGGGCGTGTCCCGTTCGGTATGGGTGCAGGCGCCCAGCGCTGCGGCCGTCGCGAGAAGGGTCGCCGCGAGGCGCAGTCCGCGCTGGAGATCGGGTGCTCGGCTGGTCATCGTGATCGTCCTCGTCCCGTCTCAGTCGGTGATGAAGCCATAGGCGCCGCGGTACTTGCGGGCAGGCTCGACGCGCCCGGGCACGCCGTAGATGCGGTTGATGGTGCCGAGCAGGTCGGACTGCGGGTCGGCGGCGTCGGCGAAGCCGTCGTCGGGCCGCGACAGATCCTTCTGCGCCACGGCGCGGACCACGTAGGGCGTCACCAGCACCATGAGCTCGGTGTTGCGGTTGACGAAGTCGCGGCTGCGGAACAGCGCGCCGAGCACGGGAACCTGCGCGAGGCCGGGCATGCCGTTGATGACCTGCTTGGTCTGTTCCTGGATCAGGCCGGCCATGGCCATCGAGCCGCCCGAGGGAATTTCCAGGGTGGTTTCGGCGCGGCGGGTCTTGATCGAGGGAATGGTCAGCGCGCCGCCCGACTGCTGCAGGGTGATCGCGTTGTCGGGCGACAGTTCGGAGACCTCGGTCATCACGCGCAGGCTGATGCGGCCTTCCGTCAGCACGACCGGCGTGAAGTTCAGCGAGATGCCGAATTTCTTGAAGTCGATCTGCGTGGTGCAGGCCCGCGTGATCGGATCGCAGGTGTATCCCTTGGGCAGCGGGAATTCGCCGCCGGCGACGAACGTCGCCGACTCTCCGGAAATCGCGGTGAGATTCGGCTCCGCGAGCGTGCGGACGACGCCGGCGCTTTCCATCGCGCGCACCGTTGCCTGGACCGAGGGAACAACACCGCTCGACGTGAGCGTCTGGCCGAACCCCGTACCGAGTGCGTTATTCGGAACCAGCGCCCGTCCATAGGCCGTGAACGGGTTCGCGTTGGTGAAGTTCACGACCGCGGTGCCGTAGTTCATGTTGGCGGTCAGGTCGATGCCGAGCTGCTTGATGATGTCGCGCTGCACCTCGGCGACGGTGACCTTCAGCAGCACCTGGTCGCGGCCGCGCACGGCGATGCTGTTGACCACCTTGTCGGGGCCGCCGACCAGCCGCGCGGCGAGCTCCTGCGCCTGCTGGGCCTCGGCCGGATTGGATACCGAGCCCGTCAGCATCACGCCGTCGCCGACGCCCTCGATCTGGATATCGGTGTGCGGCAGGGTCTGCCGCAGCGCCGCGCGCACGCCGTTGAGATCGCGCGTCACCGCGATGTCGTAGGCCGCGATCTGCTGGCCTGCGGCGTCGAAGAAGATGATGTTGGTCTGGCCCACGGCGGCGCCGATGATGTAGGCGCGCTGCGCCGAGCGCACGATGGCGTTGGCGATCTTCGGGTCCGCCACCAGCACGTCCTTGACGTCGCGCGGCAGGTCGACGACCACCGACTTGCCGATGCCGAGCGGCAGGAAGCGGGCGCCCGTCAGCCCGCCCGGCGCGGCCGCGGCGGGCGCGGCGCGATAGTCGCTCGCCACCGCCGACGACGGCAACGGGCTCAAAGCCAGCGCGCAGACCGCCGCAAACGACAGCGCGCGCGACCTGAAGGCCCGCGCCGATGTCCGATGTGCCGCTGGTTCCATGCTTTACGTCCTCTCGGTCACTTCTGTGTCGTGGCGGTCGTGGGCACGCCGAAACGGATGATGTTGACGCTGTCGCGCTTGATGGCGTCGTCGTCCTGGTTCGGCTGGTTGGCGTCGACCAGGCTGCGCAGCGCGAGCGACAGCGTGCCGCTCTGGCGCGCGCGGGCGAGCGTTTCGGCCTGCTCCGGCTTGAGCTCGAGCGTTGCCGTCTTGCCGACCACGACGCGCTGGCCGTTCTTCTCCTCGACGGTCTGGTCGATGGCGAGGACCCGCACGTTGGTCAGGATGGTCTCGGAATTGATGACGTCGGCGCTCGAGCCTCGGCTCGCGACCCGCTCGCGCTTGGTGAGGATGACGTCGACCTTGTCGTTGGGCAGGATGAAGCCGCCGGCGCCGGTTTCCGGCGATATCTCGGTCGAGATCGCGCGCATGCCGCTGGGCAGGATCGCGGCCATGAAGCCGGAGCCGTTGCCCTTGACGAGCTTGGTCTCGCGGATCGGCTCGCCGGCAAGGAAGGGCGAGCGGGCGATCGAACCGACGATCTGGCTCATCGCCTCGGCGCGGTCGCTGCGGCGGATGAAGGAGGACGAGGCGGCGGCGGACGGCCAGCTCTGCCACTGAAGGTCGTCGGGCGCCACGGTCTGGCCCAGCGCGATGTCGCCGCGCGCCACCAGCACGTCGGTGGTCTCCATCTGCGGCGTCTCGACCGCCGTCGGCTTGGGGTCCGAACCGCTCGCCAGATAGGCGGCGACTCCGCCGGCACAGACGGCGATGGTCAGGACGACAATCCGTGCGGTGTTCATACGCTTCACTTTCCACATCACGCCGCGACGGACCCGTCGCCGTGGTGGGGATTTGACCAGCTAAACGTCAAAGCATGGTTAATGAGGCGTATCTAAATCGCGTTAACGAGACCTTGATCCGGGCGGTGCGCGACGCTGCGCTCAGGGGCCGATGAAGCGCGCCAGATCGACCGCCTTCACCCAGTCGGTCTCCGGATAGATCATCAGCGCGCCGAGCGCGAGCGCGATGCCGTAGGGGATGCCGCTGTCGCGGTCGTGCAGGCGCTGCAGCCAGGGCTGGGAGCCGAGCACGTAGGGCAGCGGCCATTGCCGGAACTGGAGCAGCATCACGGTCAGCGCGCCGCCGAACAGCGAGGCGTAGAGCAGGTAGTTCAGCAGGTGATCGAAGCCGAACCACAGCGCGGTGGCCGCGACCACCTTGGCGTCGCCGCCGCCGATCCAGCCCATGGCGAAACAGGTGAAGGACACCGCAAGCACCGCGAGGCCGGCGCCGGCATGGACGGCGATCGCCGGCAGCGGCATGCCGCTCGCCGCCGCCATGACGAAGAAGCCCGCTACCAGCAGGATGGAGACGCGGTTGGAGATGGTCATGGTGAAGAGGTCGCTCGCGCCGGCGAACGCGATCAGCGCGGGAAACAGCAGCAGGCGGGCGAGGTCGAGGATCATGGGGATCGCCGGAAGTTCGAGCGTCGGTCGAGGCGCGAGGCTAGCCCGCAGAAATGAACAATCGTGAAATGCGACGGTGGCGGATTCGGCCGTCCGGACTCCGCCGGAGTCGTGCCGTCCTCCCGACGCAAAAAAGGCTCCGGACGGGATCGCCCGAAGCCTTTTGCGAATTCCAGGTGAGGCAGCTTACTTGAGGCTGGCCGCGATGTTCGTGAAAGTGCCGGACATCTTGGTGCCCACGCCGTTGACGGCGGTGATGATGGCGAGCGCGATGCCCGAGGCGATCAGGCCGTATTCGATCGCGGTGGCGCCAGACTCGTCCTTCACGAAACGAGCAATAAGCTTGGTCATTGGTAACTCCCTAATGAGGTGCCTGTCGAACTCTGGTCCGGTGCGGGGCGGAAGCCGCTGTGACCATGCCGTGAACCTACGGTCGAGGAATTGCAGCGCAGTTAATTCGATTGCCGAAAGTCAGGGGTATCCGGCCGTTGTTGATGACGGTAAATGGCGGTTTAATGCGATCGCGACAATTCGAGCGATTGCGCCGCGGCTGCGCTTTCGGGCGCAATAACGCCCATGTCGATCGCGCCGCGGCGATCCGGCGCACGCGGCGGCGTCGTCCTCGTTTGCAGTTCTTTCATCAATTAACGCCAGATTTGCCATGTCGGGCGCCGGCCTGCTGCGTATCGCGGGACCGGCCAGTGAATGCCCCGGAGTAGAGTATGTTGGTTCAGGCATTGCGTCGTGCGCGCGGCATCGCCGCGCTGGGTTCTCTCGCCGCCGGACTGGCGATGTCCGCAGCGGCATTCGCCGGCACCGCCGACGACATCGTCGCGGTGGTTGTCGATCAGGCCAAGATCGTCAAGCTGCCGGACAAGGTCGCCACCATCGTGGTCGGCAATCCGCTGATCGCCGACGTCACCCTGCAGCCGGGCGGCATGGTGGTCGTCACCGGCAAGGGCTACGGCGCCACCAACATGATCGCGATGGACCGTGCCGGCGGCGTGCTGGCCGACCGCTCGATCCAGGTCGAGGGTCCGGCCGACAAGCTGGTCACCGTGTTCCGCGGCGTCGAGCGCGAGTCCTATAGCTGCACGCCGGCGTGCCAGCGGCGGGTGACGCTCGGCGACGGCAAGGCCTATTTCGACGCGACGCTCGGCCAGACCGGCATCCTCAACAACCAGGTCAGCGCGGCCGGCATCCCGAGGCCGTGAGGCCGGATCGGCGCGACGGTTAACGAAGCGTTAACGCCGCGCCTCATTCTGTATCGATACGCCGCAAGCATTCGACAATCTCTGCCGTCTATTCTCCGCCGCAGTGTTCCTGCCGGTCATCCGAGGATCGACGATGGGTTCGTCCGCCATGTCTCCCCGCGCCATCAACAAGGCGTTGCGCCGTTTCCGCCGCAACCGTCGCGGCTCGGCGGCGATCGAGTTCGCCCTCGTGGCGCCGCTGTTCTTCGTGCTGCTGTTCGCCATCATCGAGACGGCGCTGATGTTCTTCGCCGCTCAGGTGCTGGAGACCGGCACGCAGGATTCCGCGCGTCTGATGCTGACCCACCAGGCGCAGGACAGCGGCATGACGCAGGCGCAGTTCAGTCAGGATCTCTGCAACCGCGTCAAGCTGCTGCTGACCTGCGACAGCGGCACCTCGAGTCCGCTCGTCATCAGCATCAAGTCGTATCGGCCCGGCACCGCGATCCCGGCCTCCGACCTCGCCGATCCGATCTCCGGCGGCGCGTTCACGGGCCAGCCGGCCTACCAGAGCTCGAGCTCCGGCGACACCGTTCTGGTGCGCACGTTCTATCAGTGGCCGCTGTTCGTCACGCAGCTCGGCTACAACATCGCCAATCTCGGCAGCGGGTCGAACAGCAAGCGGTTGCTGGCCGCGACCTATGCCTTCCGCGTGGAGCCGCAATGATGACGACGACATCGAACGGCGCGCGCCGGCTGCAACGCCTTGTCAGGCGTTTCCGCCGCAACACGCGCGGCCTCGCGGCGGTCGAGTTCGCCTTCATCCTGCCGATGATGCTGCTGATGGTGTTCGGCACCATCGAGGTATCGAGCGGGGTCGCAATCGACCGCAAGGTGACGCTGACCGCCCGCACGCTGTCCGACCTGGTGTCGCAGGGCACCCAGGTCACCAACACCGACCTTTCGAATTTCTTCAAGCTCGGCAGCGCCATCATGACGCCCTATCCGGTGACGTCGGGCACCATGACGCAGAAGATCACGGCGGTGAATGTCGACGCCTCGAAAGTCGCGAAGGTGGTGTGGAGCTTCGCCGGCACCGTCAACGGCACATCGGCGTCGGTGACGACGGGCTATGCCAAGAATACGGTGATCTCGACGATCCCGTCGGACCTGCTGGTGGCGAACACCCAGCTGATCTGGAGCGAGGTGACCTACACCTACACGCCCATTGTCGGCGCCGTGGTGACCGCGGCGCTGCCGCTCTCCGACCAGTGCTTCACCCGGCCGCGCCAGTCCCTGCGGGTGGATTACTCCGCCACCTGATAGCGACGCCGCGAATCCGGCACCGTCAACGACAAAAGGCCGTGCGATCTGCACGGCCTTGTCGTCTCGGTTGTTCGGTCGTCGCGGTTGTTCGGTAGCTGCGCCGCGGCCTGCGCGGCGCGCCCGTCAGCCGGCGGCGCGGAGATTGTCCGCCGACGACTTGCCGGAGCGGCGGTCGGCGACGATCTCGTAGCTGATCTTCTGGCCTTCGCGCAGCGTGCCGAGCCCGGCGCGCTCGACGGCGCTGATGTGCACGAACACGTCGTTGCCGCCGTCATCCGGCTGGATGAAGCCGTAGCCCTTGGTCGCGTTGAACCACTTCACAGTTCCCATGCTCACGCAGGTAGTCCTTCTCAATAGATACAGTCGAAACCCACGATGACGTGGGTAAGTGAGATCGAAATTTGGATGAGGTCGTCAGCGTCTGTACCGGCTGTACCGGTGATAGCTATGTCGTCCGGCCGAAGATCGATCTAATGATAATAGGCGAAAAACCCCTTCAAAACAATCCTGACGGGCGGATTTTTCGGGCGCAGGCCGCGCGCGGCCGCGCCGGGCGACCGCGTGTCGCATGTCTGCGCCGGGAAGCGGCGGCCTACCGGCGGCGGAACTGGCCGCGCGGCGGCGCGCCGCGGGGCGGCGCGGAGCCGCCGGGCCGCTCGTCCTTGTGGCGGAAGATGAGGCGGCCCTTTTCCAGATCGTAGGGCGACATCTCGACGGTCACCCTGTCGCCGGCGAGCGTCTTGATGCGGTTTTTCTTCATCTTGCCGGCGGTGTAGGCGATGATTTCGTGTCCGGCGTCGAGCTGGACGCGATAGCGCGCATCGGGAAGGATTTCGGTCACCAGTCCTTCAAACTGGATCAGTTCTTCTTTGGCCATGGGGCTCCGGGTCCTCGGATCGAAGGTCTCTTTGGATAGGCTCTAAACCGTTCAGGGGCGTTGCGGGCGCCCTTGCGTCGGCCGATTTTGCGCGGGACGGCTTTGCCGATGCAAGAACGCGACACCCTGAATTCCCTCGGTCCGGGCGCCCTGCGGCGCGGCGTTCCGCGCGGCCTGCGGCTGCGGCGTGCTGCCGCCGCGCCGGCGCCGGCGGCGCGGGCCCTGCGATCCGGGCGCGGCCTCGCTCGCGCGCGGGCTGTGACCATGGCCATGCGCCGGACCGGACCGGGCGGGCCGCTGCTGCGCGGGGGCGGGCGCGGCCGGACGCTGGTGGCCCGGCGTGCGGCGGTCTTCCTTCGGCAGCGTGATGCGGATCAACTTCTCGATGTCGCGGACATAGGCGTGCTCCTCGCCGGCGCACAGCGAGATGGCGATGCCGTCGGCGCCGGCGCGCGCGGTGCGGCCGATGCGGTGGACGTAGGTCTCCGGCACGTTCGGGATCTCGAAGTTGACGACGTGGCTGATGCCGTCGACGTCGATGCCGCGCGCGGCGATGTCGGTCGCGACCAGCGTGCGGATGTCGCCGTTGCGGAACGCGGCGAGCACGCGCTCGCGGTGGTTCTGCGACTTGTTGCCGTGGATGGCCTCGGCGGCGATGCCGGCCCTGGCGAGGCCCTTCACCACCTTGTCGGCGCCGTGCTTGGTGCGGGTGAAGACCAGCGCGCGGTTGACCTGCTCGGACTTCAGAAGCTCGGCGAGGATCGCGGGCTTGGCGGTGTGGTCGACATGGATGACGCGCTGGTCGATGCGCTCGGCGGTGGAGGCGACCGGGGTCACCGCCACGCGGGCCGGGTCGCGCAGCATCTGCGCGGCGAGATCGGCGATGTCCTTCGGCATGGTGGCCGAGAAGAACAGCGTCTGCCGGCGCTGCGGCAGCTTGGCGACGATTTTGCGGATGTCGTGGATGAAGCCCATGTCGAGCATGCGGTCGGCCTCGTCGAGGACGAGGAATTCGACCTGATTGAGCTTGAGCGCGTTGCCCTGCACGAGGTCGAGCAGGCGGCCGGGCGTGGCCACCAGCACCTCGACGCCGCCCATCATGGCGCGGACCTGGCGGCCCATCGGCACGCCGCCGATGGCGAGCGCCGAGGTCAGGCGCAGGTGGCGGCCGTAGGCGTTGAAGCTGTCGAGGATCTGCCCGGAAAGCTCGCGGGTCGGGCTCAGCACCAGCACGCGGCAGCTCTTGGGCTGCGGCTTGATGCGGTTCTCCAGCAGGCGGTGCAGGATCGGGAGCGCGAAGGACGCGGTCTTGCCGGTGCCGGTCTGGGCGATGCCGATGACGTCGCGGCCGGTGATGGCGAGGGGAATGGTCTGGGCCTGGATGGGCGTGGGCGTAACGTAGTTCTCGTCCTTGAGAGCACGCGCGATGGGATCGGCGAGGCCGAAATCCTGAAAAGAAGTCAAAGGGTATCTTTCTTATGAGTCCGTGCGCGCGCCCGGCGGAATGCCGGGTGCGGGCGGGTGTCGGAGACACCCGCGTGTCTGGGGCGTCGGTTTCGGTTAGCTGATGAAAGGCAAGCCAGAAACCGTTGGGACGGGATCAGAACACGCGGCTCGCAGGGACCTGATGATTCTCAAGGTCGTGGCGATGATATGGCCCAGGAACGCGGCGCTTTCAAGGACGATATCGGCGGCCGCCTCCGCGCCCCGCCGCAGCCGCCGGCCTGTTCAGCCGCCGCATCCGGTGTGTATGCCTGAAATTTAACCATCGATCAGATGGTGCACGATAATTCGGCAAGTTGCCGAAAGCGGCGCCAGCAGCGAAAGCCGCCGAGCGGGGCGCCGGTGCCGGCAAAACCCCAAAATTTAAAATAATCCATATAAATCAAGATATTATATGGCGGCAAGGCCATGGCATGGTTCTTGCGATTCCCTTTGACGCAGGCGGCCGCGGGGTCGTCGCACAGCGTTTCCACGTCTGCGTCAGGGAGATGACATCGCATGCTTACGCATTTCAACACGATCGCGGCCGCGCCGCTCAGCCGCCGCCGCTGGCTGGCCGCGACCGCGGGTCTTTTTTTCGGCCTCGCCACGATCGGTGGCGCCAGGGCCGCCGACGACACCATCAAGGTCGGCGTCCTTCATTCCCTGTCCGGCACCATGGCCATCAGCGAGACCACGCTGAAGGACACGGTGCTGTTCCTCATCGACGAGCAGAACAAGAAGGGCGGCGTGCTCGGCAAGAAGCTCGAGGCCGTGGTGGTCGATCCGGCGTCGAACTGGCCGCTGTTCGCGGAGAAGGCGCGCGAGCTCATCACCAAGGACAAGGTCGCCGTGGTGTTCGGCTGCTGGACCTCGGTGTCGCGCAAGTCGGTGCTGCCGGTGTTCAAGGAGCTCAACTCGATCCTGTTCTATCCGGTGCAGTACGAGGGCGAGGAGAGCGAGCGCAACGTGTTCTACACCGGCGCTGCGCCGAACCAGCAGGCGATCCCCGCCGTCGACTACCTGATGAAGGAAGAGAAGGTGCAGCGCTGGGTTCTCGCCGGCACCGACTACGTCTATCCGCGCACCACCAACAAGATCCTCGAAGCCTATCTGAAGTCCAGGGGCGTCAAGGCCGAGGACATCATGATCAACTACACGCCGTTCGGTCATAGCGACTGGCAGACCATCGTCGCCGATATCAAGAAGTTCGGCTCGGCGGGCAAGAAGACCGCGGTGGTGTCCACCATCAACGGCGACGCCAACGTGCCGTTCTACAAGGAGCTCGGCAACCAGGGCATCAAGGCCACCGACATTCCGGTGGTGGCGTTCTCGGTCGGCGAGGAAGAGCTCGCCGGCATCGACACCAAGCCGCTGGTCGGCCATCTCGCCGCCTGGAACTACTTCGAGTCGATCAAGACACCGGAGAACGAGAAGTTCATCAAGGAGTGGCAGGCCTACACCAAGAATCCGAAGCGCGTCACCAACGACCCGATGGAGGCGCACGTGATCGGCTTCAACATGTGGGTGAAGGCGGTGGAGAAGGCGAAGTCCACCGACGCCGACAAGGTGATCGACGCGCTGCCCGGCATCGAGGCGCCGAACCTGACCGGCGGCGTGTCGACGATGCTGCCGAACCACCACATCACCAAGCCGGTGTTCATCGGCGAGATCAAGGCCGACGGCCAGTTCGACGTGGTGTGGAAGACCCCCGGCCTGGTGCCCGGCGACGC
>JACDJC010001937.1_pt1 | contig 17218 bp, 9 predicted proteins | sample 7454191 | NCBI WGS metagenome assembly JACDJC01 (sample SAMN14253291, study PRJNA609438) | sludge metagenome | isolation source: sludge after 25d culture with pyrite and EDTA | collected 2018-12-20 | reverse complement strand
CGGCTGCGATCCTCCTTGCCGGGCCGCGGCGGCAGCGGCGGCAGGATGCCAAAGTTGGCCTTCATCGGCTGGAAATCGCGCGCGGCGGCGTGGGTCACGTAATGACAAAGCGCGCCGAGCATAGTCGTGGGAGGCAGGATAACCGGAAAATGACCCTGCAACAAGCGGGCAGCATTCACACCCGCCAGCAACCCTGTGCCCGCATTGCCGACATATCCTTCGACGCCGACAATCTGCCCGGCGAAGAACAGATCGGCCCGGCCGCGAAACTGCATGGTTGGCTGCAACATGGCCGTTGAGTTGATGTAAGTGTTGCGATGCATCATCCCGTAACGGGCAAATTCAGCCTGCGCCAGACCGGGGATCAAGCGCAACACACGCTTCTGATCGCCCCACTTGAGATTCGTCTGGAAGCCCACCATGTTATAGAGCGAGCCGATCAGATTGTCCTGCCGCAATTGGACAACGGCATGAGGCCGTCGCCCGGTGCGTGGGTCAGTCAGCCCAACCGGCCGCATCGGGCCAAACGCCGGCGCCTCGTGCCCGCGCGCGGCCAGGGCTTCCACAGGCATGCACCCCTCGAAGAAATGGGGGTCTTCGCGCTCGAACTGCTTCAGTGTGATCGTCTCGGCCGCCAGCAAAGCCTCGATGAACGCTCCATACTCCTCGCGCGTCATGGGGCAGTTAATGTAATCCCCCTCCGTTTGCTCGCCTCGCTCGTAGCGCGACTGGCGAAATGCGATTGACATGTCGATGCTGTCCGCCTGCACAATGGGCGACACGGCGTCATAGAAATAGAGATATTCCTGTCCGGCCAACGCAGCGATCTGCTCGGCCAATGCGGCCGACGTGAGCGGGCCGCTGGCAATGATGGCCGGACCGTCAGGAATCGAAGGCATCTCCTCCGGCACCAATGTGATGCGGGGGTGGGCGGCAACGCGCTCCGTCACGCGCCGGGCGAATCCCTCGCGGTCGACGGCCAGCGAGGAACCGGCCGGCACGGCCGTTTCCTCGGCGCAGGCCAGAATAAGCGAGCCAAGTCCGCGCAGTTCGGCCTTGAGCAATCCTGGAGCCTTGTGGGCCAAATCGGAGCCAAGCGAATTGCTGCACACCAGTTCGGCCAACCAGGGTGTTTCGTGGGCCGGGGTCATGCGACCGGGACGCATCTCGTAAAGGCGAACGTTGACACCCGCCTCGGCCGCCTGCCAGGCCGCCTCGCTGCCCGCCAGTCCGCCGCCGATAATTATCAGTTCCTGGGTCATGAGGATATTTTATCATATTGGGAGCAAGGGAGATTGCTATCGTCCCCAGTCTCCCGGTCTGCTGCTATAATTCCCTCCACAAGACAGGTGCCCCATGATTGATACGACTTCTGTACCCGACGAACACGGCAGATTCGGCCCCTTTGGCGGCCAGTTCGTGCCGGAGACATTGATGCCCGCGCTGGAAGAGTTGCTGGCCGCCTATGAAGACGCACGACAGGACCCCAACTTCATCGACGAGTTTGAATATCTGCTGCGTAGTTACGTCGGCCGCCCCTCGCCGCTGACTCACGCCCGGCGATTGTCGGAAAAGCTGGGCGGGGCGCAAATCTATTTCAAGCGCGAGGATCTGAACCACACCGGCGCGCACAAGATCAACAATGCCCTGGGCCAGGCGCTACTCGTCCGGCGGATGGGCAAGCAGCGCGTTGTGGCCGAGACGGGGGCCGGGCAGCATGGCGTCGCCACCGCCACGGCCTGCGCCCTGCTCGGACTGGAGGCCGTCGTCTACATGGGCGAGGTCGACATAGCCCGCCAGCAGCCCAACGTCTACCGCATGCGCCTTTTGGGGGCGGAGGTGCGGCCGGTATCCTCCGGTAGCCGCACGCTGAAGGATGCCATCAACGAAGCCATCCGTGACTGGGTGACAAACGTAGCGGCCACCCATTATCTGCTGGGGTCGGTGCTGGGGCCGCATCCCTACCCGCTCATGGTGCGCGACTTCCAGAGCGTCATCGGCCGCGAGGCGCGCGAACAGGTACTGGCCACCTGCGGCCGGCTACCCGACGCGATCGTCGCCTGCGTCGGCGGCGGCAGCAACGCAATGGGCATCTTCCATGCCTTCCGCGACGACGAGGCCGTTGATCTGATCGGCGTCGAGGCCGGAGGCGAGGGTATCGCCGGCGGCCGCCACGCCGCTCGCTTCGCCGATCCCGACGTGGCCCGCATCGGCGTGCTCCACGGCACCAAGAGCTACGTCATGCAGACAGCCGACGGACAGATCAGGGAGACCCACAGCATCAGTGCCGGGCTGGACTATCCCAGCGTCGGGCCGGAACATGCCTGGCTGCGCGATCGGGAGCGAGCGTTCTACACTTACGCCACCGACGACGAGGCGCTGACCGCCTTCCATGAACTGTCGCGAACTGAGGGAATCATCCCGGCTCTGGAGTCGGCCCACGCCGTGGCCGAAGCGATCAGGCGCGCGCCGACGATGGGACGTGACCGGATATTGCTGGTGAACCTTAGCGGCCGGGGGGATAAAGACCTGGATACGGTGCTGCGGTTGATGGAGGAATAAGCGGCTAGCCCCGCTTCCCGATCAATCGTTCCCTGCGGTGGAGAAGCTCCGCTCGAGTCAGGCGTGTATTAGGCGTCAGCGGCAGCCGCTCCAGCAACGTCAGTGCCCGCTCCGTCCACTCCAGAGCCGTGCCGGCGTCCTTTTCCTGCCACTCGAAATGTTTCGCCAGCTCCACGTGGGCCGTAATGTCCCCGGCACTGGTGAAGGCGATTTGCTGCCAGGCAATCACCGCCTCGGCGCGACGGTCACTTTGCTTGTAGAGCGTCGCCAACCGGTAGAGCGCCTGGTGATACGCCTCAAGCGGCAGGTCACCATCCAGCGCCCCGCGCAACGTCCGCTCCGCTTCTTCGTGGAAGCCCAGGTCGGCCTGCCACCGGCCCAGACTCACCTGGTCGAGCGCGTCGTCGCAGCGCGAGGTGGATAGGTGGCGGAAGATGCGCCCGGCCAGTGTCACCATCGAGAGCATGTCCATCTCGTTGTGGTAGAAGACGCGGGTCAGCTCGCTTGCGTCGCCGGTACGCAGGTAGTTGTGATAGAGGGACGGAATCAGCCAGCCGGGCACATCATCCTGCGTTCGATGCAGACCCAGCAGGTTCTGCTCAAGCGCGCCCAGGGCGCAAGAGCCAAGCCGCGACCGGAAGAGGCGACGAGCCGGAGGCAGCAGGTCGATGTGGGGCAGGTCGGGCAGACGGCCGCGCCGTCGGTTCATCAGATAGCGGTTATCGAGCAACGGCACGTCGAACGAGCGGCCGTTGAAGGTGATCAATCCCGCCTTGCCGTCGAGCAGCGCGTCGAGCTGATGTAACATCTCCGGCTCGTCGCCGTGGTCGCGCAAAAAGTATTGACGCACGACCAATACATCGCGCGAAGTCGTTTCATCGCCGCCGGCCGGCGGATGTGGTTCGAAGAACGCAACGCCGACCATAAAGGCCAACGCTCCCGCCCCGGCCAGACCGGTTGTCTCGGTGTCGAGGAAGAGGAAATCACGAAAGCTGGACCCGGCCAATCGATCATCCATGGCATAGCGTGCGCCTTCGTCGGGACGAAGCGCCAGCAGGTCATCCAGTGTGTCCTGCCCGTGACGATGGTGCGTCGGGTAGACGCGATCGACAACAAAGCAGGCGCCCTCGTCGGCCTCAATCAGGCGACCGCCGGGCAACAGCGTTTCCAGGGTTGGTGGAACGTGGGGATCGAACCGCGCGGCAGCCGGCTCCGCGCGCAAAATGTGGGGCGACGCCGGCCGGATATGGCGCGCGCCCTTATTGACCCCCAGGCGACGAAGGAGCGAAGCAACCTCATCGTTCATTTGTTCGATTGTACGTGCGCAACAGGGCAATGACAAGAGCACGGCGTCGTCTTATTGGGCCTGTTCCCCGTATCTACGCAATAATAAGGCAAGCATGATTACGGGCCGCGGGAGATTACCCTTTCGACCCTTTCGGGATTACAATAGAGTGGTATGGGTGTGGATAATCCGTTTTTCCATCGTGGGGCCATCCGGCACGCTGAGGACTTTATTGGCCGCGAAGCCGAATTGAACCAGATGTTGGGGTTGCTGCGCAACGGCCAGAGCGTATCCCTGATCGGGCCGCGGCGAATCGGCAAAAGTTCGCTCTTGCTGCACCTGAGCGACCCGGACGTGCGACGCTCTTTTCGTCTGGGACCGTCGCACTCGCTATTCGTCCTGCTCGACTGCCAGGAACTGGCCGACTCGCCGCCCGAGGAAGTGTATGAGCTTCTTCTCGATGGACTGCTCGACACTGCCACCGCGGCAGACCTGAAGCTCGACACTGCCACGCAACCGGGAACCTATCGCGCGCTTGACCGCGCTCTGCAACAGGTTTATCAACAGGGGAACAGCGTTGTCGTTCTGCTGGACGAGTTCGAGTTGCTCGCGGCCAATCAGCATCTGACACCATATTTCTTCGCCCGGTTGCGTGGATTGACGACCAAATACGGCCTGGCGTATCTGACGGCCAGCCAGCGCCCCCTGTTCGCCATTACGGCCGAGGAAGCAGTACTCAGCTCTCCATTTTTCAACATCTTCGTCACCATGCCTCTGGGACTTTTCAACGTAGCTGAGGCGAACGAGTTGTTCCAGGAGCGATTGGCAAGGACGACGGTCACGTTTACGCCCGAACTTATAGAGTACTTGCTCGATCTGGTTGGGTCTCATCCGTTTTTCCTCCACATCGCCGGATACCATGCAGTCCAGGCACTCATCAGCGGAGAATTACATCTCAACGCGGATACGACAGTCACCGATTTCTACGTCCTGGATGGGCCGATTGAACTGGAAGCGGATTCGCATCTCGGTTATCTGTGGCAAAACCTGACCCCCGAAGAGCAGCACGTACTGGCAACGGCCGACGGCCCAATAGAAACTCTGCGCCAACTGGAACAGCAATGCCTGTTGCAGCGAATCGACGGAGCCTATCGCTACAGTAGCGACATCCTGCGGCGATTTGTGCGACGACAGAATGTTTCCGGCTTGGTGCAGGGCGGGCCATTTGTCATCGATGAACAGCGGCATCAGGTCTGGGGCAATGGGCAGGAGATGAGCCTGACCACCTCGCAATTCAGCATTCTCGTGCAGCTGTGTCGACATGCGGACCAGGTCGTGCGGGGAGAAGAACTGGAGATGGCGGTTTGGGGTGATGTATTGGTAGACGACCCGGACAGGTTGAAGACGTTGATCAAACGCCTGCGCCGGGCGGTCGATCCGTTCGGCAATTGGATCGTCAGTGAGCGCGGTGTGGGGTATGCCCTGCGGCCGCCGGAAGAGTAGCCGCCCGCCGATCGGCGCGCACAAACCGTTGAGACGCATCGTCGCTTTATTACATTACATGCCCTCTGCGTTACGCGGCCGGCGCCTTGGCATTCTCCGGATGCCCGCCTTGGCGGTTGCCATTCTGGTTCTGTTTGCCTCTTCGCGCACGGCACACGCCCAGGGCCAATCCCGCTCACAAAGCTACTGGCAATATGCCGCCTCCGGCCGGCTCAATACCGTCGTGACGGCCGACGTTAACGGTGACGGGATCGATGAGTTCCTCGTTCTCGACGAAAACAGCCAATTGACCTTGCTGACGGCCAATGGGCATCAGGAATGGTCCTATCTCAGCCCTCGACCCATTTCCACAATCGGGGCGCTGAGCGGATCAGACGCGCTCAACCCTGTCCAGGACATCGTTATGGCCGGGTTGGGCCATCTTATGCTCCTCGATAGCGAGGGCAATGAGTTGTGGCGTGTGCCGTTACCGGACACCGCCGTACCTGTCGAGACAGGCTCCTATGACTTCGATCGGGATGGAATCGAAGATATTCTGGTCCTCCTGGCTTCCGGTCAACTACTCGCCTATAGCCCGTCGGGAGACAATCTGTGGCAATTCGCGGGGCAGGAAAACCTGACAACTAACGTCAATCCACATATGATCGTGGATGATTTTGACGGAGATGGCGAGGACGAAATTGTCCTGGGCCTGTTTACACCACGTCGGTTCAGCGAGATCCTCTATCTGGACGACGGTTCAATTCAATGGCGACAGGCGATCTCGCGGCGCATTACGACCCTTGTCGCCGCGCCGTTCACCACTGCCGCCGGCAACTTGATTGCAGTGGGGACTAATTTCGGACAACTCGCCCTCTACTCGCCTACCGGCGAACTGGCCTGGTTCCGCACGGTTAATCGCGCCATCACGAGTCTATCCTTCGTTGGGCTGCCGGATGAGCAGGTGCTTGCCGTGGGTACAGAATCCGGTAGCGTAATCGCCTACACGGCCGAAGGGCGGCGACTATGGACGAACAATCTGGCCAAGGATGCCAACCGGCGAGTGCTGGCTCTGCTTCCGGCAGGCGGGCGCACCGCCGCCGGACGGGTTCCGTTGGCCGCCATTCTGGAGCCAATCTCCGAATCGAGCGAGTTGGCCGACATCTTGCTTCTGGGCAACAACGGCCAGACGCTGGCCAAGCTCAACGACACCGATCTGCCCGATCTCACTCGTCTGGTGGACGTTAACGGCGACAGTCACCACGAACTGCTGCTGGCGCGGTTCGCCACACTGCAACTAATTGGTCTGGGCATTGGCGACAGTGAATACATTCAGGAATGGGAATACGCGCTCGATGCTGCGCCCACGGCATCCCTGGTTGTCGATCTCGACGAGGACGGCGAAGAAGAAATCATCGTCGGCACACGTGACGGACGGTTACACAGTCTGGGGGTCGATCGCATGATTCGCTGGCTCAACGCGCCGGGCGAAGAGATTGCCTATTTGGGGCGCATCCGTTATTCGCTCAGCGAACCGCCTCGTATTGCCGTCGTTCGTCGCCAGCGACTGTCGATCAACGATGTCGCGGATGAGGAAGTGCCTAGCGCCAGTTGGCTGGAACTGCGAAATGCAACCGGTGAGAGATTGTGGGAAGTTACTATCCCGGCGCGAGTGACTGCCCTTACGCTTGATGACCGGCTGGGATCAGGTGAACCATCATCCATCCTGATCGGCACGCTGGAAGGCCGGGTATTGGCCTACAGCCTCGACGGCAACTTGCAATGGCAATATGACATTGAAGAGTTGGCCGGTGGGGTTCGAAGTCTGGCTGTCTTCAATGAAGGCGTCGGCAAGCCCAACTCGATTCTGGTCGTCGGCTCAAATCACATGATCCGGCTGTTGCCTCTGGGCAGCGGGATCATCAGGTACAATCTGGTTTCATTCGAGAACGAGATTGTGGCCGTTTATCCGGTACAGACGTCGGTTGGCCAATTGCTTTCTGTCGGACTGGTCGTGTTCACGGCCGACGGTTACGCACACGGTCTCAATCAGCGTGGTATCGAGATGGCGCAATGGGCATGGCCGCAAGCACTTACCGGCCTGCCAAGCGTTATTGAACCATCGGGACAGAGTTTCGTCGAGGTCTTCCAGGAAAATGTGACCGCTTTCCTCATTGCTACCGAAAGTGGTGATCTGGAGCAACTCACAATCACCGATAATCAACCCGTCGTCACGTGGAGCCTGAAGGGGGTCGGCCCCATTCTAGCCATCAGTTGGGATGATCTCGATAAGGATGGGCGGCCGGATACCGGGGCGATCGGCGCGCGCGACGGCAAGGTGTGGCTCTACGAGCAAATCCAGACCCCGAACCCGCGCCGCATTCTGGAGCTTCCGCTCACCAGCAGTGCATTCGACCTGGCGCTGCTGAAGCGCACCTCGCGACAATCGCCCGATCTGCTCGCCATTACGCAAAACGGGTTGATCAGGCTATTTCGGGAAGAAGAAAATCGACCGCCACTGCTCACCCATCCCGAGGTGGAAATGGATCAGAACCAGTTCTCTATCGGCGTCCAGGTGAAAGATGTGGAGAACGATAGTGTGGCCGTGCAACTGGAGTTGCGCGATGAAGTCAATAACACCTGGCTCCCGCTGTCGGAGCAAAAATTGGCATCGGGTAATGGACAGTTGTTCTGGCCCGGGGTTACAGTGCCGGACGGTACAACACAGATCAACTACCGTTTCCGGTTCAGCGATGGTTTCTACCGCGGTTACGTGACGCCGCCCCCCGGTCCCGAAGTCGCGCCCGGGGCAAGCAGAGAGATAGTGCCTGTGTTGGCCGGATCAGTCGGTCTTCTCCTGTTGGTAGGGTTTGTTGCCTACCTTCGCCAGGCACAGACACCCGCGGCTCAGGCCGGCCGCTTTTATGGTCGGCTGACACAGGAAAGGGCAAGAACCCTGCCGCTGCTGGAGCAAAGATATGCATCCGTCAGCGGCTCGCCCGATTTTCTATTGCAGCTTGCCAATAGCGCCCGGCGTGCCGGCGATGCGAATCTCGCCAACCTGGCCGACGGACTTTTTCTGTTAGGTAACCGGCCACAAGCGGGATTGCCGATCATCACCCACACCCTGGATGACATCACTGCTACCGGCAAGGAATGGGAAGGGCTTTCGCAGCATCAGCTTATCTACAAAACCTGTCAGGCCATGCTCGAAGCGCCCTCCATAACCGAACTGGTGCTCGTGCGCCCGCAGTTCGTTCATTTGCTTGCCGCGCTGGAAGAGAAAAAGGAATGGTCGCCGATCCTGGAGACGCTTCTACCGGTACTGACCAATATGCGGGATAGCGAGCGGGTCGAGGCTGCCAGCGATCGACTGGTCTATCTCAATCAGGCGGCCGTTCGCCTGCGACAAGTGCAGGATCAACTCCCGCAATTCACTCCCAGCGTCGAACGCACGCTGGTTCGGGCCATAGCCCGGCGCTGGGCAGGCCTGCTGACGGCGGAAATCGAAGAGCAACGCGGACGCGCCGAGTTAGAGGTGTCATTGTTGACCAAGCGGCTGGCTCCAAACGGACAGACCCACGTCGCCATGGAGATTCGTAATACCGGCCGCGCGGCCGCGGAAAATATCGTTGCAGTTCTGGACGATAACCCATCCTATCAGGTCCGCAGCGAGCCACAAGTGATCCCGTTTTTACCGTCCGGCCACTCGCGGCAAGTGCGCTTCCTCATCGAGCCGCAAGCCGAGGAGCGATTCCGGGTCGGGCTGTCGCTAACCTACGACGATCGCAACCGTCACGACAAGACAGCCGCGTTCGGCGACATGGTTCACTTGCTGCCGCCAATCCGGGAGTTTGTCCCGGTTGCCAACCCCTATTTGCCGGGAACACCGCTGCGGAAGGATAGTCCCCTCTTCTTCGGACGTGAAGACCTGTTCGATTTTATCGCCGAACATGCCGGCTCACACAGCCAGCGCAACGTCTTCATGCTGGTCGGTCAGCGGCGAACCGGCAAGACCTCCCTCCTGTTGCGTCTTGAGGAATATCTCCCCCCCCAACTCTTGCCGGTCTATATCGACTGCCAATCGCTCGGCGTTTCACCGGGTATGCCCGCCCTGCTCCAGGAATTCGCCTGGCACATCGCCGATGCTCTGAACGCGCGAGGGATTGAATTGGCCGTGCCCGAATTGACGTCATGGCAAAGCGACCCGACACGTGTCCTCCAGCGGGAGTTTCTTCCGGAAGTGCGCCGGCTCTTGCCACCGGATATAACCTTGTTGCTGGTCTTCGACGAGTTTGAGGCGTTCGAGTCAATGGTAGCCGACGGCATCTTGCCGCGTACTTTCTTCCCCTATATGCGCCATCTGATGCAGCATAGCAACGGATTGGGTTTCGTATTTGTCGGCACACGCAGGCTGGAGGAAATGAGCGCCGATTACTGGTCAGTGCTCTTTAATATTGCCCTCTATCGCAAAATCGACTTTCTCAGTCCCGATGCAGCGCAGCGGTTGATCTGTGAGCCGGTGGCCCCCCACCTGATATATGACGATCTGGCGCTTGACAAGATATTGCGCGTCACGGCCGGGCACCCTTACTTTCTCCAACTCGTCTGCTATACGCTCGTGAAGCAGGCCAACCAGCAAAAGACCGGCTACGTGACAATCTCCGACGTCAACGTGGCACTCGATGAAATGCTTCGTCTCGGCGAGGTTCACTTTGCCTATCTCTGGCAGCGCTCCAATCCGGCCGAGCGCGCCGTACTGGCCGCGGTCTCCCGTCTGATGGACCGCAATGAGCCGCTCCATCCCGAGGAGATCATCGATTACCTGGAATCGTACAGCATTGAACCGAACCCGGCCGAGGTGACTCACGCTCTCAACTCGCTGGTTGAGCGAGATGTGATGCGCGAGGTGACCGAAGAAGGAAAGTCTTTATACGAGCTTCGCATCGGCCTGGTTGGTCAATGGGTGGCGCAAAATAAAAGCCTGAGCAAGCTGCACGTGCATCTGGAGAGCTAAAGCTCCTTCGGCCGCCATACCCCAATCAATTCGTAACTCCCTTCCCGCCTCAGCCTCTGCCATGTATCGATTGGCAGGCGAAATGCGGCCAGCGCCGCCGTGGGCATTCGCTCATCATGGCCACTAAGGCGACCGACCAACTCCTCAAGGCCCGGGTTATGCCCCACGAGCATCAGGGTCGTCACGCTGTCGGCCACCCGACATGCTACGTCCAGATACTCATCAGCCTCAGCGAGATAGAGCGCGTCAGTGTAGCGAATATCCCCGTCGTAGGACGACGATAGCGCCACTAATTCGGCCGTCGTGGCGGCCCGTTTGGCTGCCGAGGAAATGATCAGGTCTGGAGTCAGATCAAGCCCGGAGAGTAGCCGGCCCATGCGCGGTGCGTCCTCGCGCCCTCGGTTATTCAACGGCCGCTCGAAATCCGACAATCGATCGTTATCCCAACTTGATTTGGCATGTCGAAGCAGCAGCAAGGTCTTCATGGGAATATCCTTCTATAAACAGCCGGCGCTCGCAACACAAACAAAAAGGGGCGCTCCATTCGCACCCCTTCCACTTGCTCAATCTATCTAACCCATCGCCAACTTCATTCCAGAGCTACAACTCGTCCACGGATTCGATGATCCGCCCAACCAGGCCATATTCTCTGGCCTGGACTGCCGACATCCAGAAATTCCGATCCGTATCCTCTTCCACCTTCTCAATCGACTGGCCAGTCTGACGGGCGAAAATCTCATTGAGACGGCGGCGCATCTTGATGATCTCCTGGGCCTCAATGGCGATATCCGACGCCTGGCCGGTGGCCCCGCCCGCAGGCTGATGCAACAAAAAGCGGGTATTGGGCAGGCTGTAGCGGTTTTCCACGTCGGCCGCGGCGTAGATCAGCGCGCCCGCGCTGGCAACCCAGCCGGTGCCGATCACCTTGACCGGCGACTTGACGAAGCGGATCATGTCAAAGATGGTATCGCCCGATTCAACGTGACCGCCCGGCGAGTTGATGAATATCCGAATTTCTTCGTTCGATTCGGCATCCATCACCAGCAGTCGCTTGGTGATATCCATCGCCACATTCATATCGATTTGCCCATAGATCAGGATGGTGCGGTTCTTCAGCAACCGATCTTCCATCGAGCGCGGGCCGTTATCCTTGTTTCCGGATTTTTCCGGGCTTTCCTCGTCCGGCTCCACGACAGGTTCCACTTCAGGCAGATCCTCGTCATCGTCTTCGTCATCCATCAGGGGATGGAATCCTTTGTCGTTCATCATTCGTATTGTTTCTCCTCAGGGTTGCCGGAGCAACCTTTACCGGATCAATTATAGGCATAACAGGCAACTCGAGCATCCGTCGAACGGGTAGCAGGAAACCAGCCCGGCGTCGGACGGATGCTCGATGTTAGCGGCGTACTCAGCTTGCGCAATCAGCGGCGCAGGTTCGAAAACGCCTTCATTCCCGGGTAGATGGCCGCGTCGCCGAGGTCTTCCTCGATGCGCAACAACTGATTATATTTAGCGATCCGGTCGCTGCGCGCGGGAGCGCCGGTCTTGATTTGCCCGGCGTTGAGCGCCACAACCAAATCAGAGATCGTAGCGTCTTCAGACTCGCCGCTGCGATGCGAAACAACGGCCGTCCAGCCGTTGCGCTGAACCAGGTTGACGGATTCGATGGCTTCGGTCAGCGTGCCGATCTGGTTGACCTTGCACAACAAACTGTTGGCCGCCTTGTGATCGAGAGCGGTCTGAATGCGTTTCACGTTCGTCACGAGCAGATCGTCGCCGACGATTTGCAGGCGGTCGCCCAGCCGTTCCACCATGAGCGCCCAGTTGTCCCAATCATCTTCGTACAAACCATCCTCGATGGAGATGATCGGGTACTTATCGACCCACGATTCCCAGAAATCCACCATCTCGCGACCGGTCAGCGACTTGCCCTCAACCTTCAGATGGTACTTGCCGTCTTCATAGAACTCGGATGCGGCCGGATCCATGGCCAGCATAATCTGCTCCCCGGCTGTATATCCGGCTTCGCGAATGGCTTCCAGGATCAGATCAAGCGCCTCACTATTGGCCGACACGCGCGGGGCAAAACCACCCTCGTCGCCGACGGTTGTGCTATACCCCTTCTTGCTCAGAACCTTCTTCAGGCTATGATAAATTTCGACGCCCCAGCGCAGTCCTTCGCTATAGGACGACGCGCCGACAGGCATGACCATGAACTCCTGCATGTCGGTCGCCCCGGCGGCGTGCTTGCCGCCGTTCATAATGTTCATCATTGGAACCGGCAGCGTCCGGCCGCCGACGCCACCCAGGTACCGGTAGAGCGGCAGCCCCTGCCCGGCGGCCGCGGCATGGGCCACAGCCAGCGAGACGCCCAGGATGGCATTCGCACCCAGACGGCTTTTGTTTTCCGTGCCGTCCAGCTCGATCATCGTCAGATCGATGCCCGCCTGATCGATCGCCTGCCAGCCGACGATGGCTTCGGCGATTTCATCGTTTACGGCATCGACGGCTTGTAAGACACCCTTACCGCCATAGCGTTTCTTGTCTCCGTCCCGCTTCTCCCATGCCTCATGTATGCCGGTGGAAGCGCCGGAAGGGACAATGGCCCGTCCCATGGCGCCATCATATAAAGTCACCTCAACTTCAACTGTCGGGTTGCCGCGCGAATCAAGAACCTCGCGCGCGTGCACTGATTCAATGTAGTCCATTGATATTCTCCTTGGAGTGTAAAACCTGGATTGTAAACAAGCTGAAAATTCGTAGAGGTAGCTCAAACTATACTTAATCTCCCATCATCCCGCAAACATCATTTGCTGCCTGCCTGGGTAATAAGAAACGGGGCGCCCCTATTGCGCATGAGTTGACCGACGGCTATAACTGCCGGTATGATCCGTGATGTGCAGTCCCAACACAGCCTCGAATATCTCGCATTGTGGCAGGACGTACTGACTGATCTCCAGGACGTCTTCGACGTTCACTTCGTCTGCGCCAGTTTCTCGTCCCACCTTGCCAGGCATGCAGGCGCGCGCGCACTGGTGGCCGTGGCCGACAGTGAAGCCAAGTGCTACGACCTGTGGATCACAGACCCTGACGGAATTACAACCCAGCATCGCTGGACGAAAGAAGAAGCCGGCATTGAACCGCTGCTAGCGCATACACGCCCAACACGCATCGACAAACTGGAACTACCCGCAATCCAGATTATCTCAGGCCGGCTTTGGCTGGAATCGAAGCAGCATATCCTCATTGCGCCGCTATTGCAGGAACAGCGCCCCTATCAGGCTTTCCCCCCCACACTATTGGCGTTACTCGACCCACCCGATTCCACACCTTTCGATGGCCGGACCATCCAGCAGATTGCCGATCTGATGTGTGTCTTTCTGGACCGGGCCGCGCTACGACAGGAGGTTGACCGCCGGACAATTGAGTTCGCCGTCATCACCGACATCAGCCACGCACTCAGTTCGACGTTAAACGTTCAGCAGATCTATCAACTACTAACCGGACCGATTCGACGAACCCTGAATGTGGAAACCCTCTCCATCGGCCTCATCGAGCCGGTCACGGGGGACATCGTATTTGTCGAGAAGCTGCTGGGGCCGATGTTCGAACAGCTGCCGCCTGTGCGCCTGAAGCGTGGCCAGGGCATCGCCGGCTGGGTAGCAGAGCATCAGGAACCGGTGATCATCAACAACACCTATTCCGACCAGCGTTTTTTCTCGGGCGTTGACCGACGATCCGGCTTCCGGACAGATTCCATGATCTGCATTCCGCTGATGGTGGACGAGCGTACCATTGGAGTGCTGCAAGCCATCAACCGCCAGTTCGGTAAGTTCACCGACCATGATCTGCAATTGATGCAAGGCCTTGGCGGACCACTGGCCGCAGCCATCGAAAACGCCAACCTCCACTCCGACGTCCTGGCCGAGAAGCGGCGCATCGAAACCCTGTTTGCCAGCATGTCGGAAGGATTGATCACTGTTAATCGAGACGGCATCATCACCCGGGCCAATAGCGCATTCTCGTCCTTGCTCGTGGGCCGGATAGAGGAGGTTGTGGGCAATCCCCTGCACAGGCTCGTGCGGACAAAGAAAGGGGACGTGGACGAGTTAATCGCGCAGGTACTATCCACCTCGGAAGAGAGCGTGCAATTGGCGGCCGATATTCCCCGACCGGATGGTCATTTTCTCCCCGTACTCATCAGCGGCGCACCCGTGCATAGCGAAACCGGCGAAGCAGAGGAAGCCATCCTTGTCTTCAGCGATCTGACCCAGATCCGCGAGGTGGAGCGCATGCGCGACGATCTGTTTCATGGCATTATCCATGAATTGCGCACGCCGTTGGCAACCATCCTGATGTACTCCCGTTTGCTGCGCGAAGGGAAGGCCCGTCAGCCTGATAAGGCCGAGCGCTTTTTGGGGGTCATCGAGCGGGAAAGCGACCGTTTGCAGCGCATGGTCCGTCAGATGCTTGATCTGGCCAAGCTGGAAACCCGGGAGTTGCGACGCAGCCCGGAACCGGTCTCCTTGAACTCGGTGATCGACGAGGCGTTGCCGCCGCTGGCCGACCGCGCTCTCCAGAAAGGCCTCTTGTTCCGGCAGCGCATCCAGGCCGATCTACCGCTCGTCATGGGAAGCAACGAAGTCTTTGACATGGCGCTCAAGAACCTGGTGGATAATGCCATCAAATTTACGCCATCGGGCAGTATACAGATCGCCGCGTGGAGCGATCAGGACGTGGTAATTATCGAGGTGAGTGACGAAGGCATCGGCATCCCTGTTGAGTCGATGAACAATCTGTTCAAGCGATTCTATCGGACCCAGACGGCGGTCGAGCGCGGCATCGCCGGTACAGGTCTCGGCCTCTACATGGTCAAAGAGAACCTTCGGAACTATAATGGGCAGATTGCGGTGCAAAGCACCCTCGGCAAAGGCACGGTATTCACCATTCGCCTGCCGATCGCCCAAATTTAGCCCGCAACAAGCCATGCAACAGAACGCTATTTATCTGGACCATGGCGCCACAACTCCGGTACATCCGGCAGTCGTGGCGGCCATGGCTCCCTACTGGAACGAATCATTCGGTAACCCCTCGTCCCATCACCGGACGGGTTATGCGGCTGCGCGCGCCGTGCAATCCGCGCGCGAGACGGTTGCCGACCTGCTCGGAACTACGCCGGAATCAGTCGTGTTCACCGGCTGCGGGTCAGAAAGTAACAACCTGGCCCTGCGCGGCATCATGACGGCCGCGCGCGCCGCCGGCCGCGGTAATCACCTCATCACCGACGGCATCGAACATAGCGCCGTATTGCAGACCGCCATCCAGTTGCGCGATTACTTTGGTTTTGACTTGACGATCCTGCCCACCGACGCGTTCGGGCGGATCCGCGTAGCCGATGTGGAAGCGGCGATGCGGCCGGACACCGCGCTGATCAGCGTCATGGCAGCCAATAACGAAATCGGTACGATTCAGCCTTGGGAAGAGATCGGCGAATTGGCGCGTTCGCGCAGCATCCCGTATCACACCGACGCCGTCCAACTGGTAGCTTCACGACAATGGGATCTCGGCCGCGAACCGATCGACCTGATGACGCTCGCGCCTCACAAGTTCTACGGCCCGAAGGGCGTCGGTATCCTGGTCGTGCGCCCCGGAATCGATCTGGTCCCCGCTCAATCGGGCGGCAGCCACGAGGGCGGACTGCGGGCCGGCACGTTGAACGTACCGCTCATTGTGGGCGCGGCCGAAGCATTGCGACTGGCAATGGCCGAGCGGGAAGAGCGCCTGGCCCACGTCCTGCCTTTGCGCGATCGGTTACTGGCCGAGCTGCCCGCCGCTTTGCCGGATCAATGCCTCATTACCGGTCATCCCATCGAGCGGCTGCCGCATCACGCCAGTTTTGCGTTTCGCAACGTCAGCGGAAACGATCTGCTCATGCACCTCGACGTGGCAGGTATCGCCGCCGGCAGCGGGTCGGCGTGCAGCAGCGGCGACCCAAAGCCATCGGCCGTCTTGCAGGCGTTGGGCCTGAGCCGGGAATGGACTACAGGCGGGCTGCGCCTGACGCTTGGTCGCCGGAACACGGCCGCCGACATCGATTTTGTCCTGGAGACGCTGCCGGCAATTGTGCGTGATCTGACCTCGCTGGAAGCCGAGTTCGCGGCTGCAATTGCCTGATTCAAATGAACAGCCTGATCGAATCCGCTAAACACTCCGATCGGCCGCGCGTCGTCGTCGCCATGAGCGGCGGCGTCGATAGCTCCGTCGCGGCCGCTCTGCTCGCACGACAGGGGTACGACGTCATCGGCATGATGATGCGCCTGTGGAGCGAAACGGGGGTCGGCCCGGCCGCACCGGCCAACCGGTGTTGCACACCCGATCAGATGGCCGACGCACGCCGCGTCGCCGACAAGCTGGACATCCCCTTCTACGTGCTCGACGTTCAACAGCAATTCCGCCAATCGATCGTTCAGTTTTTCATCGACGAGCATGCCGCCGGACGCACGCCCAACCCCTGCGTCGAATGCAACCGCCAAATACGGTTCACCTACTTGCTGGAGCGGGCAATGGCATTGGGGGCGGATTATCTTGCTACCGGGCACTACGCGCGAGTTGAAAGCATCGGCGGCCGGCATCACCTGCTTCAGGGCATCGATACGCACAAGGACCAGTCATACGTCCTCCATGTCCTCCAGCAAAGCCACCTGGCTCGCGTCCTTTTCCCAATCGGTGAGTATACAAAGGCTGAGGTGCGTGAACTGGCGCGGGAATTGGGCTTGCCGGTGGCGGCAAAACAGGAATCACAGGATTTGTGCTTCCTCAATGATGGGGACTATCGCCGCTTTCTGCGGGAACATAATCCACAATCACAGCGG
>JACDJC010001934.1_pt1 | contig 17236 bp, 13 predicted proteins | sample 7454191 | NCBI WGS metagenome assembly JACDJC01 (sample SAMN14253291, study PRJNA609438) | sludge metagenome | isolation source: sludge after 25d culture with pyrite and EDTA | collected 2018-12-20 | reverse complement strand
GCTCAAGAGTTCGCTCTACATCACCCGTCCGTCGCTGATGGCGCACCAGGCCAACCGGGCCAACCTCGACGAAATGGCGAAGGAACTGTTCGCGATGGTCCGCTCGGGCAAGATCGACATCAAGATCGATCAGCGCTACCCGCTGGCCGAAGCGGCGCAGGCGCATCGCGACCTGGAAGCACGCAGAACGACCGGTTCGACCATCCTGCTGCCGTGACGACGTGTGAATTCATTCACCGGCGCGGCCCGGCAGCGCACCGGTGCGTGCGCCGGCGGTGGCCGGTGTCCGCCCGGATCGGGGGCCGGGGCGCACGTCGGTCCCGCTGTCCAGCCTGATGCCGGCTGACCCGGAGCCGCCCGATCGTTCCCGGCGTTTCGGCGGTCTTGCGCGCCTGTACGGTGCGGGGGCGCTCGATCTCCTTGCGCGCACGCACGTCTGTGTCGTTGGCATCGGCGGCGTCGGCTCCTGGGCGGCGGAAGCGCTGGTGCGATCCGGCATCGGCCGCATCACGCTCGTCGATGCCGATCACGTCGCCGAATCGAACATCAACCGGCAGGTGCATGCGCTCGAGTCGACGCTGGGTGCGGCCAAGGTGGACGTCATGCGCGCCCGCCTGCTCGACATTGCGCCGGATTGCCGGGTCGAAGCCGTCGATGATTTCATCGATACGGACAACGTGACCATGCTGGTGCCGGACGACGCGCTGGTGATCGACGCAATCGACGTCGTGCGCGCCAAGGCGGCGCTGGTTGCCCATGCGTGCAACGCCGGTCAGGCCATCGTCGTCTGTGGGGCGGCCGGCGGCCGCCGCGATCCGCTGCAACTGCGCTACACCGACCTCGCGCACACGATCGGCGACGCGCTGCTGGCCTCGTTGCGCGCGCGTCTGCGCCGCGAACACGGCTTTGCCCGCAACGGCGCGTTCGGCGTGCCGGCGCTGCATTCGGTCGAGGCGCCGGCCAGCCGTACGCCCGTTGCAGCTCCGGCGTCGGACGGGCTGACTGGTGGCGCGCCGCTGGCCTGCGCCGGTTACGGATCATCGGTCAGCGTGACGGCGACCATGGGTTTTGCGGCTGCATCGGTCGTGCTGTCAAAGGCGTTGCAGCCGGCATGACGGGTCCGCACACCGTTGCCGTCTATTTTGTCGCGTCGCCCCTGCAATACCTGGCGGCCAGACGGGTGGCGCAGTGTTTCGACCCGGGTGCCCGGCATGTCCTGCTCTGGTACAAGCGGACACTGGCATCGGTCGTCGATCCGGCCGAATGGGACGCCTGCGCCTGGCTTGCCTGGCCGCGCCACGATCCGCTGCCGGGCCCCTTCGGGCGCCTGCGCCGCCTGCGCGCCAACCTGCGCGACGTGGCGGCACTGGTCGGACCCTGCGAGCAGTTGCTGCTGCACAGCGCGGTCTTCGATACCGAAGCGATCAACTATTTCCTCGGTGCGCTGCCGCGTGCCTGCGGGGCGACGTCGATGCACGCACGCATCCTGCCCGACGGCATCCTGAGCGTGCGCCGCTATCCGCTGTCGCGCATGCGCTGCGCCCTGCAGTGGACGCGCAAGCTGCGGCGGCTCGTGGCGCCGGAGCTGAACTACCGCTGTTTTGGCGGTGACCGGATCGGCTCGGATGCACCGTTCTGCGACCGCGTCTACGTCGTCGAAGGCTTGCCGCACGAATACGATCCGGCGAAAGTGCGGGTGCTGCCGCCGCTGGTCGATGTCGACCCGGAAGCGCGTCGACAGGGCGCGGCGCGGCGCGCGCTCGTGGTCGGGCAGCCGCTGACGGGATTCCGCCTGATGGAGCGTGATGATCTTGCACTCGTTACCGCGCGGATCCATGACTGGCTGGTCGCCGAAGGCTTTGGCGAGATCGATTACAAGGCCCACCCGAAAGACCGGGCGCACGAGCTGAACCATTCCGATTACCACGTCATCGATCCGCCGGGCGCGCTCGAGTCGTGGCTGGCGCGCGCTTCCTATGACGCGGTTGTCGGCGTGCGTTCGTCGGCGCTGCTGTTCGCGCGCCTGATCGATCCGGGCCACGTGCGCGCGGTCGCTTTCGGCTGGGATCTGGTCCGCTTCCGCTCGGAGGAGGAGCGCCGGGCCATGCGGGCCGCATTCGAGGCCTGCGGGGTCGAGTTTCGATGACGCCGGATGCCTCGGGCGCGCACGCGGTCGCCGAGCCGTCGGCGAAAGCTGGTGTGCCGGACCGGACCGGACCCGAGGCGGGATCGCTGCAGTCGTGGCTGCTGACCGGGCTTTTCTTCTGCATTCCGCTGCCGATCGCCGCAGCCTATGTCCTGTCGGCGGTCCTGCTGGTGGTCTGGCTCGTCGAGCGTCGCGCCGAGGCCGGTCGACACATGCCCCGGACGTTCTCGCCGCTGCCGTGGATTTTCCTGGCGTATTACGCCGTCCTGCTCGCGTCGGTGGCGTGGAGCGCCGACAGCGAATGGGCCTGGCGCATGGTCCGTCGGCAGAATTTCTTTCTGCTGTTCCTGCTCTACTTCAGTGTCGCGCGGCGCACCGATGGCGAACGCCATCTGTCGGCCTTCCTGCTGGCCATGGCGCTGTGCGAACTGCTGGCGTTCTACAACTGGACGCGGATGCACTGGATGCCGGACTGGCCGGCCGGTATCCATGTGCGCAAGGATCCGGCCGACAGTGCGCCCTTTGTCGATCACATCCTGTACGCGCCGATGCTGGCCTTCGCCGCCTATCTCGCGGCACACCGCTTCCTCTTCGGCCTGCGCCGTCGCTGGTGGCGCTGGCTTCATGCGGCCCTGTTCGCGGCTACCGCCGGGAATCTGCTCATCAGCGGCGGGCGTGCGGGCGTCATCGGTTTCCTGGCTCTGCTGATGCTGCTGATCGTGCAGCGTCTCGGGGACCGGCCGCTGCGGGCGCTGCTGGCGGCCGGCACGGTGGCGACCGTGCTCGCGCTGGCGGGCTATCACGGCAGCGACTATCTCGGCCAGCGCGTCGACGAGATGGTTGACGAACTGGCCGATCCGGGGCCGGATTCACCCGTTTCGATCCGCTCCCGTCTCGTCTATGCGCAGAATGCGTGGCGGATTTTCGTCGACCATCCCTGGGCCGGCGTCGGCATCGGGGACTATCCGCAGGTCTATGCGCAGGTGAACGCGCAGCACACGCCTGACTGGGAGCCGGCGTGGAACCCGCATAATCAGTATCTGTACGCACTCACCGCCGCCGGGATCGCGGGCGGAGCCACCCTGCTGGCTGTCCTGCTGGTGCCCCTGCTGCTGCCGGGGCCGATCGACGGGCTGCGGCACGTGCGCCGCGCACTGCCGCTGTTTTTCATTCTTCTCTGTTTTTCGGAGTCGTACCTGATGCGCTCGAACACGAGCCTGATGTATGTGTTGTTCACAGCGGCGCTGTGGGCTCGTCGTGATCGTGAAACGTGCAGCGGCCGGGTTTGCGGACCTCAGGGTCGCGAACCGGGGCGGGTGCCGGAGCCATGCAACGCATCCTGATCGTTCGCGCATCGGCCATCGGCGACGTCGTGTTCGCCTCGCCGCTGGCGGCGGCCCTGCGCCGCAGCCATCCGCAGGCCCATATCGCCTGGCTGGTCGAGCCCGGGATCGATCGCCTGATCGACAGTGATCCGGCGATCGACGAATGCATCGTCTGGCCCAAGAAGCAATGGCTCGCACTGCTGCGCCGCGGGCGCTGGCTCGCACTCTGGGCCGAAATCCGGCGCTTCCGGACCGCTTTGCGCGTGCGTCGTTTCGATCTGGCGCTGGATCTGCATGGTCTGTTCAAGAGCGCCTTTCTGGCCTGGCTGAGTGGAGCGCCGCGACGCATCGGGCTGGGCGCGCGCGAAGGTAGTGCGTGGTTCGTGACCGAAGTGATTCCACGCGGCGGCGATCCGGCGCGGATTTCATCCGAGTATCTGTATCTCGCCCGGCACCTCGGACTGGACTGCGGAGAATTCCTGCCGCACCTGCACGTGCGCCCGGAAGAAGCCGCAGTGGCCGAAACCCTGCTGCGGGAGCACGGCATCGAACCCGGGCGGTTTGCCGTCTTTGCCGCGTTCACGACGCGACCGCAGAAACACTGGTTCGCCGATGCATGGCGCGATCTGGCCGCCACGCTGCGGGCGCGGACGGGTCTCGTGCCGGTACTGCTCGGCTCGCCGGACGACCGCGAAGCGGCGGCCGACATTGCCCGTCCGGAGACCGGCATCATCGATCTGAGCGGACGTACCAATCTGGCACAGGCGGCTGCCGTCGTGCGCGCTTCGGCGCTCGTCGTCGGTGTGGACACCGGGCTGACGCACATGGGCATTGCCTTCGGTGTGCCGACGGTGGCCTTGTTCGGATCGACCTGTCCCTATACCGTGACCGGCCGTGCCAATGCGCGGGTGGTGCGTCTGGGCCTGTCCTGTTCGCCATGCCACCGGACGCCGACCTGCGGCGGCGCGTTCACCTGCATGCGCGACATCACCGCCGCACACGCGTTGCGCGTGGCGCTGGAGGTGCTCGGCGCGGCAGGGCAGGGAACGATGACGGAGGATCCGGTCAGTCATGAGCCCGGCAGTTGCGGGACTGGTGCAGAACCGGTGCAGGAGACCAGGGCGGTCGATCGGGATGGGCCGATGACCGTCGGGCAATGAAGGCGAGGCGATGAAGATACTGCACGTGGAGGGCGGGCGGCATTATTACGGAGGGGCGCGCCAGGTCGTCTATCTGCTGGAAGGCCTGCGGCAACGCGGCGTCGAGAACGTGCTCGTCTGTGCACCGGACGCGGAGATCGCCGCGCACGCCGCAGCGCATGCCCGGGTGGTTCCGACCCGGCTGTGCGGAGATCTCGATGCCGCATTCACGCTGCGCATGCTGCGTCTTCTGCGCGCGGAGCGGCCCGATCTCGTGCATCTGCACAGCCGGCGCGGAGTCGACACCTGGGGCGCGATCGCGGCCCGCCTGGCGGGGATTCCCTGCGTGCTCTCGCGCCGCGTCGACAACCGTGAACGCTGGTGGATCGCGGCGGCGAAATACCGCCTGTTCGATCGCGTGATCGCGATCTCGGACGGCATTCGGGAAGTACTGTTCGAGGAAGGCGTGACGATGCAGCGCCTGCGCACCGTGCGCAGTGCGCTCGACGCCCGGCCGTGGCTCGAACCGGTCGACCGGACCGCATTCCGGCAGGAATTCGGACTGACCGGGGACGCGGTCGTCATCGGCATCGTGGCGCAGCTCATCCGCCGCAAGGGACATCGCTATCTGCTCGATGCGCTCCAGGACCTGGCGCCGGCGCATCCGGAGATGCGTGTGCTGGTCTTCGGACAGGGGCCGCTGCGTGCCGAACTGGAGGCGCGGGCGGCGCGCAGCGGCCTGGGACCGATCGTGTACTTCGTCGGTTTCCGCGACGACCTGACGCGCTGGATGGGGGCTCTCGACATCCTTGCGCATCCGGCCGATCGCGAGGGTCTCGGCATCGCCCTGCTGCAGGCGCAGGCCGCCGGTGTGCCGGTCGTCGCCACCCGTGTCGGCGGCATTCCGGAAGCCGTGCAGGACGGCGTCACCGGCATGCTCGTGCCGGTCGGCGACGTGCCGGCACTGACGGTGGCGCTGCGTCGTCTGCTCGACGACCGCGAGCTGCGCCTGCGCATGGGACAGGCCGCCCGCCAGCGCGTGCTCGAGCATTTTTCGGTCGACACGATGGTCGACGGCAATCTTGCCGTCTATGAAGAGGTCCTGCAGGCGCGCGGCAGGGGCTACGACGCCACCCGCACGACATAGCGACCCGTCTCGTCCTGCCGGATCCGTTCCTGCGCGAGCAACTCGTCCAGATGCAGGCCGATCGTGCGTCGTTCGGCGTCGACCACCCAGATTTCCTGGTATTCCGGCGGGTAGATCAGCCGTTCGTGCACGAGTTCCTCGAGCGAGCGCGGCGCGGCCCTGAGCAGGTCGAGCAGACGCTGGTTGCGTTCGTCCAGTTTCGCCGCATAGGCGCGCAGTGCCGCGGCAAAGCGCGCGCGATCGGTGTACACCCCGCGATGATGCGAAGTGACCCAGACGTTCGCGTCGATCCCGGCCAGTCGGGCGAGGCTTTGACGAAAGGCCGCCAGATCGGAACTGGCGTCGCCGTAATAGGGGCCGAATCCGCTCAGGTCGATGTCGCCGATGAACAGGATTCCGCCGGGTTCGACCAGTAACGCGCAGTGTCCGGCCGTGTGTCCGGGCAGGTGCACGGCATGAATGCGTACGCCACCAAGCTCCCAGACGTGGCCGTCCGGATAGGCGATCGCATCCGGGCGCGGCACGTAGTGAAATTCGGTGACGATCTTGTCGTGCATGGCCGGCAGGCTGGCCGGGGACAGTCCGTAATGAGCCGCCAGGCCGGGCCAGCTGCGGGCGGCATCGGCATCGTGCTCGTGCACGTATACCTGTGCGTGCGCCAGCCGGTGCAAGCCGGCCATGTGATCCTCATGCGCATGACTGAGCATCACCAGATCCACCGGCGCGAGCACCTCGCCGATCCGGTTCGCCACCAGCGGCGTGTCGAAAGCGGCCAGCGTATCGCTGCCCCGGATGACGACCTGGTTGCCGTCGGGGTATTTGCCGTTCTTTTCCCCGAAATACACCTGCACCGGGCCGAAGCCGGCCATGGGCGTCGTTGTCATCGGCAGGGGCGAGCCACAAGAAAAATCCCCCGGTGACCGGGGGAAACGTCCGCCGAAGCGGACAGGGGAGGAGAGGATCGCGTCGCGAAAACCGTCATTTCCCGGAACATTATCGGACGATTCCGATTCAAGCACCGTCAGCATCACTATTGCATACCCATAGGGGTATATGTATCATCGGACGGGATGACCAGGCGAATCCAACGGGAGTCCGTGATGCGGCGTGTCCGCGAGTTGCGCGTCGGGCTGATTTCGATGCTGCTTACCGTGTCGGTTGCCACGACAGCGATGTTGGGATCGATCGCCGGCGCTGCCGATGCGGCGGCGCCGGTCGTGCCGACGGTCGACGTGCAGGTCCGGGCGCTGCGCGTGCCGATTCGCCTGGACGCCTCCTTCGCGGCCATCTACCAGAGCACGATCGCCGCGCAGGCCAGCGGCACGATCGTGCAGCTTCCGCTGACGGCGGGCGACCGTGTGCGCACCGGGCAGGTGATCGCGCAGATCGACACGCGCGATGCCGATGCATCGCTGGCGCGAGCCCGGGGAGCGCTCGCGCAGGCGCGCGCCGAGCGGATCGATGCCGTGGCTGCCTGGGAGCGCAGCCGTACGCTGGTCGACCGCGGATTTCTGAGCGGGGCGGCGCTGGATGCCGCCCAGGCCCGACTGGCTGCCGCCAGGGCAGCGGAAGAACAGGCCGGCGCCGCCGTCCGGCAGGCGGCGCTGATGCGCGACTTCACGACCGTGCGTGCGCCCTGGGATGGTGTCGCCACGATCGTATACGCCAATGCGGGCGATCTGGCGGCACCGGGTCTGCCGATCGCCTCCATTCATGCGCCCGGACAGATCCGGGCGATTGCGCACGTGCCGCTTTCGCTCGTGCCGGCGGTGCGCGATGCGTCTGCCGTCTCGGTGGAATTGTCCTCGGGCGAGATCCTGGTTCCATCGAAACGCATTCTGGTACCCGAGATCGATCGAGTGGCGCAGACGCAGGAGCTGCGTCTCGAGTTCAGCACGATGGACGATTTTCCGGCGGTGCCGGGGCAGCATGCCCGGGTACATTTCACCGGTGCCGAAGCGGCACGCCGGACGATTCCGCGCGCGGCCGTGGTGCAGCGCGGAGAACTGCAGGCGGTCTACGTGGCACAGGGTGAGCGCTTCGCACTGCGTGCCGTCCGTCTCGGCAGGATCCACGGCGACGAGGCGGAGGTTCTCGCCGGCCTGCGGGACGGCGAACGCGTCGCCCTCGATCCGGTTCGTGCCGGTCTGGCGGCGGCCCGGCCGGCGCGGGCGACGCACTGAGCGGCGGGCCGGCGATGCACGACGTCAGATCCGGGGCGTCTTCCCGACCGCTGGGTATTGCCGGACGCACGGCGCGGGCGTTTCAGCAAAATGCGCTGACGCCGCTCATCGCGCTGGCCGTCCTGCTGCTTGGCATCTTCGCCGTGCTGGTGACGCCGCGCGAAGAGGAGCCGCAGATCGACGTGACGATGGCCAACGTCATGATCGGCTTTCCGGGCGCTTCCAGTGCCGACGTGCAGTCGCTGGTGGCGGCACCTGCGGAGCAGGTGCTGTCACAGATTGCCGGCGTCGACCACACGTATTCGATCTCGCGCCCGGGCATGGCCATCCTGACGATCCAGTACAAGGTGGGCGTGCCGCGCACCGAGGCGCTGGTTCGCCTGCACGATGCCCTGCAATCGAACCGCGACTGGCTGCCGCCCGGACTGGGCGTGCTCGAACCGGTCGTCAAGCCGAAGGGCATCGATGACGTTCCGGTGATCGCGCTCACGCTGTGGAGCCGTGATCAGGCGCCGGCCGTCCGGCTGGAGCGGATCGCCCATGCGCTGGAGATCGAGCTGGCACGCGTGAACGGTGTGCGCGAAGTGAAAACCATCGGCGGCCCGGGCCGTGTCGTGTCGGTGGCTCTCGATCCGGCGCGCATGCGCGAGCGCCAGGTCGATCTGCCCCGTCTGCGTGCCATCCTGGCGGCCGCCAATCTCGGCATGCCGGCCGGCAGCGTGGTCGATGTCGAGCGCACCGACGATGCGGGTGCGGCAACGATGCTCTCGGTGCAGACGGGCGAGTTCCTGCGCTCGGCCGAGGACGTCGCAGCGCTCGTCATCGGCGCGCACCAGGGGCGCCCGGTGTATCTGCACGAAGTCGCGCAGGTCAGTGCCGCGGCGGCGCAGCCGACCCGGTACGCCTGGTTCACGCCCGGCGTCGCCGGGCAGCATGAAGACGATGTCGGCGCGGGTGGTGCGGCGCCGGTCGGAGCCGTCCACCCCGCGGTGACCGTCAGCGTGACCAAGAAGCCCGGGACGAATGCCGTCGACGTGGCCCGCGACGTGCGCGCGCGTCTGGAGATCCTGCGCGACCGGATTCTGCCGGACGAGGTCGAGTGGACCATCACGCGCGACTACGGACAGACCGCCGCCGACAAGGCGAACCAGCTCATCCTGAAGCTGATTTTCGCCACGGCTTCGGTAATCGTGCTCGTCGGTCTCGCACTGGGCCGACGCGAAGCCGTCGTCGTCGGCGCAGCCGTGCTGCTCACGCTGCTGGCGACCCTGTTCGCCTCCTGGGCCTGGGGGTTCACGCTGAACCGGGTATCGCTGTTCGCCCTCATCTTCTCGATCGGCATCCTGGTCGACGATGCGATCGTGGTGGTGGAGAACATCCATCGGCACCGGGTGCTCGAAGGGGCGACGACGCCTCTGCCGGAGATCATTCCCCCGGCTGTCGACGAAGTCGGCGGTCCGACCATCCTGGCCACGCTGACGGTGATCGCCGCACTCCTGCCGATGGCCTTCGTCACCGGTCTGATGGGGCCGTACATGGCGCCGATCCCGATCAACGCGAGCCTGGGCATGGCGATCTCGCTTGTCATCGCCTTCACGTTCACGCCCTGGCTGGCGCTGCACCTGTCGAAGCGGACGGCGGCGGCGCCGGACGATGCCGGCAGCGATGGCAAGGGTCGGCTCGAACGTTTCTTCACGCGCCTGCTCGTTCCGTTTCTCGATCGTCGCTGGGCGCGGCGCGCGCTGGCGCTCGGTGTGCTGCTGGCGTTGCTGCTGTCGGTTGCGCTCGTTCCACTGCAGGCCGTGGTGCTGAAGATGCTGCCGTTCGACAACAAGAGCGAGTTTCAGCTCGTGGTCGATCTGCCGGCCGGGTCGGCGCTCGAGGATACGGCGGCCGCCCTGCAGGACCTGGCCGCCTTCCTGGTCGATCAGCCGGAAGTGCGCGACGTCCAGGGGTATGCCGGCACGGCCGGGCCGATCACCTTCAACGGGCTGGTGCGCCAGTATTACCTGCGTGCCGATGCCGAACTCGGCGAACTGCAGGTCAATCTCATCGACAAGAAGCATCGTCACGAGCAGAGTCATGCGATCGCCTCGCGCCTGCGTGCGCCGCTCGTCGACATCGCCGAGCGCCATCAGGCACGCCTGCAGGTCGTCGAGGTGCCGCCGGGGCCGCCGGTGCGCGCGCCGATCGTCGCCGAAGTCTACGGCCCCGACGAGCCGGGCCGCGAGGCGCTCGCACGCCGTCTGGCCGATGCCTTTCGTGCGACGGCCGATATCGTCGGCGTCGACACGACGACGAAGGAAGACGCGCCGCGCGCCTTCCTGCGCGTGGATCGTTCGCGCGCGGACGCGCTTGGCATCGCCACCAGTGCGATTGCGCAGACCGTGCATGGTGCACTCTCGGGGCTGGACGCCGCCTGGCTGCACGAAGGCCCGGGCAAGTACCCGGTGCCGGTGCGCCTGCAACTGCCGCGCGCGGACCAGGTCGGCCTGGATGCGCTGCTGGCCCTGCCGATGCAGGCGGCCGACGGTTCGATGGTCGCGCTGTCGGAACTCGTGCGCGTCGAGCGTGGCGTGATCGACAAGCCGCGCTACACCAAAGATCTGCTCGGCGTGCAGTTCGTCACCGGCGACATGGGCGGCACGCTCGATTCACCACTCTATGGCCTGGCGGCGATCCGCGCCTCGTTGCCGCAGGCTGCGCTGCCCGGAACGGGGCCCCTGGGCGAATACTGGATCCGCCAGCCGGTGGACGCCTGGAGCCAGTACGCAATCAAGTGGGATGGAGAATCGCAGATCACGTACGAAACCTTTCGCGACATGGGCGCCGCCTATGCCGTCGGCCTGCTCCTGATCTACCTGCTCGTCGTCGCCCAGTTCCGCTCGTATCTGGAACCGCTGGTGATCATGGCGCCGATTCCGCTGACGCTGATCGGCGTGCTGCCCGGGCATGCCCTGCTCGGCGCCCAGTTCACGGCCACCTCGATGATCGGAATGATCGCGCTGGCCGGCATCATCGTGCGCAACTCGATCCTGCTGGTCGACTTTGTCCGCCTGCAACTGGCGCAGGGCATCGGCTATCGGGATGCCGTCATCCGCGCGGCCGCGGTGCGCGCGCAGCCGATTGCGCTGACGGCCGCGGCAGCGATGACCGGCGCCTTCTTCATCCTCGACGACCCCATTTTCTCCGGGTTGGCGGTGTCGCTGATTTTCGGCATCTTCGTGTCGACCGCACTCACGCTGGTCGTGATCCCGGTGCTGCAGTACGTCGTCTTTCATCGCCGCCACGCGGCGTCTCCGGACGGTGTCGAGTCCTCTTCTCCCTCTTCAGAAGGAGCCTGACCATGACGGTTGAACACATGATCCTGAAACGTCCCGGCTTTGCGGAGTCATCGGTGTGCGCACGTTGAAGGAAGAACCGGCCAGTGGACCGGAAACCGGACAAGCTGCGGACCAGCCAACGGACAAGACGGTAAGCAGACCGGCGGAGCCGCCGGCGAACGAACCGTCGACCCGGGCGGCGGGCCACGTGTTGCGGGACGAAGCCTCGCGCAAGGATCTGCTGCACCGCCTGCGCCGGGCCGAGGGCCAGTTGCGCGGCGTGCAGCGCATGATTTCCGAAGATGCGGACTGCATGCAGATTGCGCAGCAGATCGCCGCCGTGCGGCGGGCACTCGACAGTGCGTACGTGCGCATGACCGTCTGCTTCATGGAGCAGGAACTGTCCAGCCGCATCGCGCAGGCAAGCGAGGATCCCGTCGACCTGTCGGATCTTCTCGGCAACATCGAGAGCCTGCTCGCCCGGGTGCGCTGATCCTTTTTTCCGGCGTCCGGCTTCCGGGAAGCGGGCAGACAGCCGATACGGCGATCCGCCGTGGCCGCTGCGCGTCCGCGCGGGGGTGGCGCGTGCTATCGTCGCCGCGATCGTTGCGCCACCCCCGGGTTCCCGGATCCCTTCGCACCCGCTGACCGGACATGCACTGGCCCATTCCCCTGTCTCCGTTGCAGCACGGCCTGTTCGTGCTCATGGGCCTGCTGACCTATGTGGTGGTCACCCGGATCGGCGGCTACCACCGCCATCCGTCAGCGGCGATTGCGTGGGTGCTGATGATTGCGCTGCTGCCGTACCTTGGCCTGCCGCTGTTTCTGGTCTTCGGCACGCGCAAGCTCGTGCGTCCGGCGCGGCGGGTATCGGGCATGGCGGCTGCTGCAACGGCACCCGCGGGCGGGTCGCACGACCCCCGCTGGGCGCTGCAACTGCTCGCGGCACTTGATGTCCCGGCACCCGTGCAGGTCGCCGCCATCGGTTTTCACGAACATGGCGGGGAATCGCTGGCAGCGCTGCTGGCAGTCATCGGGCAGGCACGCGAGCACGTCGATGTCTGCACCTATGCCCTGGGCGACGACGACGTCGGTGCGGCAGTGCTCGCCGCGTTGACCGCCTGCGCGCGGCGCGGCGTGCGCGTACGCCTGCTGATCGACGCCATCGGTGGCTGGCGCAGCGTCCGCAGCACGCTGGTGCGGGTGCGCGGCAGCGGTGTGCAGTTGCGCTGGTTCATGCCGGTGTTGCGCAATCCGGTGCGTGGACGTGCCAATCTGCGTGACCATCGCAAGATCGTCGTGGTCGACGGGCGCACCTTCTGGAGTGGCGGACGCAATCTGGCCGCACCCTATTTCGATGACGGCGCGCACGGCTGGATCGATCTCGACTTCGTCGTGCATGGCCCGATCGCCCGCCAGGCGCAGGCGCTGCTCGAGCATGACTGGCGGGCGGCGCGCGGTGACGTCAGCGGTGCGTCGATTCCGCCGGTCGACGAAACCACCATCCCGGCCGGGCATGCGGGTGTACCCGCCGCCAGCGGTCCGGTGCAACTGATTCCCAGCGGCCCGGATCTGGCCGATGACACGCTGTATGCGCTGCTCATCGCTGCTGCCTGGCGAGCCGAGCGGCACATCGTCGCGGTCACGCCCTATTTCGTGCCGGAAGACGCGCTGCTCGACGCGTGGTGCGTCGCCAGTCGCCGCGGCGTGCGCATCGATCTCGTCGTGCCGCAGCGCTCCAATCACCGCATGGCCGATCTTGCGCGCGGCCGGGCGCTGCGCGCGCTGGCCGGTGCCGGTGGGCGGATCTTCCTGCACCCGCGAATGGTCCATGCAAAACTGGTGATCATCGACGATGAAATGGCGCTGTGCGGATCGGCCAATCTCGATGCGCGCAGCCTGTTGCTCAATTTCGAGCTGATGACGGCTTTCTACGGACCCCGGGAAATCGACTGGCTGGCCCGCTGGGCGCAGCAGCAACGGGAGCGATCGGTCCTCTACGAGCCGGTGCGTCCCTCCTGGGGCCGGGACGTGCTCGAGGGCTTCGTGCGAGCCGTCGGTTTCCAGTTGTAGGAGCGATCGGCGTCCCGCTGCGCAACCATGGGCATGTGTCCGGAACGTCCGACGTCCCCGGACAGGCCCGGAATAATCACTGGAGTGCGGCCGGACGACGCACGGCCAGGCGGGCGCTCAGTGCTGGATCGGACTGCCCACGCGTGCGCGCCACGCGCGATGGCGCTCGAACCAGGCGGCGCCCAGGTGCCGCCGCCAGCCGTTGCGGTCGGCCAGCACGCGCTGCGCGGCGGCGGCGATGGCGCCGGGATCGCTGGCCTGGTCCTTGCCGGTGCGCTCTGCGTCGACACGGTGTTCATCGACGCCATCGACGCCATCTGCGCCAGCCCCGGGCAGTGTGCCGGCCTCGTGTGCTTCGATCACGATTCGATCGCCGGTGTACGGACAGCTCGCAATCGGGCCATCCGGATCTTCACCGGTCGGATCGGCATCCGTCTGGACAGTGATCGAGCCGATACCGCCGATGTCTTCCAGCGCCTGCGCATACAGGCGCCGACGCTCGTCGACGTAGGCGGCTTCGTCCCAGTCTCCGTCCTGCACCGGCGGCCTTTCGTTCCCGAAGCGCGCCCGGATCGCCATCGTGCCGATGCGGATCCGCACCCGTACGAGGCGGGGCGGGGTGGCTCCGTTGCCGGCCACGTTCAGGATGCGTTCGCCGGCCGCTTCAGGATCATGTTGGTCGCGAGCATCGTCATTACCGGCTGACCGTGCTGGTTGAGCACTTCGACCCACGATTTGACGACACCGCGATCCGGTTTCGACTGCGAAGCGCGCGCTTCACGAACCGTGACGCGCACCGAGAGCACATCGCCGCCGCGTACCGGATTCGGCCAGCGCAGTTCTTCCATGCCGGGCGAGGCGATGCTCGACGGGTAGGACAGATACTGCACGGCATACAGGCGCATCATCAGTCCGGCCGTGTGCCAGCCGCTGGCGATCACGCCGCCGAAGGGGCTGCGCGCGGCCAGTTCCGGATCGGTATGCATCGGCTGGCCATCGAAGCGGCGCGCGAACTCGATGATTTCCTCTTCGTTCACGGTCACCGTGCCGAGTTCGTGCACCGAACCGGGGACGTAGTCTTCGAACCAGCGCTGCGCCATCTCGGCCTCCTTCGATTCTTCGTTCGGGCGGATGCCTTTCTTCGCATGAAAGGCGGCCAGCGCACGCTGGTATTCCGCGATGTCTTCGGGCGGCACCGGCTCGCCGCATTCATAGCAGGCGCCGGTCATGCGGTCGAACCAGCGGCAGCCGCAATGGTTGCAGCCGAGTTCGGGGGCGCCGGCGGGGTTTTCGAAAATCATCGGCAAGCTCCGAGGAAAGCCAGTCCGAGCGCTTCGACGAAGTCTTCGTAGCCATCGTCGAGCAGCTGCTTCTTCGGGGCGATCACATACAGCAGGATGCCGCCCGAGCGCAGTTGCAGCTTCAGCGCACCAAGCGCATTGTCGTGCAGGCGCGCATGCACCGTCTCCAGCCCGTCGGGTTCCGCCACGAAGAGCAATGCGACCGGGCAATCGGCAAATCCGCCGAATGCCTGTACTTCGACCTGCATCGCCTCGGCGGCACGTCGCCAGACCAGCATCCGGCCGCCGCCCTGGTCCGCCGCGGCACGGGTGACGAAGCCGACCGAGGCGTCTTCGATCATCGGCTCGAACAGATGCCACTGGCGTTGCAGCAGCGCCTGCCAGCCGGACAGATCGGACCACGCGTCCGCGTGGCCGATGGTGGTTTCCGGCCCGGTCATCGCTGCGGGCCGGGCCAGGCCGGCTGCCGCAATGGACGCGGGGGCCGGCAGTTCATGGACAGCGGATCCTCGCGTCCCGGTACGTGGAGGACGGGCATCGTGTGCGCGCGGCGTGACACCTGGCAGGCGTGCGTCAGATGCGTGCCCCCAGGCGGAAGCCGTCGTGGATGGCCTGGGTGAGCCCGCGCGGCACGAGCGAGTCGCCGCAGCCGTGTACCTCGTCGATCATCCATTCCAGCTCGTGGAAGAGTTCCTGGTTCGGGCGCCGCTCGAGTGCGGAGATCACCGTGTCGGCCGGCAGGAACTGCTCTTCGCCCTGCGCGTCGCGGATCTTCACGCCGCCGTCGCCGATCGCCAGCACTTTCGCGCTGGTGTGGGTCGGGATGCCCAGCTCCTCGATCCAGGCCGTGTGCCGCCATTTGAACGATGGCATGACGTCGCCGGCAATGCGCTTGTTTTCCTCGACGATGACGACCTCGCGGCCGTGATTCTTCTTCAGCGATTCGGCCAGCGTGAGCCCGACCTTGCCGCCGCCGAGCACGACGACGCGCTGTCCCGTGCCCACCCGGTCCGTCGCCACATCGAGTGCGTCGACGAGCAGGCCCGGCTGCGTGCACTCGGGCAGGAAGCGCGAATCGATGCGCGCGCCGGTGGCGATGATCGCCACGTCGTACTGGTGCAGCATCGAACGCATCGCCTTGACGTCGATCGTCGTGTTCAGGCGCACTTCGATGTTCAGCGCGTCGGCCATCTTCTCGTAGTAGCGCACGACGCTGAGCAGGTCGTCGCTGTTGGCCAGGTCGTTCTTCGCGTAGCCCCCGAGCACGCCACCGATGGCCGGTGCGCGATCGAAGACGATGACCTCGTGGCCGCGCCGCTTGGCCGTGATCGCCGCTTCCATGCCCGACGGGCCGGCGCCGATCACCATGATCTTCTTCGCCATCACCGCCGGCGTGAGCTGGTAGGCCGGATCGTATTCATGCCCGAGCTGCGGATTGCGCGTGCAGGTGTAAGGCAGGTCGCGGAACAGGCGCGACAGGCAGTTCAGCGAACCGATGCAGCGCTTGACCTCGTCCATGCGACCGGCCTCGGCCTTGTGCACGAGATCGGGGTCGGCCAGCATCGGGCGGCAGACTTCCCAGAAATCGAATTCGCCGTTCTCGATGCACTGGCTCGCCATGCGCGGATCGGGCAGGCGGTTGCCAAAGGCGATCGGCGTGTCCGGCAGCATTTTCTTCGCGCGTGCCGCAAGGCGTCGCCAGTAACCGGGCGCCACGTCGCGGCCGATCGACGACTCGGGGGCCTCCTGCCAGCCGACGGTGACGCTGATCATGTCGACGCCGTGGTCGGCGGCAAGCTGCATCAGCTCGAAACATTCGTCCTCGGTGTTGCCGCCCCAGCGGTCCATCAGCTCGTTGCCGTTCAGGCGGATGACCAGCGGTGCATCGCCCTGCGCCTGCTTCATCGCGTCGATCAGCTCGCACATGAAGCGGCCGCGGTTCTTCAGCGAACCGCCGTATTCGTCGGTGCGCCGGTTGGTGAACTTCGAGTTGAAGGTCGCCAGCAGATAGCCCATGAAGCTGGTGATCTCGGTGGCGTCGAAGCCGGCCTTGAGCGAGCGTACGGCCGCCTCGGCGTGCTGCTGCACGACGGCGCTGATCTGTTCCTTCGTGATCTCGCGCGGCGGGCGGAAATGCGGCAGCGTCTGCGGCACGATCGACGGCTGCAGGCAGTAGCCCAGATCGATGCCGCCGTAGCGTCCGGCGTGCAGGATCTGCTGCACCGCGATGGCGCCGGCATCGTGGATGTAGCCGGAGATCTTCTCAAACTCGGGAATGCAGCTGTCGTCGTAGATCGCAACCTGGCGGAAATAGCCCTTGCCTTCACCCAGCGGGTCCGGATAGGCGCCCTGGTTGGTGATGATGCCGCAACCCGTCTGCGCAATGACCTGCGTGCGCGCGAGCTCACGAATCGTGTGCGTGCCGTCGCGGTTGTTGTAGTTGGATACGCAGCACGAACCGTACTTGATGCGGTTCTTGCTGTGCAGCTTGCCCCACTGGGCGGGTTCGAACAGGCGGGCAAGGGAAGTGGTCTGCGTCATCGTGGCAATCTCGGGATGTGAAATCTCGCTGGCGGCGTCCGCGGGTGGTGCGCGGGGT
>JACDJC010001932.1_pt1 | contig 17271 bp, 20 predicted proteins | sample 7454191 | NCBI WGS metagenome assembly JACDJC01 (sample SAMN14253291, study PRJNA609438) | sludge metagenome | isolation source: sludge after 25d culture with pyrite and EDTA | collected 2018-12-20 | reverse complement strand
GGTCGACCGGGTCGAGACCGGCAGGAAGCTGGTGGATGAAACCGGTGAAGCCATGGACGATATCGTGACCTCGATTCACCTGGTGGCCGAGATCATCAGCGGTACGGCCACCGCCAGCCAGGAGCAGAGCGCGGGCATCGACCAGGTCAACCAGGCGGTCGGCCAGATGGACGAGATCACCCAGCAGAATGCCGCGCTGGTGGAGCAGGCGGCGGCGGCGTCGGAGAGCCTGCAGGAACAGGCAGTCAAACTGTCGCAACTGGTGGGCAGCTTCCGTCTGACCGCGGGCGAGCGGGCGCTACAGTCTGCCCGCGCGGATCAGCCCAAGTCTTTTTCCGTTTCCGGAGAATCCGGCCCGCGAGCCCTGCCTGCGCGGGTTGCCGCCTGATACGCCGGTAAGTGCGGCGCGGAGCAGGCGCCGGTTTCAACAGCAGCGTCGCGTGCCTGGCACGGATGCAGGAATCAGCATGGGGCCATCCGTGCGGGACCATGCCCTCCAGGAAGGGCGCATCCCGATTTGGGTGGACTGGTGCCTTGAAGATGGGGTGTTGGGCAACTCTAGCCTTTCGATATGAAGACTGCACTGAAGACACCACCGGACAGCAGCAAGATTTTCGAGTTCACGCCGCGCGACTTTGCGCGGGTGCGCGCCCTGATTTACAGGCAGGCTGGAATCTCGCTCAGCGAGGCCAAACAGGAAATGGTCTACAGTCGCCTGGCGCGGCGCCTGCGGGCAAAGGGGATGACCTCGTTCGAGGCGTATCTGGACGGGCTTGAAAGCGGGCTCGACAGCGGGGAGTGGGAGGCCTTCACCAATGCACTCACCACCAATCTGACCTCGTTTTTCCGCGAAGCCCATCATTTTCCACTTCTGGCCGAGCACATGCTGCGAATGAAGGGCCCGCTCTCCGTCTGGTGTTCGGCGAGTTCGACCGGCGAAGAACCCTATTCGATCGCGATGACCCTGTGCGAGGCGTTCGACACGCTGACCCCGCCGGTGAACATCATCGCCACCGACATCGACACCAACGTGCTGGAGACGGCGGCAAGCGGGATCTATCCACTTGAGCGCCTCGACAAGCTGGCACCGGGTCGCGTCAAACGCTTTTTCCTGCGCGGCAAGGGAGAACGCGCAGGATGGGCGCGCGTGCGCCCCGAACTGCGCCAGTTGATCACCTTCAAACCGCTCAACCTGCTGGCATCGAGCTGGCCGCTAACCGGGCCGTTCGACGCGGTTTTCTGCCGCAACGTGATGATTTATTTCGACAAGCCGACCCAGAGCCGGATCCTGTCGCGGTTCGTGCCGCTGCTGAAGCCGGAGGGCTTGCTGTTTGCCGGACACTCGGAAAATTTCATGTATGCGTCCGATGCGCTCAAACTACGCGGCAAGACAGTCTACGAGCTGGATCCGCGCCACCGCGCGGCCAGTGTCAGGAACCCGGCATGAATCCCGCGATTGAAGAGCAGCTCGCCACCAATCTCTACTACGATCGGATATTCGACTGCCAGGCCGCCAAGATCTTGCCCGGCGAGTATTACTTCACCGGCAAACCGATGCTGATCGTGACCGTGCTGGGTTCGTGTGTGGCGGCGTGCATCCGTGACCGGATTTCGGGAATCGGCGGGATGAACCACTTCATGCTGCCGGACGGCGGCGGCGATTCCGGCAGCCCGGCTTCGGCCTCGATGCGCTACGGGGCCTACGCCATGGAAGTGCTGATCAACCAGTTGCTCAAGGCGGGTGCCCGCCGCGACAACCTCGAAGCCAAGGTATTCGGTGGCGGCAACGTGCTGCGCGGATTTACCGCGATCAATGTGGGTGAGCGCAATGCCCGGTTTGTGCGCGAGTTTCTGCGGGCCGAGAACATTCGCGTCGTGGCGGAGGATCTGAACGATGTGCATCCGCGCAAGGTGTATTACTTTCCGGCAACCGGCAAGGTGCTGGTCAAGAAACTCAAGCAACTGAATAACTACACCCTGGTAAAACGCGAACAGGATTACGCCAGCCGGCTCAAGATCAACGAAGTGGCCGGCGATATCGATCTGTTCTGATTGGCAACAAGGGCGAGGCCCCGGAAAATTTTATTCTATGAAAATCAAGGTTCTGATCGTCGATGATTCGGCGCTGATCCGCGGCGTGATGAAGGAGATCGTCAACAGCCAGCCCGACATGGAAGTGGTCGGGGTGGCGCCCGATCCGCTGGTTGCACGCGAGCTCATCAAGCAGACCAATCCCGACGTGCTGACGCTGGACGTGGAAATGCCGAAGATGGACGGGCTGGATTTTCTTGAGCGCCTGATGCGCCTGCGGCCGATGCCGGTGGTGATGGTCTCGTCGCTGACCGAGCGCGGCTCGGAAATCACCCTGCGCGCGCTGGAGCTGGGGGCGGTCGATTTCGTGACCAAGCCGAAGGCGTCGATCCAGAGCGGTATGCTCGAATATACTGAACTGATCGCGGAAAAAATCCGCATCGCCTCGCGCGCCCGGATCAAGCCGCGCACGCTTCCCGGCGCCCGGGGCCAGTCAGCGGTACTGCAGCTGGCGGCGGTCCGCAACCCGCTCACCAGCAGCGAGAAACTGATCATCATCGGCGCCTCCACCGGCGGGACCGAGGCGATCAAGGATTTCCTGATCCAACTGCCGCCGGATTGCCCCGGCATCCTGATCACCCAGCACATGCCGGAAGGTTTCACCCGCTCGTTCGCCGAGCGGCTCGACAAGCTGTGCAGGATTTCGGTCAAGGAAGCCGAAGGCGGCGAGCGTGTGCTTCCCGGTCACGCCTATCTTGCGCCGGGGCATTCGCACCTGATGCTGGCGCGTAGCGGAGCGAACTACATGACCCGAATCGACCAGAGCGCGCCGGTCAACCGTCATCGGCCCTCGGTCGACGTGCTGTTCCGATCGGCTGCGGTCAATGCGGGCAAGAATGCGGTCGGCGTCATTCTGACCGGAATGGGCAGGGATGGCGCAGCCGGCATGCTCGAAATGAGGCAGGCCGGCGCCTACAACCTGGCGCAGGACGAGGCCTCGTGCGTGGTGTTCGGCATGCCCAAGGAGGCGATCGCCATCGGTGCCACCCACGAGGTTGCGCCGCTGCATGAATTGCCGGGGCGGGTACTGGAATTCTTCGCGGCGCATGGCCACCGCGCGATGCGGGTGTAGTCCGGCGGACGCCGATTCCAGGCTGGTTTCCGGCTTAAGTTTGACGCCGGAATGCCGATTAACCGGGTATCAATGAATTGCTTCAATGGAGTGCTGCATGGCCGATCCGAACACGAAATTTTTGGTTGTCGATGACTTTTCCACGATGCGCCGCATCGTCCGCAATCTACTCAAGGAGCTGGGATATTCCAACGTCGAGGAAGCCGAGGACGGCGTCGACGGCCTGGCCAAGCTGCGAGCCGGAAACTTCGACTTTGTCGTGTCCGACTGGAACATGCCCAACATGGACGGCCTGGCAATGTTGCAGACTATCCGCGCCGACGCCGCGCTTGCCAAGCTGCCGGTGCTGATGGTGACCGCCGAGGCCAAGAAGGAAAACATTATCGCCGCCGCCCAGGCCGGCGCCAGCGGCTATGTGGTCAAACCGTTTACTGCCGCCACGCTCGACGAGAAACTCAGCAAGATATTCGAGAAACTCGAAAAAGCGGGGGCCTGACGTGGATACAGAATTTGCCAGCGCCGTCGCCATTGCCGCGAATCCCACCCCCATTGTCGACGAGGCGTGCGAACAGGATGAGATGCTTTCGCGGGTCGGGCAGATTACCCGCACCCTGCATGACAGCCTGCGCGAGCTGGGTTTCGACAAGGTCCTGGAAAAGGCGACCGAGGATATTCCAGACGTCAGGGATCGCCTCAACTACGTGGCGCGAATGACCGAACAGGCCGCGCAACGGGTGCTCAACGCCACCGACGCGGCGATTCCACTGCAGGAGCGGATCGATGCGGGCGCCGACGAAGTTCTGAATGGCTGGCAGGCGGCGCTGAAGGCACCTTTCTCCGAAGCAAATTATCGCGATATGGCCACGCTGACCATGCAGTGTCTGGTCGACATGCGCAATGACACCAGCGCCACCAAGCAGCAGCTGCTCGATATCATGATGGCGCAGGACTTCCAGGATCTCACCGGCCAGGTCATCCGCAAGGTGACCGAGCTCGCGCATGAGCTTGAACGCCAACTGGTGCAGTTGCTGATTGACTACGCGCCGGCCGAGGTCAAGCGCGAAGTCAACAGCGGCCTGCTCAACGGCCCGCAAATCGCCCCTTCCGGGAAAAGTGACGTGGTCGCAGATCAGGGCCAGGTCGACGACCTGCTGGATAGCCTCGGGTTTTAGATAACAGATTCAAGACGCAAGACGCAAGATGTAAGGAAAACCGCGCCACTCACCACTCACCACTCACCCCGGCTGCAGCAACCGGATCACGCTGGTCGTGGTCCTGAGTCCGTTCTGGATCAGGCTCTCGAATTGAGGCACGAAATAGGGCAGGGCAATGTCGAGCATGATCAGCCCCACGCTGAGGGTGATGGGAAAGCCGATTGCGAAGATGTTGAGCTGCGGCGCCGAGCGGGTGAGGATGCCGAGCGCCAGGTTGGTCATCAGCATGATGGCGATCAGCGGCAGCGCTAGCTGCAGGCCGACCGCAAACACGCTGGAGCCGAAGGCGGCGACGCTGTAGAAGCCGCCTGCAGCCAGTGGCTGGGTGCCGATGGGCAGACTCTGGAAGCTGTCGACCAGCACCCCGAGCAGCAGCAGGTGGGCGTTGACCGCCAGAAACAGCAGGACCGCCAGCATGTTGAAGAAGCGCGCGAGCACCAGCGTCTGGCCGGCACTTTGCGGGTCGAAGAACGACGCAAACCCCAGGCCCATCTGCAGGCCGATGATTTCGCCCGCTGTTTCCACTGCGGCAAAGGCCACCCGCATGATGAAGCCGATCGCCACGCCGATGAGCAGTTGCTGCACCAGGATGAACAGCCCCTGCCAGGATCCCAGTGCCACTTCGGGCATCGGCGGCAGTGTGGGTGCAACGATCAGGGCGATGAACACGCCGAGGCCGATCTTGACCCGTGCCGGAACCGAACGGTGGCCGAATACCGGCGCAGCCATGATGAGTCCGAGAATGCGGGTAAGCGGCCAGATGAAGTTGATCATCCAGGCGTTGAGCTGGGCATCGGTAAAGCTGATCATCCTGGAAACCGCAGCTGGGCGCGGTCGAGCGCAGAAAAGCCAATGTTCATGCTGCATTCCACCGGGGATGGGTTTGATCCCGGGCGGGAATCAGCCGATGACGCCGGGCAGGCCGGTCAGCACCCGTCGCATGTAATCGGTCATCAGGGTTAGCATCCACGGCCCGGCAAGGGCAAAGGTAAGGAGTACGCCGACGACCTTGGGGATGAAGGAGAGGCTGGCATCGTTGATCTGGGTGGCGGCCTGGAACACGGCCACCATCAGGCCGATCGCGAGGGTGACCAGCAGCACCGGTGAGGCCACCAGGATGGTCATTTCGAGTGCGGTGCGGCCGATGCTCATTACGCTTTCTGGGGTCATGATGAGTCCTGTCGGTCAGTAAAAGCTTTGTGCAAGCGAGCCCAGCAGCAGATTCCAGCCGTCGACCAGCACGAACAGGATGATCTTGAACGGCAGCGACACGATCGCGGGCGACACCATCATCATGCCCATCGCCATCAGGATGCTGGCGACGACCATGTCGATGATGAGGAAGGGGATGAAGACGGCAAAGCCGATCTGGAACGCGGTCTTCAGTTCGCTGGTGATGTAGGCCGGAATCAGCACCCGCATCGGGATGTCGTCAGCGGTTTTCGGCGGCGCTGCCCCGGAGATTTTCACGAACAGCGCGAGATCGGTTTCGCGAGTCTGCTTCAGCATGAACGCGCGCAGCGGAAGCGCGCCTTTTTCGAGCGCCTCCTGCATCTCGATCCGGTCTTCCGCCAGCGGCTGGTAGGCGTCGACGTAGATCCGGTCCAGGGTCGGGCTCATCACGAAAAAGGTCAGAAACAGGGCGAGTCCGATCAGCACCTGGTTGGGCGGCGACGACTGGGTTCCGAGCGCATGGCGCAGCAGCGACAGCACGATGATGATGCGGGTGAAGCTGGTCATCATCAGCAGCACCGCCGGCAGGAACGACAGCGAGGTGAGCAGCAGCAGCGTCTGCAGGCTCAGTGTATAGGTCTGGCCGCCGCCGGCCGAGGGCGCGCTGGTGAACGCGGGCAGGCCTGCGCTCTGGGCCAGCGCCAGCGAGGGCAGCCCTAGCAAAATCAGGACCAGGAAAGCCTTCAGCGTGCGTGGGCACGACTTATTGGCCACGGCGCTTCTCGATCAGCTGCTGCAGTCGTGCAGCAAAACCGCTGTTGGCGGTGGCGGCCGATGCTGTGCGGATCTCGCCCTTGGGCACGGTCATCAGGGCATTGACGCTGCCGGGGGCGACACCCACCACCAGCCAGGATTCGCCGACTTCGACCACCACGACCCGCTCGCGGGCGCCGACCGAGGCGCTGCTGATCACCTGCAGCAGCCCCGACGAGCCGCTGCGAGCGACCCCCAGGCGCTTGGCCACCCAGGCGGTGGCGGCGATCAACAGCAACACCGCCGCCAGGCCGATGAAGACCTGCAGCAGGCTGCCTGCGGCAGAGACCGCTGGCGCCGGCGCGGGGTCGGCGGCGTGCGCCAGCAGCGGAAAGACCGTTGCGATCCAGCCCGCGTTCAAACCATGACGCTTCATTTATTGAGCTTCCGGATCCGTTCGGCAGGGGTGATGATGTCGGTCAGGCGCACCCCGAACTTGTCGTTCACCACCACCACCTCGCCCTGCGCGATCAGACAGCCATTGACCAGCACGTCCATCGGCTCGCCGGCCAGCCCGTCGAGTTCGACCACCGACCCCTGAGCCAGCTGGAGCAGATTCTTGATCGTGATCTTGGTGCGCCCCAGCTCAACCGTCAGCAGTACCGGGATGTCCAGAATGAAGTCGATGTCGTGGGTCTGGCCGCCGGTCGAACCGGCGCCGCTCAATTCCTGGAAGATCTCCGGACTCGCTTCTGCCGGGGCGGCCTGTTCGGCCATGGCGGCGGCCCAGTCGTCTTCGGCGATAGTTTGGGTGACGTCTTCAGACATGTTGTTCTCCTGTTTGCGGGTCGGCCGAGGCGGTGGACAACAGCTTCTCGACCCGCAGGGTGTATTGGCCGTTGAATTTTCCGTAGGCGCATTCCATCACCGGAACGCCATCCACCTTGGCTTCGACGGTTTGCTGGATGTCCAGCGGGATGACGTCACCCACCTTCAGGTTGACAAGATCACGCAGGCTGACCTGTGCGGTGCCGAGGTCGGCGACGATCTCGACTTCTGCCAGCTGGATCTGCTGCCGCATCAGCCGCAGCCAGCGCTTGTCCACTTCCAGGTTTTCGGCCTGCAGGCTGCTGGTCAGCAGATCCTTGATCGGCTCGATCATCGAATACGGCATGCAGAAATGCATTTCGCCGCTGACCTGGCCGAGCTCGATGGCGAAGGTGACGGAGACCACCACCTCGTTGGGGGTGGCGATATTGGCGAACTGGGTGTTCATTTCCGAGCGGATGAACTCGAACTCGATCGGGTAGATCGGCTCCCACGATTTTGCGTACGCCTCGAACACGATGTTGAGCACGCGCTGGATAATGCGTTGTTCGGTCTGGGTGAAGTCCCGTCCCTCGACCCGGGTGTGGAAGCGTCCGTCGCCGCCGAACAGGTTGTCGACCATCAGGAACACCAGGTCGGGGTTGAAAATCATCAGCGCGGTGCCGCGCAGCGGTTTGAACTGGACCAGATTCAGGTTGGTGGGGACGACCAGGTTGCGGATGAATTCGCTGTACTTGGAGACCCGTACCGGGCCGACCGAGATTTCGACCCCACGGCGCAGAAAATTGTAGAGGCCGATCCGCAGTTGCCGTGCAAAACGCTCGTTGATGATTTCGAGCGTCGGCATCCTGCCGCGGACGATGCGTTCCTGGGTGGCGAGGTTGTAGGGACGGACCCTGGACGGATCGTCCGTTACCTCCGGTGCATCGTCGACTTCGCCGCTGACGCCTTTCAGCAGCGCATCGACTTCATCCTGTGAAAGAAAATTGTCGGCCATGGGTTGTCTACTGGATCACGAAGGTCGTGAATAGGACGTCGATGACCTGCTGCGGCTTACCCTTGGAATCGAAGGGCTGGTTCACCAGCAGCATGATCTCTTTGACAAGTTTCTTCTTGTCATCGGGGTTGGCGAGTTCCTCGGCGTGCTTGCTCGAGAGCAGGCTCAACAGGCGACTGCGGACACGCGGCATGTGCAGCTTGATCGCATTCACCTGGGCCTGATCGGCCACTTGCAGCGTGATATCGGTCTGCAGGTACTGCTCGGCGTCCTTCAGGTTGACGGTGAAGGTCTCAAGTGCCAGGTACACCGGCTCCCGGAGCGGCACCGCTTCTTCGGAGGCGGCGTCGCCCTGGGTGAAGAACCACGCACCGGCGCCACCGCCCAGCAGAACCACCAGGGCTCCGATGATGATGATTTTTTTCTTCGATTTCCTGACGGGTGCAGCTTCCAGGGCTTCGTCAGTTTCGCTAGCTTGGGCCATCGGTGTGGTTCCTTTACGTCGACACTGGTTGTCATTATCGAAAGGAACGCAGTGTTTCGATGCCGGGAAAAGAGGGGAAAAAGTCACCCATATCGTTCAATGGGCACGCCCTCTTTGGGTCAGGCGAAGGTATCGATCAGCCCTCGCCCGGATTGCCGGACAGGTGCTGCATGCAGTGTCTCCAGGCCCGCTGGGCCCGCGTCGTCCGCACCGCCGAAGGGACGGGCGCTTGCCTGGGTCTGACGATCGGAGCCGTCATTCTGGTGCGGCGTGTCTGCACTGACCGTGGCCTGTCCCAGCTGGATGCCGGCCTCATCCAGCATTTCGCGCAGCCGGGGAAACGCGGCTTCCAGCGCCTGGCGGACTTCCGGCTGGGCGGAGAAGAAGCTGGCGGTGGCCTGATCGTTCGAAACCTGCAGCACCACCTGCAGCGGGCCCAGATGGGGCGGGTTTAGGGTGAGCGAGGCGGTTTGCTGCGCGCCCGCCGCCATCCACACGATTTTTTCGCCCAGCGCCTGATTCCAGGCGCTGGTGCCGACCGACGGCGCCAGCGTGGTGGCCGCACCTGCGAGCGAGCGGGCGATTTCCGCCGGTGCGTGCGGGATCACCCGCATCGCCGGGCTGCCGATCGGATCAGTCGCGCCTTCTGCGGTGTTCAAGGCATCCGCCTGGCGGGCGGCAGCCAACTGCCCGGAAAATGCCGTGGTGGTGACATTGGTCGACGCGGCCGCAGTCGTTGCCGGCTGAAAATTCGCCTGGGCCGATTGCGTCGTGGCGGTTTTTCCTTTGCCGGCTGCGGCACCAGCCGGCTGGCCGGTTTGCTGTGCCAGCGGTGTGCGACGCTTGCGACCATCCAGCGTGGCCGACAGCTCCGACTCGGGTTCTGCAGACTGCCCGGATGCGGCCTTGCCCGGGTTTCCCGGTGTCAGTTTCGGCAGCTCCGGCGGAAGCGCCAGTGCCAGCAGGTCGTGCGGCGTGCCGGGCACACTGATGGCCTGCTGCGGGTCGGTCGCAGGAACGGCGATCGTCGCGCTATCGAGCTGGGTGGTGGCACGATCCGCAGCCGAATCCCTCGATTCGGCTGCGGCTTCCGCGCCGTTCCTGGCGGAGCCGGTTTCGCGGGTGTCGCTGTTTTCCCGGGCCTGCGTGTCCTTGCGGGTCTGCGCAAGCTCGCGTGACAACACCTGGTTGAATGGCTCATCCGCAGCAGCCAGGTCCGGCTGCCTGCCAGCGGTCGATGGCTGAACCGGCTGGGCCGGATTAATGGTCATGGTGGTCGCGTTCATGGTCGGCATCCGCTCTCAGGAATGGTTGGATTTGTGCAGCACGCTGCGGGCGGCGTGCTCGTCGTTCTGTTTCTGGTCGAGCCACAGCTCGCGGCGAGCGGCGTCCTTGCCGGCCCGATCCGACAGCGTGACGAAAGACATTTTTTTCTGTTCGCAGGCACGCCAGGCGGTACGTGCCTGCTCGGCACGCAGGCGGACGTCGCTGACGACCTTGTGCTGGCCGGCAATGGCGTGGTCGAGCTTTTGCATGAACACCTGGAAGTTGTGGAGTTGGGTGGTGCTGATGCCGCTGGCCATGTCCGACTGGCGGCGTTCGGCATAGTCGTTGCGGTATTGCAGCAATAGCTCGAGTTTCTGGTCCGCTTCTTCGCAGGCACGCAGCACCGCACCCAGCTGCTCGGCGGCCGCGTTGGTTTCCTTGTTTGCAAGGTCGATCAGGGTATTGAGGGCGGACGGAGTGGCCATTCAGGGATACTCAAGCGGGTTGCTGAAACAGGGTGGCGAGTTGATCCAGGCTTTCCTGCACGCCTGAACGCTCGTCGATGTTTTGCTGCAGAAAGGTCTCGATCCCGGCCTGCAGCCTGATCGCTTCGTCGAGCAGCGGATCGGTGCCGGCCGCATAGGCGCCGACGTTGATCAGGTCGCGGCTGCGCTCGTAGCGCGAGTACAGTTTTTTCAGACGGCGCGCGAGCTGCTGCTGCTCCGGCGTGGTGATGCTGTGCATCGCGCGGCTGATCGACTGCTCGATGTTGATCGCGGGATAGTGACCGCTCTCGGCCAGCGCGCGGTCGAGCACGATGTGGCCGTCGAGAATCGCGCGTGCGGCATCGGCGATCGGGTCCTGCTGGTCGTCACCTTCGGTCAGCACCGTATAAAAGGCAGTGATCGAGCCGCCGCCCGGTTTGCCATTACCGGCACGTTCGACCAGCGCCGGCAGCTTGGCGAACACCGAAGGCGGGTAGCCCTTGGTCGCGGGCGGCTCGCCGATCGCCAGCGCAATTTCGCGCTGTGCCATCGCATAGCGGGTCAGCGAATCCATGATCAGCAGCACGTTTTTGCCCTGGTCGCGAAAATGCTCGGCGATCGAGGTGGCGTAGGCCGCGCCCTGCAATCGCATCAGCGGCGGGGTGTCGGCCGGGGCGGCGACGACCACCGCGCGCGCCAGGCCTTCCTCGCCGAGAATCTGCTCGATGAATTCCTTGACCTCGCGGCCGCGTTCGCCGATCAGCCCGACCACGATCACGTCGGCGCTGGTGTAGCGCGCCATCATCCCCAGCAGCACGCTCTTGCCGACGCCGGAGCCGGCGAACAGGCCCATCCGCTGGCCGCGGCCGACGCTCAGCATGCTGTTGATCGCGCGTACCCCGACGTCGAGGATGTCGGTGATCGGTGCGCGCGACAGCGGGTTGGCAGCGCGATTGTTGAGTGGCGCGGTGGCGTTCGCCTGCACCGGTCCCAGGCCGTCGAGCGGCCGGCCGCTGCTGTCGAGCACCCGTCCCAGAAGAAGCTCGCCGACCGGCAGGTGGCGGGTGCGGTCGCTGGGGCGGCGGCGCGGATGGTTGACCTGGCCGACGCCGGGCAGGGTGGGGATCACTTCCACCGGGAATACGTGTGAACCCGGCAAGATCCCTTCGACGTCGCTCTGCGGCATCAGGAACAGCCGGTCACCCGAGAATCCCACCACCTCGGCTTCGAGTTGCGAACCGTTGGGCAGCGGGACGGTGCAGGCGCTGCCCACCGGCAGTTTCAGGCCGACCGCTTCCATCACCAGCCCCGCCACCCGGGTGACCCGGCCCGAAACCTGCATCGGCTCGGCAATCGCCAGCATTTCGCTGCAATCCTGCAGGTAGGCTTTCCAACGGCTGCTGTGGTTCGAGGTCTCGATCATGGTGCGAGCCAGTCCGATTCCTTGCCGAGCGCCGCGGCCAGACGCTGCCAGCGGGTGGGCAGCGAAGCGTCGATCTGATTGCTTGCGGTTTCCACCCGGCAGCTGCCGGGTTCGAGCCGGGCGTCGTCGGTGAGGTGCCAGCCGAGCTTGGCGAGCTCGTCGCCGATCTGCTCCTTGACCAGAACCGCGTCGTCCGGATTGAGATAGAGCATCGCCGGCTGCTGCAACGACGGCAGATAACGGACCGCCTCCCTGACCATGGGAATGACCAGTTCGGGGCGGATCGCCAGCGCCGATTTCAGCAGCGCACGCGCCAGGTCGAGCGACAGATCGAGCACCTGCTGCGAGATGGTTTCATCGGCCTGGCTCAGCTCGCCGGTAAAGGCGTCGGCCAGGTCGCGCAGCCGAGCCGCTTCGACCGCCGCCTGCTCGCGGCCCTCGGCCAGGCCCTTGGCCAAGCCCTCGGCCAGCCCCGCCTGGTAGCCCTCGTGCCGCGCCTGCTCTTCGATTGCACTGATCTGCTCGATGGTCGGCAGGCTGATGCCGGCATAGTCCGCGTTGGTGATGGAATGTGGCTCCGCCTCAAAGCTGGCCAGCTCCCACGGTTGGCAGGTCGACTGCTCGTCCTCGCGGATCACGCAGGAAGCCACGGATCGGGCGGTATGGGTCATGTGCGCTGAACCGCTGCAGGTTGCCGGGCAGGGCACGGAGTGCGCCGAGCTGCGATCCACGACCCGCGCTCCGCACGATGACTACAGCCAGGCAAACGGCTAGACATAGGCTTCTTCCCCTTTTGCGCCCAGCGTAATCTGGCCTTCATCGGCCAGGCGGCGGATGATCGTCAGGATTTCGCGCTGCTGGGCCTCGACCTCGGACAGCCGCACCGGGCCTTTGGATTCGAGGTCTTCACGCATCATTTCAGCGGCACGCTGCGACATGTTCTTGAATATCTTCTCGCGCATCTCTTCCGACGAACCCTTGAGCGCAATGATGAGCGAATCGGACTGGACTTCACGCAGCAGCAGCTGGATACCGCGATCCTCGATTTCGAGGATGTTCTCGAACACGAACATTTCGTCCATGATCTTCTGCGCCATGTCGGGGTCGTAGCTCTTCAGGTGTTCCATGGCGGAGGATTCGTGATCTCCGCCCATAAAGTTGAGAATGTCGGCCGCCGCACGGGTGCCGCCCATCGGCTGCTTTTTCAGCACGTCGTTTCCGGACAGCAGCTTGGTCAGGACGTCGTTGAGTTCACGCAGCGCCGTCGGCTGCACCCCGGAGAGCGTCGCAATCCGCAACAGCACGTCGTTGCGCAGGCGTTCGGTGAAGCAACCGAGCACCTCGCAGGCCTGGTCGCGCTCCAGATGCACCAGGATGGTCGCAATCGTCTGGGGATGTTCGTTGTGAATCAGGTCGGCCACCGATTCGGAGTCCATCCATTTCAGGCTTTCGATACCGCTGGCGTCGCCGCCGCCGCCGAGAATCCGGTTGAGCAGCGAGGAGGCCTTGTCGTCGCCCAGCGCCTTGGTGAGCACGCTGCGGATGTAACCGTCGGAATCCAGTCCCAGCGAGGAATTCTGATCCGCCACGATGTTGAAATCATGCAGCACCGTTTCCACCTGTTCCTGTGGGATGGACCTCATGCTGGTCATCGCTTCGCCCAGCTTCTGCACTTCGCGCGGGCCGAGATACTTCATGACTTCGGCCGCGCCTTCCTCGCCCAGTGCAAGCATCAGGATCGCGCCCTTGACGATGCCGTTGTGCTCACTCATTGTTGGCGACCCAGGTCTTGACGATATTGGCGACCACGCGCGGGTCCTCGCTGGCCAGCTTCTGGGCGCGGGCGAGATTCTCCTGGTAGCCGCGCTGGCCGGGGGGCAGCGCCAGCAGCTCGCCATTGGTACCGTACTGTAGCTGCGGATCCTGGGTCGGTGCAGGCAGCGCGGGGGCTTCCGCAATCTTTTTCAGCAGTGGCTTCAACAGCTTCAGGTAGATCGCCAGTAGCACCAGCGCGATCAGCAGATACCTGCCGGCATCCTTGGCCAGCTGGATGTTCGCCGGCTGCTTCCACCACGGCAGCTCTGGAATGACTGCCTGCTCGGGGCTGGCAAACGCGCTGTTGACCACGTTGAGCGTGTCGCCGCGCTGCGGGTTGAAACCCATGGCCTCCTTGACCAGGTCGGTGATCTGGGCGGTCTCGGCGGCGCTCAACGGCTTCATGCCGGGCTTGCCGTCCTTGTCGACGCTCTTCCGGTAATTGACCACCACCGCCACCGACAGGCGCTTCAGGCCGCCCACCCCCTGCTGCACATACTGGATCGTCTTGTCGACTTCGTAGTTGACGGTCGCATCCTTGCGGGTGTTGGAGGCGGCCGGCGGCGCTGCGGCATTCGGCGCCGTTGCCGGCGCATTGATCGGTGCGGTGGCCGGCGCTGGCGGCTGGTTGGTGAGCGCGCCCGGCACCCCGCCCGGAGTGGCGCTGCCGTTCAGCGACTCACTGGTCTGCTGGCTGCGAATGACCATGGCGTCGGGGGTCTGGTTCGGCTTGTAGGATTCGACCGCCTGCTCGCTGCGGGAAAAATCGACATCGGCGGTCGCTTCGGCGCGCACGTTGCCGGGGCCGACGATCGGCGTGATGATCGATTCGATCCGCCTGACGACATTTTGCTGCAGTTGCTGCACGTATTTGATCTGGCTGGGATCCATGCCGTTGGCGTTGGCTTGCTTGCTGGTATCCGAGAGCAGGTTGCCGTTCTGGTCGACGATGGTCACGTTCTTGGGCGGCAGTTCGGGCACGCTGCTGGCAACCAGATGCACGATCGCGCTGACCTGCTGCGGATCCAGGGTGCGGCCGGGGTGAAGATTGAGCAGCACCGATGCGGTGGGGGTCTTTTGTTCGGAAACGAAGATCGAATCCTTGGGCATCGCCAGGTGCACGCGGGCCGCCTGTACCGCCGAGACCGACTCGATCGAGCGCGCAAGTTCGCCTTCCATGGCGCGCTGGAAGTTGACCTGTTCGATGAACTGGGACGAGCCGAGCTTCTGGTTTTCCATCAGCTCGAAGCCGACGTTGCCGCCCTTGGGCAGGCCCTGCGAGGCCAGCTTCAGGCGCGCGTCGTGTACCCGGCCGGCGGGCACCAGCACCGCACCGCCGCCCTCGGCGTATTTGTAGGGAATGTTCATCTTTTCCAGCTCGGCGACGATGGCACCGCCGTCGCGATCGCTGAAGTTCGAGAACAGCACCCGATAGTCCGGCTGCTGCCCCCACATCCAGACCGCCCCCATGATCGCAACCACCGCGGCCACGCCCAGCATCAGCATGACTTTTCGTCCGCCGGCGGTCCGCGTAAAGTCCAGCACGTTCGCTGGAACCACGATTTCTCCCGCTGCTACTGCCATGATCCCGCCCCCGTCGTGTGGGCGGGATGGGGCGCCCGGTTTTTGATTGTCTGGTTTTCGAGTGCTGTTTCCACGTCGTGTCGTCCCATGAGGATGTCGCTATGTGATCGAATTATCGGCGTCACCAGGTATTTCAATCAGGGGAATAGAAGCCGGTTTTCCGTGCTTATCGCCCTTATGGCTTGCCCCCGGAGTGATTAAGGTGGTGACGTGGAAAACCGCCGCTACAGGCGACCGGACGGGCAAAGGAGGACACGATGAGCATAGGTGCGATCGATACCAGCAGGATCGAGGCGATGGTGGCGCAGCTGAAGACCGCCGCCGCGCGCGCGACGCCGGGCGCCAGTCCCGTCGGCGACGCTGCCGCACCGACCCGGACCGGCGCGGTCGATTTCCAGTCGGCGCTCAAATCCTCGCTCGATCAGGTCAACTCGGCGCAGTTGCAGGGACAGCAGATGGCCCAGCGCTTCGAAATGGGCGACAGCAGCGTGAGCCTTTCCGACGCCATGCTGTCGCTGCAGAAATCCAGCATTGCGCTGCAGCAGACGGTCCAGGTGCGCAACAAGCTGGTGTCGGCATATCAGGAAATCATGAACATGCCGGTTTGAATCCGCTGCCGCTTCGGGCTCCCGAGTGAGCTGGGCCCGACAGGCAGACGCACCGCCCCGGGCCGAATGAGTCATCCGGATTCACCCCTTCAGCAACAACAGAAACGCTTTTCTCCGTGCCTCTGTGCCTCTGTGGTGAATGGTTTTCTAAACCCCTCACGATCCAAAAACCAGCTTATTCAGCGCTTCGCTATTTAGCCAGCGCCTGACGCAATGCGTCGGCCAGTTCCTCGATCACGAACTTGGCCACATAGGCATCCGCGCCCACTTTTCTGACGTGCGCTTCGTTGGCCGAGCCGGTCAACGAGGAGTGGATCACCACCGGGATCGCGCTGAAGCGTGGATCCTGCTTGATGTTTCGGGTCAGGGTGAAGCCATCCATCTCGGGCATTTCAAGGTCGGTCAGCACCAGCGCAACCTTGTCGCTGACCGATTTGCCTTCTTCCTGCGCGCGCGTGGCCATGGATTGCAACTGATCCCAGGCTTCTTTTCCAGTCTTGCACATGAGGTAGGGCAGGCTCATTGCTTCGAGACTCTGCTCGATCATGGTGCGGGCAATCAACGAATCGTCGGCCGCCAGGATGACGCTGCCGGGCTTGATTTCGACTCGTGGCCCGATCGTCTCGGGGCTGACCTCGGGTTCACTTGACGGCATCACCTGGCGCAGGATGGTTTCGACGTCGAGCACCTGCGCCAGCTGATCGCTGTGCTCGCCGCTGAGGCGGGCGATGCTGGTAACCATGCCGCTGGCAGCGTTGCCTTCGGCCGACAGCACCTGGCGCCAGTCCAGGCGCACGATGTCTTCCACCGACTCGACCGCAAACGCCTGGGTGCTGCGCGCGTATTCGGTGATCAGCAGGATGTTGAGACCGGTCCTGGGGGTGCAGCCCGCCACCCCGGCCAGGTCGATCACTGGCAGGATCTGTCCGCGCAGGTCGACCACTCCCATCATGTGCGTCGGCGAGCCGGCCACCACGGTGATCACCGGCATCGGGATGATCTCGCGGACCTTGAATACGTTGATGCCGAACAATTCGGTGCGGTCGAGGTTCGGATCGTGGCCGAGGCGGAATAGCAGCAATTCCAGCTTGTTGGAACTGGTCAGGTTGGTTCTTTCGTCAATTTCCTGCTGGATCGTTTGCATGGCCGGGCTTTCTGGAAGAGGGGATTGGGCGGGGCGTCGCGCGCGCCGGGTGTCGCGGATTAATCAAAAAATGTGTGCTTGATCGAATGTGTCGAATCGCCGCACCATGCTCAATGACGGCTATCCGGAGATTTTCTAAAGGCTGTCTCGTCGGGCACGCTCGATGTTCATGACAAAGCGCTGCAGCATCGCGGCCATGTCGTTCGGCAGGTCGATGAACTTGCACCCCAGCCGGGTCTGGAAGGCCCCGTTCTGCAGGCGAATCTGCGCCGAGTTGCGTACTTCCAGGGTGGTGATAATCACGTCCGTCTCCGGCAGCAGCAGCCTGCAGCCT
>JACDJC010001929.1_pt1 | contig 17283 bp, 15 predicted proteins | sample 7454191 | NCBI WGS metagenome assembly JACDJC01 (sample SAMN14253291, study PRJNA609438) | sludge metagenome | isolation source: sludge after 25d culture with pyrite and EDTA | collected 2018-12-20 | reverse complement strand
TCCTACTTTGATCGTCTGGGGCTGGTGTCGCTGCTTGATACAACGCGACGACTCCAGTGTCTTTCATGAACCGCCGTATGCGGAACCGCACGTACGGTGGTGTGAGAGGACGGGGGAGGTAACTCCCCCTCCTACTCGATGATTCCGTTAGCGAATATCGTGCTCGGCCGGGGCGGGCTCTTGCTGAAAATTACCAATTATTCAAAAAAGCGTGTGAACTGCTCCACGGATTCGCGGGGTGTGCGGTAGCTGTTAATGATGTGGCTCTTATCTTCGTAACCCATGGCCAGTCCAACCAGCAGTTTTATCTCCTCGGAATAACCCAGTTCCTGTTTGACAATTGCCGGATACTCCCCCAGAGCCGCTTGTGGACATGTCGCCAGACCCTCTTCCAGCGCCATCAGCATGATGGACTGAATGAACATGCCGTAATCCAGATAGGAGCCGGCTTCGAGAATCGGATCTATAAAGAAGAACATCATCACCGGCGCATCAAAGGCACGGTAATTGGCTGCCCACTGATCCAGCTGCCGCTGTTTCTCTTCCCGGCTGATATTCAGGGTTGAATACATCTGTAGCCCACAAGCACGGCGCCGGGCCTTGTAGATCCCTTCCCAGGTCTCCGGATAGTACTGAAACTCCATTGTCCCGGCTTGCCCGATACGAAAGGCGGTTTCCATCAGGTGGCCCAGTCGGCGACGCTTTTCGCCTGTTACGACAGCGACCTGCCACGGCTGGGTGTTGGTGCCGGAGGGGGCGTGACGCGCCGCATCCAGAATGCGTGAGATCTTCTCTTTATTTACCTCCAGAGGCAGGAAGGCTCGGGTGGCCTTTCGCTGTTTGAGTGCTTCTATCACTTGCATTGGCCAGCTCCAGTTAGCCCTGATGGTAAGCAACTGCTTCTAAACAAAAGCCCGCCCCACTGTTATGCGGGGTGGGCTTTTGGTCTATATGCATGCCAGATCCGCGCGTACGGCAGTGTGACTTATCAGCTGGCAGTGCCTTCGGAAGCCGTATTGCTGTCCGCTGCCGGTTTCTGTGTAGCGGCTTTGCGCGGACGACGTTTGGCCGCTGCCTTCCGCTTCTTCTTGGGGGTATTTGCCTTGGCCCAGTCGCTTTCAAATTTTTCCATAGCCTTCTGTTGTGCAGCAGACTTCTTCAGGGCGTCATTTGCATCCTTGAGCGCCTGCTTGGCGTTCTTCATCTGATCACGCAGTTCAGAAACCTTCTGAGTTGCAGTGCGCAGCGTCTCGCGTGCACGCTCAAGCTGTTTCTGTGTGGCCGGTGTGCGGTTGGCGGACGCCTTTTCAGCGGCAGCGTTCTTCTTGTCACGCAATGTCGCCTGCCGCTCTACCGCCTTGTCCAGCTGTCCCTTAATTCTTTCTACGCCTTTTTGTGCTTGGGCAGCGCCTTTTTCCAGGAGCCTGGCAAGCTGAGCCTGTGCTTTGCTGATTGTCTGTTCGAGGTCTGCGGCAGGATTAATGGCAGGTGCTGGCTTTTTTGCTGCTGTGCTTTTTGCAGCACGGGCTACGGCTTTTTTAGTAACGCGCTTTTTAGTGGTTCTTGATCTTTTCGTGACCATCAGAGGTTCCCCATAAGTGTGTATGAAAGCGATAGGTAGTCGAGTATTCCGCATCAGATATTGCCAAAGTTGGCTACGGTTGCCAATACCTTATTGTAGAATAATGAAAAATTTTCAATGGTTTTACGCATAATAGAGATAATTTACTTAAACAACAGGTGATAATTTTACAGTTTATTCTTCAGACCGAATTAATCGAGATTCCATGCTGAAGCATGATCGGTGTATGCGCAGTTTACTGTCCCGCCGCTTTCAAGCGGTCCATTTTGGATAACCAAAATATGCGTGCCGGGTAACCGTGCAACCTGACTCAAGTTATCATCACAACGGTCGATAGGATTGACTGGATGTTGGCTCTATTCTCTGGACAGCGCTTTTGTTAACTCGATACCTATATATTTTTTTGTGACTACTGATCAATCAAAACTGCAGGAAAAACAGCAGCAGACGCAACAGCGCATGTTGCTGTTCAGCCTGTTTGGCCGGCAGGTGTTCGCCATTAATGTGCTGAAGATCAAGGAGATCATTCCCTACCATGCCATGAACACCCTGCCCAGGGCCAATCCTGCGATTATTGGTATTGCACGCCTGCGTGGTAAGCCATTCCCGGTGATCGATCTTTCCAGTGCGTTGGGTATGACAAGGACTCGAAAGGCATCCGAATATGACCACTGTTCGATCATCATTTCTGAATTCAACCGTTCTCTGCAAGGGTTTCTGGTAAGCAAGGTAGATAGGATCATTCCGCTTGGATGGGATGCAATTCAACCGCCGCCGGCTTCCTCGGGGCGCTTCAATTACATTACGGGTGTGATCAATGTCGATGATAAAATTGTTGAGGTCATCGATGTTGAACGGGTGTTGAACGAGGTTGCACCGCCAAAGGACAGCACCGGAAAGGGGGTCAGTCTTTCAGAGGAGCAGATTCAACTGTTACGCAGAAAACTGATTCTTGTCGTGGATGATTCGGGTCTTGCCAGAAAACAGATATCCCAGACGCTTGCGATGATCGGCATTGAGCCGGTGATGGCAAATGATGGTAAGGAGGCGCTGCAACTGTTACACGCGCTGCATGCCGAAGGGCGCACCGTAGACTTGATCATTTCAGATATCGAGATGCCTGAAATGGATGGATACACGCTGACACGCGAGCTTAGAAAGGACCAGGATTTCGCCTCGGTCTATATCCTGTTGCACACCTCGCTGGCGGGTGCAGTCAGTCAGGAGTACGCCACTGCCAGCGGTGCCAACGCTGCCTTGACCAAGTTTGTCACGGAAGAGCTGGCCGAGGCGGTTCTGAAAGGTTTGCGTGAAGAGCGCTGAAACAGATGCTGCCCAAGGGATGATTTGAGCATCGCACAAAGTGCGACGCGGGGTTACACTGGCGCGAAACTTCTCAATCGGTTTTCTCTTATCCGCACATGACAGCTGAATTCCATGCCGAGCGTATCCGGATACGTGGACTGGTTCAGGGGGTCGGTTTCAGGCCGACCGTCTGGAGCTTTGCGCATCGCTGCAATCTGCGCGGCGCGGTGTGGAATGATGCCGAAGGCGTGCTTATCGATGCGCTCGGAAGCAAAGAGGCAATAGATAGCCTGATCGCTCTGATTACCCGGCAACCACCACCGCTGGCAAAAATCGATGCCATTGAGCGCCAGCCTCTGGCGATGTCGGATTGCCGGCTTTATCACCAGTTTCAGATTATCGAGAGTAGAGGCGGTGAGGTTCAGACCGGTATTGTGCCGGATGCGGCAACCTGTGATGCCTGTCTGCAGGATATCCGTGAGCCGCATAACCGGCGTTTTCACTATCCGTTTACCAACTGCACACATTGCGGACCCCGACTCTCTATCGTGAAAGCGATACCGTATGATCGGGCGACCACCAGCATGGCGGCGTTTCAACAGTGTGACGCTTGCCTGTCAGAATACCGGGATCCTGCCGACCGACGCTTTCATGCCCAGCCGAACGCATGTCCGGTTTGTGGCCCGCGGGTCTGGCTGGAGGATGCGACAGGTGAACGGCTCAATGGCGGAAGTGATGAATCCCCGGTTGAACTGGCGGCCCGGTTGCTGAAGGCCGGCGCCATCCTGGCGATCAAGGGAATCGGTGGTATACATCTCGCTTGCGATGCAGGCAATGAAGCAGTGGTTGCAAGCCTGCGTGCCAGGAAACAGCGTTATCACAAGGCCTTTGCCCTGATGGCGAGCGATCCGGCCATGATTCGCCGTTATGCCGGCGTCAGCGAACAGGAGCTGTCGTTGCTGAAGAGCGTTGCGGCACCCATTGTGATTCTGCAACGGACGGGGCCGGAACAACTGGCGCCAGCAATCGCTCCGGGACAGCGTTCCTATGGCTTCATGTTACCCTATTCACCGCTGCATCACCTGTTGATGGCCTGCCTGGAGAGACCGATTGTGCTCACCTCGGGCAATCTGTCGGATGAACCCCAGGCGATCACCAACAGTGCCGCTCATCAACGTCTGGCTGGCATTGCCGATTACTGGCTGCTGCACGACCGGGAGATTGTGAACCGTCTGGATGATTCAGTGGTGCGGGTGATGGACGGTGATGCCCGCATGCTGCGCCGGGCACGCGGCTATGCGCCTGCCCCTGTCACTCTGCCTGAAGCGTTCAAGAACACACCACCGATACTTGCCGTGGGCGGTGAACTGAAGAACAGCTTTTGCCTTATGAAGGGCAACCAGGCCATTCTCTCGCAGCACATGGGGGACCTGGAAAACAGTGCCACGCTCAGGGAATACCATCGATCCCTGCAGCTGTATCATGAACTGTTCCAGCATGATCCCGATGTGGTGGTTGTCGATTACCATCCCGATTATCTCTCCACCCAGTGGGGAGAGACGTTTGCTCGAGCGCAGGGAATTCAACTGGAAACCGTACAGCATCACCACGCCCACATCGCCAGTTGCATGGCGGAGCACGGACTGGGTATGGAGCATACCGATGTATTGGGTATAGCGCTGGATGGTCTCGGTATGGGAGATGACGGTGCGCTTTGGGGTGGGGAGTTCCTCAAGGTCAACTATCGGGAATTTCACCGCCTGGGATATTTCAAGCCCACAGCCATGTTGGGAGGCACCAGGGCGATGCATGAGCCCTGGCGCAATACCCTGGCCTATCTGCTGAGTGAATTCACCTGGGAACGCTTGCTTGATGACTATGGCGAACTGGAGATCATAGGATTTCTCAGTAGTAAACCGATGGCCAATCTACAACAGATGCTGACGCGGGGATTAAACTCTCCGTTGGCCTCCTCCTGCGGTCGGTTGTTCGATGCGGTCGCTGCCGCTATCGGTGTCTGCCGTGAACGGACCAGCCATGAGGGTCAGGCGGCGATCGAAATGGAGGCACTGGTTGATCATGGCCGTTTCGACCGGCTTGGGGAGAGGTATGGTTATCAGGCTGAGTGGGTTGCCGGGCAGTATGTGTTGAGCTGGCAGCCGCTCTGGCGGGCCTTGCTTGGAGATCTTCAGCAGGGCGGCACCCCCGAAGTCGTCGCCACGCGATTCCACCGGGGAATGATTCACGCCGTTACCGAAACGGCACTGATCCTCTGTCAACAGTACCGGATTGATGTGGTGGTGCTGTCGGGCGGGGTATTTCAGAACAGAATTCTGCTTGAGGGTGTCAGTGAGGGGGTACGTGAAGCCGGCCTGAAGGTGTTCAGTCCACGCATATTGCCGACCAATGATGGCGGTCTTTCACTGGGTCAGGCTGTCGTGGCCGCCGCGCGCCGTCTGGAAAGAGCCTCCCCAACTAAGGCATAAGGGGGCCTCTCAGGTCTCGAAGCAGTGATGCTGTGCCTTCAGGTGGCGCAGCACTTCAATGCGCTCTTCTGCCGGGATTATGCGTCCATTCTCCCGGTATTGAAGATAGCCCACGTATCCGGACAGGGCATAGGCCGGCATAAACAGGGTGGTGCCGATCCAGATGGCGCTCCCCTGGTAGGGGTCATTATAAAAATCCGGTTTATAGCTGTAGGTTTTTGGCACCAGCCGGGCTATTTCCTGCTCCAGGGCAAGACAGTTGAGTGCCCGATCTTGCGCGATCGGTATGGGTACGGCCGGTGTCCGGTAGAGATCGAAAGGCAGCACGCTTGAGTTCTTTTCCCCAGCGGATGTTTTATCCACTTCTGTCGCTACTGCGGTTATTGATGTCATGAGCAGTAATGGGCAGATGCTGATTACTCTTCCTATTGCGGCTTTCATCTCTCTTCCCTTGACTTTTATCTGGATGCTGGTTGTATCGGCACCGGTTTTGATAAATTGACCAATGGATACAAATCCAAGTGCTGGATATTTAATAACTGTCACATTTTTATAAAAAACCGATGAAAATGCCCCGTATATACTATAGTATAAGAGGTTGCTAATATTATGTTCTATGGAGCATGTGATGCTGGAACTCGAATTTGAATTTTCACTGCGGCCGGATTCCGATCCGCGGCTGGCCCCCTATGTGGTCAAATTCGTCGGCAAATCAATTGTATGGGATGAATCGACAGGTACTGATCGGGTGGTTGGAGAGATCCATGGGCATAAACTGGATCTGGCCGCTGCAATTGTTGATGGCGTTGATCAGTCACTCTTGCTCGACTCGGTCTGTCCTGAGCTGTCTGAATTTTCCCAGACGGCATTTGGTGATGCCGGTTGCCACTATCTGCAGGAGATGGCTGATGGCAGCCTGAAAAAGCAGGAGTGCAGCGGGCTGGTCTATATCAACGAAATATCGGTTGATCCGCACCATCGGGGGAGCGGTATCGGCAGTGCCCTGATGGGAAAGATCGGTCAGATGGTGGATGTGGAAGACAGTATTATTGCCCTGAAGGCTTTCCCCCTTTCTCGGGAGTATGGGAAACGGGTTGCCGCGGATGCCGTGGAGAGAGTCAAACAGTTTTACGAGCGTCTTGGCTTCTCCCATATTGGGGGCGAATTCATGGTGAAACAGGCCAATCTGTGCGACACGATCAAAAAACGCCTGGCCTGGAGAAAGGATCGCCCGGTCGATTCGGCTGTGTCGCAACCGGGAAAGTTTCAGGTTTAATCACAACCTATTATCTGCTGCATTCTGTGTTATAAACTGTCCTTGATCTGAGTGACCGACCCTGCTGTCAGACCATCGCAGGGCGTAGTGGTGCACGGTCTTGATAATGACAAGGACAGGCTATGGCATACCGCAGGTTCAGTTTTGCAGGATTCATGATCCGATGGGTTCTGGCATTATTTCTGGTTTTCGCAACTTACAACCCTTCGGGCTACTCCTGGTACCACTGGCTGGCCGGCGCGGAGAATAAAATAGAACCATTGATTGCCCTGGCCGGCATGCTGCTGCTGATCGGTTGGGTCATCTATGTGCGGGCAACGGCACGTTCACTGGGTGTGATCGGTACCTTGCTGGCGCTGGCGCTGTTCGGGACGCTGGTCTGGGCATTGATCTACTATCAGGTGATATCACTCGACAACACCACACTGCTTGCTTATATCTTACTGATCATCCTTTCTGCCGTAATGGCAACCGGACTCTCCTGGTCTCACATTCGCCGTCGCATGAGCGGACAGCTGGATGTGGATGACAGGGATGACGATGATTAGACAAGAGATTTGCAGACAGTGAATTTTCAGGTGATGGTGCGCAATTTCGCTTTTTCGGTTCTGCTGGCGTGGTTCTGCCCGGGATTGACCGTGACCACGGTTGCGGCAGAGAACAACGGGGAAAATCTCCAGCCGGAAGTGGCTCCCTCGACGATTGAAACACTGGTCTCGTTTGTCAAGTTGCGGCAGGATCTTCTGGAAGATATTAAAATCCTGAATCGACAACTCCAGTCCACCCGGTCGGATGCCGAGAAGGCCGATCTGATGTCACGGCTGGAAAAATTGGAGACTGATCTCAAGACCACCAACCGAAATTTTGAAAATATCGCTGCCGGTGTCGATATCACGACGCTCAGGGGGGAGGTGAAAGAGGATTTCAATCTTCAGAAAGAGGTGCTTGCCTTGATCAGGCCGGCGATTGACGAGATGAAGGAGATGACCGCCCGGGTCCGTCAGAAATCCGCACTCAAGGAGAAGATTGCCTACTATCAGGAGCAGCTGCCGGTTATCACACAGGCGCTGAGCAATATCGAGAAGCTGAAACAGGCGGGTGATAACAAGGCGCTGATTCTGACACTGAAGCAGACAGAGGCGCAGTGGAGCAAGCAGCAGGCTTTTATCCAGAGCGAGTTGCAGGCGGCTCAATTGCAACTGGATAAACTGAATGCGGCGGAGACCTCTATTGCCGAAGCATCCCAGAACTATCTGAAATCCTTTTTCCAGAAGCGGGGACTCTATCTCACCATCGCGCTACTGGTGGTATTCGCCATTATTCTGTTGTCACGCCTCAGTGTGAAGGCAATGCATCGTTATATTCCCGGTTTTCGGGCAAAACACCGCAGTTTCCGGGTACGCCTGATTGAATTGCTGCACCGTATTTTGACCGTACTGCTTGCGATCCTTGGTCCGATGCTGGTCTTTTATGTGGCGGAGGACTGGGTGTTGTTCAGCCTGGGTATTCTGCTGCTGTTTGGTATCGCCTGGGCGCTGCGTCAGACGCTGCCGCGTTACTGGAGCCAGATCCAGCTGTTCCTGAATATCGGTTCGGTACGCGAGGGCGAGCGTATATTCATGGAGGGGCTGCCCTGGCAGGTTGAGCAGATCAATGTCTACAGCACCCTGACCAATCCGGTTGCGGGTATCAGCCAACGGGTGCCGATTGACGAACTGGTGGATCTGAAGTCGCGGCCTTTCCAGACCAGTGAACCCTGGTTCCCCTGTAGTCAGGGGGACTGGGTGATTCTGAACAGTGGAATCAGGGGCAAGGTGACCGGTATTTCCCATGAGATGGTGCAGATGGTGGAGCGGGGCGGTGCCCGCCTGACCTATCGGATGGCGGATTTCCTGGCCGCCTCGCCACGCAACCTGGCGGCCAACTTCCGCATCAAGGAGATTATCGGTATCAGCTACAACCTGCAGAAGGAGAGCACCCGGAGCATCCCCGAGACACTGCAGAACTACCTGTTTCAGCGGTTGCACCAGGAAGGTTACGGCGAACAGCTGTTGAATCTGCGGGTCGAATTCGCTGCCGCCAACACCTCTTCCCTGGATATTGCGGTGATGGCGGATTTCAGGGGTGAAGTGGGTGATCTGTATAACCGGCTGCGGCGTGCCATCCAGCGCTGTTGTGTGGATGCCTGCAGTGAATATGGCTGGGAGATCCCGTTCCCGCAACTGACCCTGCATGGTGCGGTTTCCGCCACAGAATAATCAGGCAGTCTATCGGGGTAGCGTCACCACCGCTTCAAGGCCCCGTATCTTTCCTTTGCGCAGGGTGACATCTCCGCCGTGAGCCCGGGCAATGTTACGGGCGATCCCGAGGCCGAGTCCGGTCCCTCCGGTCTCCCGCGCACGGGACTCTTCGCGCCGATAAAAGGGATCGAACAGCTCCTCCAGTTCGGCTTCGGGAATCCCGTCACCCTGATCGGCAATAATGATCGTCAGCTGTTCTCGACTGTCGTTGAGCTGTATCTCGGCGGCGTTGCCGTAGCGTACCGCATTCTCTATCAGGTTCATCAGGCAGCGTTTCAGAGCCAGCGGCCGCCCAATGTAGGGTGCGGCTTTAGCGGCTGCCAGGGCCACCGGCCAGCCCAGCTCCCGCGCATCATCCTGCAATGACTCAAGCAGTCCGCTGATGCTGATCTGCACGGGCTTCTCCTTGCTTTCGGTGCCGCGCAGGTAATCCAGCGTCGCCATGACCATCTGCTCCATGTCATCCAGGTCCTTTTCGAATTTTGACTGGAGTGCTTCGTCCTTGAGTAGCGCCAGGCGCAACCGCAACCGGGTGATAGGGGTCTTCAGGTCATGGGAGACGGCAGCCAGAACCCGACTGCGATCCTCGATAAACCGGCGCAGCCGGGTCTGCATGGTGTTGAATGCCCGGACGGCGTTTTTGACTTCCCGCGGCCCGCTTTCATCGAGTGGTGGATAACGGATATCTTTGCCGATATTCTGCGCCGCTTTCGCCAGGGTGCCGAGTGGTCGGGTGACCCAGCGAACCGCCAGCAGTGAGAGCAGGATGATTGAAATCAGCAGCACAGCCAGATAGGCCAGCAACCTGTATGGCCACTGCTCGACTCCTTCGGGGAGCGAACGCAGGACATTCAGCCAACTGCCGTCGGTGAGTTGAATGCTGGCTTGAAAACCATTTCCGGGGGAACGTGATCGATAGGGACGGGGCTCTGCAACACGACGTTCTTGCCTTGCGTCACGGTGCTGGCGCCAGATTGGGCGTTCCACCCGGGTGTCGCGGATCGGATGAATGGCCACCTGGATCTCCTTTTGCCCGGGCAGCGCCTGACGCAGCAGTCTCTCCAGGTGACTTGACGGGACGGTTTCCGGGCCTTGTGGCAGGGGTGCATCGGAAAGCGTGGCGTGGAATTGGGCGGTACTGAATGCACTGACGATGCGAGTGCGTTCCGGCCGGGGCGTATCCTCCAGCAGATAGACCAGGGCGGCGATTCGCTGGATCAGTTGTATCCCGGTGTTTTTCCGGATCAGATCGACGCGATCCTTCAGCAGCAGCCCGGTGCTGAGAAACTGTGCCAGCAGCAATCCACCGATCAGGATCAGTACCAGTCGACCAAAAAGTGAGCCGGGAAGCAGTTTCATACGGGCCTGCCGCTAGCCTCAACGCGCGCAGTGAACACGTATCCTTCACCGCGTACCGTCTTGATGATGCCGGGCTCCTTCGGGTCATCTTCCAGGCGTCTTCTGAGGCGGCTTACCAGAACATCGATGCTGCGATCGAAGGGATCGGCTTCCCGGCCCTGGGTCAGGTCAAGCAGTTGATCCCGGTTAAGTATCCGGTTGGGGTGCTCCAGAAATACTGTTAACAGACGATACTCGGCACCGCTGAGGGGTACTACAATCCCCGATGACGACACTAGGTGGCGGGCTATCGGATCCAGTGTCCAGTCGGCGAAGCGTATGGCCTGGGGTGTTGACTCCGACTGATCATAAGGAAGCGAGGTGCTGCGACGCAGGACGACCTTTATGCGAGCCAGCAGTTCCCGTGGATTGAACGGCTTGGGCAGGTAGTCATCGGCTCCCATTTCCAGCCCCAGGATACGATCCATTTCGTCACCCCGTGCGGTGAGCATGATAATGGGTATTCTGGATTTCACCCGCAGATTGCGACAGAGTTCCAGACCGTCGGTCCCTGGCAGCATCAGATCCAGCACCACCAGATCGATGCGCTGATCCTCCAGTACCCGATTCATTGTTTTGCCTTCACCCACCGTGGTCACACGGTAACCGTTCTGCTCCAGGTAGGCCCGCAGCAGTTGACGGATTTCCAGGTCGTCATCGACCACCAGAATGTGTTGCGTTTTTTCCATGGACTCTTTATACCCGATCAGCCAGCCTGCCGGCGGCTGGTTTTGTAACAGAGTGTAACAGTTGGCGTGTTGTTACTCAGGATTACAAAAAGGCATGATTTTGCAATCGACGGCTTACATTGGGCTGTTCTCATACTGCCTACAGGAGGGGGTATGCCGCTCCATCAGCAGAGAGGGTAAATCATGAAACGTTCAAGCAAGGTTATTCTTACAGCGGTCACCGTGGTTGGTCTCAGCCTGGCGTCGCTCTCGTATGTATCCGCCAATGGCCGCTATGACCGCTGTGGATATGGTCAGGGGCCGATGAGTATACAGGATGGGGGCAAGGGTCAATGGGGTCGCCACGGTTTTGGGCATGGCAGATCCGGTGATCCTGTGGCCAGAATGGGGCAGGGCCTGGATATGATGAAATACAAGCTGCGGATCACTGAAGCACAGGAACCGGCATGGCAGGCGTTTGAACAGAGCATGCAGCAGAAGATGAACGCGCGCATGGAGCAACGGCAGGCTGCCCGTGAGAGTGGTGTGTCGATAACGGTCCCAGACCGGATCGAACGTATGCGCAACGGGGCCGTGCAGATAACCGAAATGGCCGATGCCATCGAGAAACTCTACGCCAGCCTGACACCGGAACAGCAGAAGATTGCCGATGCGATGCGGCCGATGGGAGGCATGGGGCGCATGCGCTAAAGTGCAAACGGTGTGTTAGTTGATTGGCGTCCGCCTTCATGGCGGGCGCCAATCTGTTTTCAGGTCTGTAGCTCCGTGCGGTTGGCGAACAGCTCCAACGCCTCCGGGTTGGCCAGTGCCTCCTTGTTCTTCACCGGACGACCGTGCACCACCTCGCGTACCGCCAGTTCCACGATCTTGCCGCTCTTGGTGCGCGGTATGTCGTTCACCTGCACCACCCGGGCCGGCACGTGACGCGGCGTGGTATTGGCGCGGATCTGTTTCCTGATCTTGTCGATCAGGCCATCATCCAGGGTCAGGTCGTCCCGCAGGCGCACGAACAATACCACCCGCACGTCGTCTTCCCACTCCTGGCCGATCACCAGGCTCTCCACCACCTCGTGAAGTTGCTCCACCTGGCGGTAGATCTCGGCGGTACCGATACGTACGCCACCGGGATTGAGCACGGCGTCGGAGCGGCCGTAGATGATGATGCCGTCCTGGGCGGTCAGCTCCACGTAGTCGCCGTGACACCAGACGTTGGGGAAGCGATCGAAGTAGGCGCTGTGGTACTTCTCGCCGTCGGGGTCGTTCCAGAAGCCGATCGGCATAGAGGGGAAGGGTCTGGTGCAGACCAGCTCGCCCTTCTCCTCGCGTACCGGCTGGCCCTCGTCGTTCCATACCTCCACCCGCATGCCCAGGCCACGACACTGCAGTTCACCGCGGTAGACCGGCAGCACCGGGTTGCCCAGCGCGAAGCAGGAGATGATATCGGTGCCGCCGGAGATGGATGAGAGACAGATATCCTGCTTGATATTCTCATAGACGAAATCAAACGCCTCCGGCACCAGCGGCGAGCCGGTGGAGCAGAGGGTGCGCACGCTGGAGAGGTCATGGCTCTGGCGCGGCTTCAGTCCCGCCTTGTTGATGGCATCGATGAACTTGGCCGAGGTGCCGAACTGGGTCATCTTCTCGGCATCCGCATAGTCGAACAGCACGTTGCCGTCCGGGTAGAAGGGGGAGCCGTCATACAGCAGCAGGGTCGCCTCGGCGGCCAGTCCGGAGACCAGCCAGTTCCACATCATCCAGCCACAGGTGGTGAAGAAGAAGGTGCGATCCCCCGGTTTCACGTCGGTATGCAGGCGGTGCTCCTTGAGGTGCTGCAGCAGGGTGCCGCCGGCGCCGTGCACGATGCATTTGGGGACCCCGGTGGTGCCGGAAGAGAACATGATGTAGAGCGGATGATTGAACGGCAGCTGCTCGAAGCTGATCTCCTGTGCGGCATAACCATCAATGAACTGCCCCAGGGGCAGGGCGTCTTCGATCGCATCCAGTGCGAACGTGTCCCGGGTGTAGGGGATTACCACCACTTGTTCGATGCTGGGGATGCGGCGACGGATCTCACTGATCTTCTCCAGGCTGTCGTGGGACTTGCCGTTGTAGTAGTAGCCGTCGGCGGCAAATAGCAGTTTCGGTTCGATCTGGCCGAAGCGATCGACCACGCCGTTGACCCCGAAGTCGGGGGAGCAGGAGGACCAGATCGCCCCCAGACTGCTGACGGCCAGCATGGCTACAATGGTCTCCGGCATGTTGGGCAGGTAGGCGGCGACCCGATCGCCTTCACTGACTCCGGCCGCCTTCAGTGCCTGGGCCACCCGGGAGACCTGGTCATAGAGTTCTCGGTGACTGACCCGTCGTTGCACCTTGTCCTCGCCCCGGAACAGCAGCGCATCGCTGTCATTCCGGCGCCGCAGCAGATTCTCGGCAAAGTTGAGCCGGGCCTGGGGAAACCAGCGGGCACCGGGCATTTTGTCGCCCTCCTCCAGCACCGTGGCGCCCCGGGTCTCGGCGATGACACCGCTCTCTTCCCAAAGGGCGCTCCAGAACGCCTCCGGCCGGTCGATGGACCACTGGTAGAGAGTGGGGTAGTCGGCCAGTGCAAGGCCGTGCTTCTGGTTTACGAAGAGACGAAAACGGGTCAGGTTCGCCTGTTCGATCTGTTCGGGTTTGGGTTGCCAGAGTGGTTCTGCCATTGATATCTCCACCGGTAAAAATACCTTACGCTTACGTAAGCGTCACGGAAGGATAGCATCGATCAGGCAGAAAATGAAAACGGCACGCTCTGTCGCTTGAACGTTGTTTCCGATCGCGAGTTTTTAGCCGCGAATGAACGCGAATAAACGCAGATAACAGCCTGTCACACGTTCCTTGTTCCCACGCTCTGCGTGGGAACGCCTATAGCCCTCAACGGCTTGCCGTCTCTTCACCGATCACGCCGCGCCGCAACTGATCCAGCTCGATCGACTCGAACAGGGCGCGGAAGTTGCCCTCGCCAAAGCCCTCGTTGCCCTTGCGCTGGATGATCTCGAAGAAGATCGGGCCGATCACCGTGCTGGTGAAGATCTGCAACAGCAGTCCCTGTCCCTCGGTAGGCGCCCCGTCGATCAGGATGTGGTTTTTACGCAGCCGGTCCAGGTCCTCACCGTGCCCCGGCACCCGCTCGTCCACCCGATCATAGTAGGTATCCAGGGTCTCCTGCAGGGGCATTCCGTTTTTACGCAGCTGTTCCACCGTAGCGTAGATGTCATCGGTACCGAGGGCGATATGCTGTATGCCCTCACCGTGATACGCCTGCAGGTACTCCTGGATCTGGGACTTATCATCACTGCTCTCATTGATCGGGATGCGGATCTTGCCGCAGGGACTGGTCATGGCACGGGACTTGAGACCGGTCAGCTTGCCCTCGATGTCGAAGTAGCCCACTTCTCTGAAATTGAACAGCCGGGAATAGAACTCGGCCCACTCATCCATGCGGCCGCGATAGACATTGTGGGTGAGGTGGTCGATGTAGGTGAAACCAGCTCCCTTCGGGTACTGATCAACACCCTCGATGGGAACAAAGTCCACGTCATAGATGCTGCCCTTGTCACCGTAGCGATCCACCAGGTAGATCAGGGAGTCACCGATCCCCTTGATGGTGGGAATGTTCAGTTCCATGGGGCCGGCCTTGGTCTCCACGCCCCAGGCGCCGTGCTCCAGGGCCATCTGGTAAGCGCGTGCCGCATCCTTCACCCGGAAGGCGATGGCGCAGGCACTGGGTCCGTGCTGACGGGCGAACGAGCGTGGGAAGCCGGTTTTCTCCGCATTGATGATGAAGTTGACGTCACCCTGGCGGTAGAGGGTGACAGCCTTGGAGCGGTGACGGGCGATGGCGACGAAACCGAGCTGCTCGAACAGTTGGCCCAGCGCTTCCGGCTCCGGTGAAGTGTATTCGACAAATTCGAACCCGTCGGTGCCCATCGGGTTGTCCCGCAACTCTCCCATGCTTACCTCCTGGCCACTGGCCGGTTATGCGTTCCCACGCAGAGCGTGGGAACGAGGGGATCTTTCGAAAGGCTCAGGGTGAACGCTATTATTGACCGGCTGACTCCACGACCACCCCGAGCGTATGCCCGCCTCAAACCCTTCGCGTCTATTTCCGTTCATTCCATCCTTAGGTCCGTAAACGGTGCATCCTTGCACCACTCCTCGTGGCTGAATTCCTAACTGGCTAAGCCATTGGATCACTCGAACGCTGCTCGGGTTCAAACCGCGTCCGGCTGATTCTCCGGTCTTGCCCGCTCAAAGGCGTCGAGGGTCAGACAGTGCTGCTCGATCGCCACGATACGCGGATAGGGTGTCAGATCCAGTTCAAAACGGCGTGCGTTGTAGAGCTGCGGCACCAGGCAGATATCGGCCAGAGTCAGCCGGTCGCCGAAACAGAACGGTCCGTTGGCTGCGGTCTGCTTCAACATCTGTTCGATCGGGCGAAACCCCTCGTTGATCCAGTGGTGATACCAGCTCAGCTTCTGTGCTTCACTCACGCCCAGTTTCCCGGTCAGGTACTTCAAAATCCGCAGGTTGTTCACCGGGTGGATGTCACAGGCCACCATCTGCGCCAGGGCGCGGATCTGCGCCCGTTGCAGCGGGTCACCCGGCAACAGGGGTGGCTCGGGTTCCACCTCGTCCAGGTATTCGCAGATTGCCAGCGACTGGTGCAATACATCGCCACCCACCTCCAGGGCCGGCACCAGTCCCTGGGGATTGACCGCCCGGTACTTTGCACCGCCATCCTCCCCCTGTAGCAGATTCACCGGCGCCTGTCGGTAGTCGAGCCCCTTCAGATTGAGCGTGATACGCACGCGGTAAGCGGCGGTGGAGCGGAAATAGTCGTACAGTGTCAGCATGGTCCGACGTACTGCTCCACCTGCTGGTCGATATCGCCGAAGATGTTGTTGCCAGCCCCATCTTCCATACGGATGCGGATGGTGTCGCCGAAGTTCATGAACGGCGTCTCCGGCTTACCGTTGTTGATGGTCTCGATCATACGCACCTCTGCGATACAGGAGTAGCCGACCCCGCCGTCGGCAATGGCCGAACCCCACTCGGTGTTCTGCTTGTTGGAGACGGTGCCGGAGCCGATGATGGCGCCGGCCCCGAGCGGACGGGTCTTGGCGGCATGGGCGATCAGCTGGGGAAAGTTGAACGTCATGTCCACCCCGGCATTGGCCTTGCCGAAGGGCTTGCCGTTGTAATCGATCAACAGCGGCAGGCTGAGCCGGCCATCCCGCCACTGCTCGCCCAGTTCGTCCGGTGTCACGGCGACCGGTGAGAAGGCGCTGGAGGGCTTGGACTGGAAGAAGCCGAAACCCTTGGCCAGTTCGGCCGGAATCAGGCCGCGCAGGGAGATATCGTTGACCAGCATCAGCAGGCGAATCTGTTGTGCCGCCTGTTCGGCATCGCATCCCATCGGCACGTCACCGGTGATCACAGCGACCTCGCCCTCGAAGTCGATACCCCAGGTGCTGTCCGCCATGCGGATCGGTTCCCGGGGACCAAGAAAGCTGTCGGAACCACCCTGGTACATCAGCGGATCATGCCAGAAGCTCTGCGGAATCTCGGCGCCACGTGCTTTTCGCACCAGCTCCACGTGATTGACGTAGGCGCTGCCGTCGGCCCACTGGTAGGCGCGGGGCAGGGGCGAGGCGAGCTGTGTCATATCCAGTGTAAAGGTGTCTGTCGCACTGCCCGCATTGAGCTGTTTATATCGTTCCTGCAGCTTTGGCTCAGTTGCATTCCAGTCATCCAGTGCCGCCTGCAGGGTGGGTGCAATATCGTCGGCACGTACCGCGCGGCTGAGGTCCCTGGAGACCACCAGCAGCACACCGTCACGCCCCTGTTTCAGTGAAGCCAGTTTCATTGTTGATTCCCTTTGCCCTCGCTTCGGGGCTGCCTTGTAAAAAACTATTGGCCGCGAATGAACGCGAATAAACGCAGATAAGGACTCGATCCTTCATCAGGTTTGGGTTCGCTCTCTCATCCCAACCTCTGCACTGTGGTGAATACACTTTGCATAAAACCATTCGTGTTTATTTGCGTTCATTTGCGGCTTCTATAAATGGCTCTTCCCCTGATCGAGTGGGTAGTCTTCATCGGGTTATCGCTTCAGGGTAAAGATCTAACCCGCCAAGATAGAAGTAAATGGCATTGGCAAACCGCTCTTTGTTACGGAAGCCTCTGCTGCGAACCTTGATCATTT
>JACDJC010001928.1_pt1 | contig 17289 bp, 13 predicted proteins | sample 7454191 | NCBI WGS metagenome assembly JACDJC01 (sample SAMN14253291, study PRJNA609438) | sludge metagenome | isolation source: sludge after 25d culture with pyrite and EDTA | collected 2018-12-20 | reverse complement strand
TTGAACCTGGTAACAGGCCGCAACCAGTTGAGTTTAGTTTCCGAATCGGAATTGCAATTAATGGCTACCAGCCAGTATAGTGCTTTTTTGGCTGAACACAAAGTGTTAAGTTCTGGCAATAAACAGGCTGCAATGGTTGACCGCGTAGGTGCGCGTATTTCCAATGCAATTACGAAATATTACAATGGTCAGGGACAACAATCGGTTATTGAGGGATACAAATGGGAGTTTAATACCATAGAGGACAAAGCTGCTAATGCCTGGTGTATGCCCGGTGGAAAAGTGGTGGTTTACACAGGCTTATTGCCTATTACGCAAACCGAAGCAGCACTTGCCATAGTAGTTGGACACGAAATTGCCCATGCCGTTGCAAAACATGGCAGCGAACGAATGAGCCAGGCCCTGATGCAGCAGTTGGGAGGTATGGCTCTACAGGTTGCTTTGTCTCAAAAACCACAGGAAACCCAAAATTTGTTTATGCAGGCCTATGGCGTTGGAAGCCAAATTGGAGCTGTACTGCCATGGTCGAGGCAGCAGGAAACGGAAGCCGACCAGTATGGGTTAATATTTGCAGCAATGGCCGGTTACAACCCGCAGGAAGCAATTCCCTTTTGGGAAAGAATGTCAAATGCAGGCGGAGAAAGCCCTCCTGAATTTTTAAGCACACACCCTTCCGATGAGACAAGAATAAGAAAGCTGAAACAATTTATGCCCGAAGCCATGAAATACTACAATCAGGCAAAATAAACATGTGAATGATGTAAATTATTTCAGGAATTGTGTAACAATATTCAGTGCAGTATGGATGATCTTTGTAAGTATAAATTTTTTAATCAATAACAATTAATATTATGAGTTCAGGAAAAGTTTTTTTGGGCGTATTGGCCGGAGCAGCCGCCGGCGCGTTGGCAGGGATTTTATTTGCCCCTGCAAAAGGATCGAAAACCCGTAAAGAAATAACACGGAAGGGTGAGGACTATCTTAATGCGTTAAAGGACACTTTTAACGAATTGCTGAATGCTTGCACTGAAAAAATTGAAAAAGTAAAAGATGATGTTTCCGATTATGCCGATAGAAAAATGGGCAAAATGGAAAAACCCGAGGAAGAAGCAAAAACAGTTGTTGAGTAGGAAAATTTTCAGAATAGTGTGAACATTCCGAAAAGTTAAATTGAGAGTATGTTGAAAGAATTATTGAAAATAGAATCTCCACGAGAAATTAACAAGTCGTTTATGGCTTCATTGAGCTCCTTCAGTTTGTTAAATCTGATTGAAAAGATGAACCATAAACCAACCTTGTTTAATGGAGATTTACATTCAATGATTCTTTTAAATTGTCCCGAAAAACAGATTGTGATTACTACATTTGATAAGGGAATAGAAATTAATTCATTCCAGTCGAATGATTTAATAGTACTTCAGGTTGTTTGGGGAAAATTAAGGTTTCATACTTCTGAAAAATCATTGACTTTGAGGCGGGGTGAAGTTTTTACGTTTGATGAAAAAGAATCCTACACTTTAACAACTGAAGAAAGAACCGTATTTCTTTTAACACTTATTTCCGAAAGCCTGGGGCAAACGAATATTGATAATGCTGCTGAAGCAGTAATATAATGCAGAAATACTATGGATGACAACGCGAGATTAATTGAATCCCTGCTGGAAAGTACCTTTAAGTATGGAGTAGCGGAATTAGAGCTGCTAAAACTTAAAACTTTAAACAAAACATCGGATGTGGTTTCCAGTCTGGTACCAAATGCCATTGTTTTTTTAATCCTTGGTTTGTTTCTGCTTTTTCTCAATTTAGGTCTGGCTTTCTGGTTAGGTAACATCTTAGGAAATAATTTCTACGGATTTTTTGTGATAGCAGCTTTCTATGCAATTGCAGGGCTTATTATGCATTTTTTTATGCATAAGTGGATTAAAAGGAAAATTGGCAATTATCTGGTTAAACAGATGTTAAAATAAACTGATATGGAAAATATATCCACACCTGCCGAACTTAATGAAGCAATTCAGTTGCTGGAAGCGGAAAAATCTGCTCATCTTCGGGAGATGAGGGAAAATTTTTTCCTTGCCTACGAGAGCATTAAACCCGCAAATCTCATTGAAAGAACCATGAAAGAGATTGGTTCCTCCTCCTATCTTTTCAATAATATCTTTAACGTTACGCTGGGACTGGTTGCAGGCTTTCTTTCAAAAAGAGCACTTAGGCTTAGCAGGTCAAATAATAAATCCAGAAAACTTTTAGCCTTGGTTTTACAGTTAGGCGTTACAAACCTGATTGTTTATGCACCGAATGCTATAAAGTCAATCGTCCAAAATATTTTCAATAAAAGGGAAAAGGAAATAAAATCCGTCTAAACGTAGCAGTTAAAACATTTATTATATCTCTGTACGTAAAAACGGTACTGATTATAATTGACTTATTTGCCTTTGTTTCACATTGTATGTTGCTCAGTAAGTTATTAATCCCTTAGGTTCACCTGTAAATGTGTGAATGATGTAACTCTTTTTTGGAATTATGTAATGTATTATTGGTTAAATCCATAAACCTTTGTAAAGTGGTTAAAATTAAAACTTTATAAAATGAATAAATAGTGAAAATTATTGATCCTGTAATAAGAACGGTTAGAAAACTTCCCGATGTAAAAAAGCAAGTTATTAAGCTTGGTGAAAAAACGGTTGAAAAAACCCAGGAAGCCAATGTTTTCTTTTCAGGGATAGGCGAATTCTTTTTATTTCTTTGGCAAACTGTAAATGAAACATTTTCACTGAATTTTGAATTTAAGGAATTCCTGCGTCAGTGCTATCAAATCGGGTACAAAACATTACCGCTTATTTCGGTAACCGGCTTCATAATGGGGTTGGTTCTCACCATACAGACCCGGCCGGTATTGGCCGATTTCGGTGCCGTATCCATGCTTCCCGGAATGGTAACTTTATCAATCATTCGGGAAATAGGGCCGGTTATTACCGCATTAATCTGTGCAGGGAAAATAGGTTCGGGCATGGGGGCTGAGCTGGGCTCAATGAAGGTGTCGGAACAAATTGATGCCATGGAAGTTTCGTCCACCCGTCCCATACGTTTTTTGGTGGTCACAAGGGTTTTGGCTGCCACGCTAATGATTCCCATTTTGGTTTTATATGCCGATGCACTTGGAATTCTGGGAAGCTGGGCCGGTGTAAACATCAAAGGAAGCGTCAGTTTTGTGTTATTTTTCAATCAGGCATTCAGGGTAGTTAATTTTATGGATTTTTTTCCCGCCGTAATTAAAACGTTCTTTTTTGGCGCCGTAATCGGTTTCGTGGGGTGTTACAAAGGTTATTCCGCAGGACGCGGAACAGAAAGCGTGGGCAAAGCAGCCAATTCTGCCGTTGTGCTTGCTTCTCTGCTCGTGATAATTATCGATTTGATTGCTGTTCAGATAACCGATATGCTTACATAGTAAAAAAATAAGAAATGGTTAATAATGAAACGGTTATACCGGAAAGTACAAAAATGCCTGAACTGGTTATTGAAATCACTAACCTAAGTAAAGGTTTTGACGATTTGCAGGTGTTAAAAAACCTGTCGTTAAAACTTTATGATGGCGAAAACCTGGTTGTACTCGGAAAATCAGGCTCCGGAAAATCGGTTCTTATTAAATGTATTGTTCGCTTGCTAAACCCCGACCAGGGAACAATTTTAGTTTTGGGCCAGAATGTGAGTGAATTAAAAAACAAGGAATTAGCAAAGGTGAGAAAAAAAATCGGGTTCCTTTTCCAAAGCGGTGCGCTCTACGACTCCATGACCATTAAACAAAATCTTGAATTTCCTTTACGCAGAATTAAAAAAGATCTTACCAAAAAGGAAAGGAATGAAAAAATTAAAGAAGTTTTAGAGAATGTAGGATTAGCCGACACGCTGCACAAAATGCCCTCCGAGCTTTCGGGCGGAATGCGGAAACGGGCAAGCCTCGCGCGTACCATAGTTGTAGATCCGATGATTATGCTGTACGATGAACCAACAACCGGACTCGATCCGGTAACTTCTGACGGAATAAGTGCACTGATTAATGAGGTTCAAAAAAAATATAAAACTTCATCCATCATCATCACGCACGATATTGAATGTGCCCGCGCCACTGCTGACAGAATTATCATGTTAAAAGACGGCGAAATTTACATGGAAGGCAACATCGATGATTTTGAAAATTCAACCGATGAGGTAATCCAATCTTTTTTTAAACAAAAAACATAAAAAATGGAAAAACATACACCACGGTTTAAAACGCGTTTAGGAATTTTTATTGCAGGAGGAATTGCCATTTTTGTAATTGCCATTTTTATTATTGGCAAACAACAGAATTTATTTAATCCTGTGTTTAAAATTACAACCAACTTTCATAATGTGAGCGGGCTGCAGGCCGGAAATAATATCCGGTTCTCGGGAATCGACGTTGGCATTGTCGATAACATTAAAATTATCAATGATTCAACCGTGCAGGTTGACATGCTTGTAAGAAAAGATGTGCAGCATTTTATAAAGGCAGACAGTTATGCAAGCATTAGTTCCTCAGGAATTATTGGCGACCGGATTATTATTATTACCCAGGGAAGCAATAACTCACCTATTGCAAAAGACGGAGAGCATATTTTGTCAAAAGAACCGATTGAAACCGATCATATTATAAAAAGTTTAAAAACCAGTGCAGAGAGTGCTGAAGTGATTACGCTGCAACTTGCCGAAATAATGATGAACATTAACAGCGGACAGGGAACACTGGGCAGGTTAATCCAGGATTCTACAATTGCAGAAAATATCAATCAGACCATTGAAAACTTCAAAAAGAGTTCCGAAGGGCTCGATGAAACCATAGAAGTTACCAAAGAAAATGTGTTTGCTTTTATGGAGAGCCTGCAAAAAACTGCCTCAAAAACTGAAGTAGCTTCCAACGAACTCGGTGAAATTATGACAAAAATAAACAGTGGCGAAGGAGCTATTGGAATGTTACTCAAGGATACGTCTATCGTTAATAACATTGATGAAACCATTATCAACCTGAAAGAAAGCAGCATAGGGCTGAATGAAAACATGGAAGCGCTAAAACACAATTTCCTTTTCAGAGGGTATTTCAGAAAGCAGGCAAAAGAGAAAGAAAAACTGAAGCAGGATTCGATAATGAGAAATCCAGTGGATAAGGAGTTAATTCAATTGAATTAGGCATTTAACGGATAGGATTAAGAATGTGGCTAAAGCCCATTTAAACTGCACATTTAACTATTCCGTCAGCTAAAGCTGACGGCAATAAAAATACAACAGAACAGATTCTATTGCCGTTCACTTTAGTGAACGGATTTGTGGGTTGAAAGTATGCAAGGGGTTTTAACCCCATTACAACTTGTTTGTCCATATCTATAATGTGTCTAATTCAATCAAATAGAAAAAAATAAACCGTCGGAAATGAAAAGCGAAAATGTGGATAAAAAGTTCGGCAATATTATTTTTTGTTTTACTGATGGCAAATGATTTCGCATTTGCACAGGATGCTATAGCCCAAAAAGATTCAACCCATCTTTACGAGAACATCGAAACGTATGCTGAACGCACCCGGTTTACCAAATTTATGTTCCGGTTGTTCTTCAAGCCGGTTTCCCCGGCTCCGGTACAAAAAGCACTGAATAAGCGGCTGATACAGAAACCTTACAGCTTCTTTGAAGGAAAAATTATCAGGAAAATCGATATTATAACACTCGACCCGTTTGGATATTCCATTGGCGACACCATTACGGCATCGCTCAACTTTTTATCCAAAACCGGAAACAGGTTTCATTTAAAATCCCAACCCAACACCATTCGTAACCTTTTGCTGGTGCATAAAAATCAACCCTTCGATTCGTTGCTGGTCAAAGAATCGGAACGGCTGGTACGCAGCATGAACTACATTACCGATGTCTCATTTTTTGTTCAGGTTGCATCTGAAAACTCTGACTCTGTAGATATTTTCATTCGCGAACTGGATAGCTGGAGCCTGATTCCCGATGGCTCATTTTCAGCTTCGCGCCTTAACTTTAAACTGCGGGAAAACAATTTTATTGGCTTGGGGCATACCTTCCAAAATGGAATCATCTGGAACCATTCAACCGGCGACTTTGCTTACCGGATGAAATACTTCGTACCAAATATCCGCAACACCTATATCAATTCCACCCTGCAATACGGCACCGATGAGTACGGTAATTTTATAAAAAGTTTTGCTGTGGACCGACCGTTTTTTTCCCCTTTGACCAAATGGGCTGCTGGCGTAAATTTTTCGCAACACCTGCACAAAGATTCAATCTGGACAATCAACACGATGCCTTTTAAATACACAGCGCAGGATTACTGGGCGGGAAGTGCTATGCCTGTTTTTAGGGGAAATTCAGAATACAGCCGTACAACCCGGTTTGTTTCTACCGCGCGTTTTATCCGCATTCGTTTTACCGAAAAACCCGCTGAAACTATTGATACATTAAGGTTTTACAACGACGAGAATTTTTACCTCGCAAGCATAGGCATAACAACACGGTTGTATGTAAAAGACAAGTATATTTTCAAATTTGGAATAACAGAAGATGTTCCGGTTGGAAAAGTGATTGGTTTGACCGGCGGTTATCAGGAAAAAAACAGCTTGGGACGTTTCTATGTAGGATCGCGTTTTTCTTCGGGCAATTATTTTTCGTGGGGATACCTGAGTTCCAATATCGAATTTGGTACATTTCTCCGTTCAGCGCATGCGGAGCAGGGCGTTTTCAAAGCCGGAGCAAATTATTTTACGAACCTGATTGAAATCGGACAATGGAAATTCAGGCAGTTTGTTAAACCGCAGGTAATTATTGGCATCCACCGCACCAGTTATGACAGTTTAACCATTAACAACGAATACGGGCTAAGAGGATTCAATAGCCCTATATTGTCGGGCACCAGCAGGTTGTTGTTTACAGCGCAGACACAATCGTATGCTCCATGGGATTTTATCGGATTTAATTTTGGTCCCTATTTAAACTTCTCGCTGGGTATGCTTGGCGATGCAGAAAAGGGCTTTCGGTCCGCCAAGGTGTATTCACAAATAGGATTGGGCGTTTTAATAAAAAACGACAACCTGGTTATGAATGCTTTTCAATTATCCATCTCCTTTTATCCCTCAATCCCCGGTAAAGGGAATAATATTCTCAAAATGAACTCTTTCCAAACGACCGATTTCGGCTTCCGTGATTTTGAGATTGGAAAACCGGAACCGGTAATTTTCCGGTGATAAGGGCATTTTTTGAAAATCAAAAAGTGGGAAAGATGTAAAACAATTGAGATTTTGAATAAATTTGTAAAAATTAATAACGATCCAATGAAAACAAATGGCGGTAGGCTTATGATTAAAGTTCTTTCCGATGCAGGAATAATTCCCGGAATTAAAGTTGATACAGGAGCAAATGCAATTATGCAGCTCGCCGGGGAGAATACACTTCCAAAATGGAGACGGAAATCTGATACAGTGTGCTGCCATCCTAAAGTTTAGTAGATATTATAATTCTAATTTTTTTCTATGTCATTTTCAAGATGAGTAAGTCGGGTATAATTATAAAACGAATAATAAGGGTGGCATTATGGGTGACCCTGGGTTTTGTATTGCTTTTTATTTTGGTTGCCTTGCTTATCCAAATTCCTTCCGTTCAAAATAAAATTGTCAGATATGCCTCTTCCTTTGTAAGCAGTAAAACCCATACAAGGGTGGAAATTAAAAATGCAGGCATCTCATTTCCCAATGCAATAGTTTTGGAAGGAATTTATTTGGAAGATACCCAATCCGACACGTTGATTTATGCCGGAAGGATGAAAGTTAATATAGCGCTTTACGACCTGCTTTTAAGTAAGATAAACATAGCCTCCATTGCTCTTGAAGACGCAACCATAAAGCTTTACAGCACTCAGTCCGAACCGTTGTTCAACTACAATTTTCTGATAACAACATTCAGTGATACCACAAAACAGGAGGATAAAAAACCATCTGCCCCTTCCAAATGGACATTCAGCATTGATAAGGTAAACCTTACAAACGTAAAGTTCACCTATAATGATGTTTATGGCGGGATGAGCGTGTTCGCAGCAACAGCAAATTCGGATGTCAGGGTTAAGGAAATCGCTCCCGAAAAATCGTTATATGCGTTTAATGAATTGTTGTTAAACGGACTAACCGTAGATGTACAGAGGAGTGAACCGGTAAACCAACAAACAATAAATCAGGAAAAAACTCTGCCAAAAGTATCCGCAAAAAAACTTCAGATAAGCAATTCCTCGGTAACTTATTCCGACTCAGTTAATTATATGTCGGTTATTTCGGTAATAGATGAATTAGGACTTGCAGATGCTTTGATTGACATACAAGAGGAATTTTTGGTTTTTGACCGTTTAACCTTAGCGAAAAGCGATATACGTTACCACAATTTTGAGCCGGAATTTTTAACCGGTTCGCTAACTGCAGATACCCTTTCGTCTTCCGGAAATAATTGGAAAGTTACAGTAAACAGTATGAACATGGCAGATAATCATTTTATTTACCGGGTGGGAGATGTTGCTGAGGCGAAAAATGAATTTAACCCCGGTTATTTGAAATTTGAACACCTGACCATTGACGCAAATGATTTCTATTATGATAAGAACCTTGTTAAAATAGCAGTAGAAGAACTCAGCGCTACTGATCAGAATGGATTTGTAATCAACAGTCTGGCAACAAATTTTAGTATGGATAAAACTTCAATAACTGCGGAAAAACTAAAGTTAAAAACCCCAAATTCAACCATCGATGCCGATTTTTACATTCAATACTCTTCACTCGAATCGTTTACCGGGGATTATGAATTCAGTGACCTGAATCTGGTCATGCGAAATGTGAACTTTAAAAATCAGGATGCACTCTATTTCAGTAATGACCTGATCAATCTGCCATTTTTTACAAACCTGACGAACACCACTTCCTTGAGCGGAACAGTGAGCGGCCAGTTAAACAACCTTACCGGCAGGGACCTGGTTGTCAGAACCGGTGAAAATACCAAACTGGAAACCGATTTCACTATTGCCGGGTTACCCGATGTTAAAGAAGCTTTTTATGATTTTCCAAACCTGAAAATAATCTCAGGTAAAAATGATCTTGAAATGCTGGCAGGTCCGTCAATTCCGGAAAATATTGAACTGCCTGAAAATTTGAATTCAGAAGTTGTTTTCAAAGGGAAAATCACGGCATTCGAATCAACTGTTGACATCAACAGCAGTTTTGGAGCCATAAACCTTGATGCAAGGATTGACAAGGATGAAAATTTCAGTGGGATTATAAGTGTAAACCGGTTTGATGCCGGCAGGCTTCTCAAAGATACTGTTCTTTACGGGCCTGTTTCCTTAGCCGCCGAAGTATTGGGACAGGGGCTGGACAGAGAGAAAGTAATTGCCGATATCAAAGGCGAAGTAACACAGCTATATCTTAACAGATATACATACCAGAACCTTACACTGGATGGAACTCTCACCGGACAAAATTTTTCGGGAAAAATAAATCTGAATGATGAGAATGCAGTATTCAATTTTGAAGGTTTTGTGGGTTTGAAGCCCGGAGAAGAATTCTATCAGTTCAGGATGGATGTGCCGGGGGCAGACCTTCAAAAACTCAATATAACGAAAGAGGATATACGGGTCGGGTTGGTTATAACGGCAAATTTTGAAGGCAGAACGGTTGATAAACTTTATGGGAAAGGTGGAATTACAAACCTTACAGTGGCTCAGAATGAACGGGTTTATAAACTTGACTCACTTCTTTTCTCTTCAGTAAATGAACCGGGTAAAAGTGAATTTATCATCAGCAGCCCGCTGGTTGATGCCAAATACTCGGGCAACATATCACCGGTAGATATTTCATCGGAACTTACGCGTTTTATCAACCACTATTTCCCGGTAACTGATAAAGTTGAGATGGCCACGGAAAACGAGCCAGCTGATTTTAATTTCGAGATTCAGCTTCACCCCCACCCCATCCTTTCACAAATTCTTATTCCACAGTTAAATGTGTTTCAGCCGGGAATCATTAAGGGAAGTTATAACAGTGAAAGCAGCGATCTAAAACTACACGCAATTATGAACAGGATTGTATATGGCACCACAGAAATTGCAGACCTGGTCATAGATGTAAAGTCTGATGCTTCTGAACTGGATTATTCCATATCGAGCAGTGCGGTTTCAAATGACCTGGTAAAACTGGAAAACTTCCTTATTGATGGCAAACTGGCAGATAATACTCTGCTTGCCGACTTTTCATCAATTGATGACGACAAAAGGAAAAAGTTTGTAATCCGTTCGCAAATAACAAAAGAGGAAGGCAACTTAAAACTGGCGTTCAACCCTGACGATTTCTTCCTGATGTATAATCAATGGGACATAGACCCGGAAAACTATATAGAATTTGGTTACGACGGTTTATTAATCCATAACCTGTTTATTAACAATGCGGTAAGCCAGGTCAGAATTTTTTCTGAAAATCAGCAGTTTAATGATGATCTGAATATTGAACTAAATAATTTCAAACTGGACGACATTTCCCGGATTATCGAAAAAGATACAAGTTTCGTAAAAGGAACGGTTGATGGGAATGCAATACTAAAGCGGGTAAACAATACCTATGGTGTAATTGCAGATGCAAAAATCAGCAATTTGTTGGTCAGTGAGGTTCCGGTGGGCGATGTAACTATAAAAGCAACCAACCCCGAAACCGGAAGATTTGACCTGGATGTGAATTTATCGGGGGCTGATAACAACCTTTCGGCTGTGGGTTATTTTATAGCCGGCGATGGCGGCAATTCAGTTAATGTAAAAACAGATGTTCAGTCGCTTTCGATGAAAACCATCGAAGCATTTTCGATGGGACAAATATCCGAATCTTCGGGAACTTTGTCTGGAAATTTAACCATTCAGGGATCCGTCAGTACTCCTGATATTACCGGCGAGCTGGTATTCAATGATGTGTATGTAAATCCGGCAGTGCTGAATAACCGGCTGCACCTGAATAACGAAACCATTCAGTTTAAGCCCGGAGGTATCTGGTTCAATTCGTTTACCCTCTCCGATTCCGGTCAGAATAAAGCAACCATCAATGGTTCTGTACAGATGAAAAAATTCAGCGATTTTGTTTTTGACTTGCAGGTAGAGGCAACCGACTTTTTGTTGCTCAACACTACTTCGCGCGACAATAAAAATTATTACGGACGCATGATTATCGACAGCAGAATCAATGTAAACGGACCCATGGAACAATCGGTTATTAACGGAAGAATGCGGATTAAACGAGGGTCCAATTTCACTTTTGTTGTCCCGGAAGAGAGGCTCACCACCGACAGGGGCGAAGATGAGGTTGAATTCAATAGTCCTGAAACCTTGAGCCCCATTCTTTACCGCGACGAGAAACCCGAAGTGCATGCAACAGGTTTTACAGGATTTGACCTGTCCACCATTGTTGAAATTGATAAACAGGCTACTTTGCGGCTTTTAATGGACCCGACATCCACCGATTCACTGGTGGTAAGAGGCGAAGCTGCTTTAAGTTTTTCGATTGACAGAAGTGGAAAAATGAGCCTTACCGGTGCATATAATTTAGACGAAGGCAGTTATCTGGTGTCGCTCGAATCGGTGGTTAAACGCAAATTTGATATTTTGCCCGGAAGTACCATCATCTGGAATGGCGACCCTTTGGATGCAGTAATTTCTATTAATGCAAGATATGATGTAAGAGCTGCCCCTTACGACCTTGTAGCTTTTCAGATGTCGGGAATGACTGCCGCTGAAAGCGGCGGCTACAAACAACAATACCCGTTCTGGGTGTTGTTAAAGCTGAGGGGAGAGATTCTGCAACCTGTTATCAGTTTCGAAATACAACTGCCGCCTGATGAAAAAGGAATATTAGGTGGCGCTGTAAACCAAAAACTGAACTTGCTGAACGAAGATGAATCAGCACTGAATAAACAGGTTTTTGCCCTTTTGGTGTTGGGCCGCTTTATTCAGGAAAATCCATTGCTCACTGCTTCGGGCGGTACTTCAACTTTAGTGCGTTCAACGGTAGGGAAATTTTTATCTGCTCAGTTAAATCAACTGACTTCTAAAGTAATACCCGGCGTAGAGTTAAACTTTGACATTCAATCGTACGAAGATTATCAGTCGGGCCATGCAGAAGGACGCACACAAGTTGAAATCGGGATCAGGAAGCAACTTTTTGACGAACGGCTTTCGTTTCAGCTCGGAGGCGCCATTGATGTAGAAGGGAAAAGGGCAAGGCATAACCAGGCAACCGATATTGCAAGCGATATCCTGTTAGAATACCGGTTAACAAAAGATGGTCGGTTCCGGCTTAAAGGGTTCAGGCATAACCAGTACGAAGGGGTTATCGAAGGGCAGTTGGTTGAAACCGGAGTAGGAATCGTTTATGTCCGCGATTTCAACCGTTGGATGAATTTTTTCAGAAAACTGAAAAAGAAAAGTGATTCAACCCAAATCGAAAAACAGCCATGAAACGATGCATCCGATATATCAGCATTTTTATTTTTGCCTGTTTGCTGCTTACAGCATGCAGCGGAATAAAGTATTTGCCTTCCGGCGAAAAGCTTTATACCGGCGCCGAGGTTAAGCAGGAATACAACGAAAATCTTAAAAAAAATAAAAAACGATTTATTGAGAAGGTTGCAGAAACCGGCATTCGCCCTCATCCAAATAAAAGTTTTCTGGGAATGCGCCCCCGGTTGTGGTTGTATATGGTAACCAGCGACAACCCCCATACCTGGTTGGGAAAATGGCTCAGAAAAAGGGGGAAAGCCCCTGTATATCTGAGTAGTGTTAAACCCACAGCAACTGCCGGAATCATAGATGCCAGGTTGTTTAATATTGGCATTTTTAATGGTATTACCAGTTACGAAGTTGTTGAAAAAGAGCACACGGGCAAAATAATCTACACCAGTTATATTCATAAACCTTATACTTTTGGTGAACTGACTTATGCCATTGCTGATGACAGTTTAGAACAGACGATTCTTTCAGAAAAAGAAAAAACCCTGGTAAAACCTGGCAGAGATTATAACCTCGAAATTTTACGCGCCGAAAAAAACCGTATTGATGCTGTGCTGAAAAACAAAGGGTACTACTATTTCAATCCCGACTATTTGCTTTTTAAAGCCGACACATCCTCTGCCGACCGCGTCGTATCGTTCCAACTTACATTAAAAGACAGTGTTCCCAATAATGCACTGACAGTTTACAGCATCAATCGTGTTTTCATTGATCAGGATTACACTTTAACGAAGGAATTTTCTGACAAAAATAGAGACACACTGCATTATCGCAATTACGTGTTTCGCGACTCAAAATCAAAACAAAACATCAGACCACGGGTCATATTAAAATCGGTTTATCTCCGGAATGGCGAAATCTATTCAAGGCAAAATCATAACATAACCCTTAACCGGTTGATGTCGATGGGTAATTTCAAATTTGTTCAGGTAAAATTTGCCGAAAACAATACTTCCACCGCTGGTTTGCTGGATGTGGACATTTTAATGACCACCATGCCCCGCAGAACCTTCAGAGCAGAAATGGATATCGTGTCAAAATCGAACAATTTTGCAGGCCCAAGGATAAACCTCAGCCTTCTCAACAGGAATACATTCAGAGGTGCCGAATTGTTAAACCTGAACATGGGAGGATCATATGAAGCACAACTGAGCGGGAAATCCGAAAATTTATATTCCTATTCCTTTAATCCTCAGCTCGAACTGACTTTCCCTCAACTGCTTGTTCCTTTTAATCCCGGCATTAAAAACAGCATCTTTACACCCACAACACGGCTCTCACTTTCCTACAACTATCTGAAAAGGGTTAACTATTTCGACATGCAGACTTTTCAGTTGGGCTTCGGCTACCGGTGGAAAGAAAATATCAGGAAACAACATGATTTTAGTCCGGTTGGGTTGAGCTTTACCTCACTGACCAACGAATCTAATGTTTTTAAAGAGTTGCTGGCAGCCAATCCGTTTCTGAAGAAGAGCTACGAAGAACAGTTTATTGCCGGTGCCGTTTATTCTTTCACCTACAACGAGCAGGTTGTCCCGTTGAAAAGAATGCAGTTCTTTTTTCAGGGCACAGCAGAAACCGCAGGAAATGCACTTTCGCTGGTAAAGATAATTGGCGGGACAAAGCCCTCTTCCGGTAATCCGTCTTCAATAGCAGGATCCATATATTCTCAGTTTGCCAAACTGAGTGCAGATTTTCGCAGTTATTATACTATTGATGTGAACAATAAACTGGCTATGCGATTTTTTGCCGGTGTTGCTAAACCCTATGGAAATTCTTCCATATTGCCCTATTCAAAGCAGTTTTTCAGTGGTGGCGCCAATAGCCTCCGTGCGTTTCAAATCAACTCTGTGGGGCCGGGAACTCACTTCCAGGATGGAAGTACCAGGGGTTTTCTGCAATTGGGTGGCGATATTAAGCTCGAACTAAACGGAGAATACCGCTTTACCATTTACCGGTTTTTTAAAGGTGCACTGTTTGCCGATGCCGGAAATGTGTGGTTACATAAGTCGAACCCCGCCGGCATTGGAAGCCCGTTTGTGTTTTCGAAGTTTATGAATGAAATGGCTGTAGGTGCCGGTGCAGGTATCCGGTTCGATGTTTCCTTCTTCCTTTTACGGTTCGACCTTGCCTTTCCGCTGAGAAAACCCTGGCTCGAAGATAACCACCGCTGGGTTACCAAACAGATAGACTTTGGCAGTTCTGCCTGGCGAAAAGACAACCTGATACTTAATGTGGCTATCGGGTATCCTTTTTAGTTTAGCCTGAAAAATAATTTCCAAATTTATTTGTCAATTGTCATTTCCGGCTTGCCAATGTGTGAATGATGTAACTTTTATCCAAAATTATGTAACATTTTATATTCAAAATGTTCCCAACTTGCTTCTGTTATCCCGTTTGGGATAATGCCGGTATAGAAAACCACAGGCATGGTGAGAAAACGAACTTATGTCTCAATGTTTTTCATAATCGGTGTAATTGTTCACTTAAAATGATTAAAATGAAAAAATCAATTTACCATCTTACTTTGATTGCCCTGATAGTTGGTTTGGTGTTTACATCCTGCGTATCGGGCAAAAAATTTACAGCTTCGGAAGCCAGGGCTGATAAGCTGCAAAAGGAAAATGCAACAATCCATAACCAACTGAATGAAAGCAAAATGCAATCAATGAAGTTGAAAGATGAAATGGCATCCCTTCAAAAGGAAAAAGATACGTTTCAAAAAGAATATAATTCCCTTCAAAATGACCTGATGTTGCTCTCAGCCGAATCAAATATGACTATCAGGGACCAGGCCGGGCGGTTAAAAGAACTTCAGGATATCATACAATCTCAAAATGACAAAACCACCAGTCTGAAAAATTCAATTTCAAAAGCATTGTTAAATTACAAAACAGACGAACTGAATGTTTACCAGCAGGACGGAAAGGTTTATGTTTCGCTCGAAGAAAAATTGTTGTTTAAATCGGGCAGCGATGTTGTTGATCCGAAAGGGAAAGAAGCGCTAAAATCGTTGGCAAATGTACTGAACAGCACCAGCGATTTCACCGTGGACATTGAAGGGCACACAGATGATGTACCTATTAAAACCCAAAGGTTCAAAGACAATTGGGATCTTAGTACCGCCCGGGCTTCATCTATCGTCCGCATTCTTACAAAAGATTATGGTTTTGATGCCTCGCGTATCACAGCTTCGGGTAAAGGCGAGTTTCATCCGGTCAACCTGAATACATCAGTTGAAGGACGGGCAGGAAACCGCAGAACTGAAATCATCCTTTCGCCTGACTTGCAGGAAATATATAAGCTTTTGTATCAGTAAAACGCTATTGCCGGTATTAAAAAGCTGCATCACCGCACCCCAATATTGGAGTGCGGTTTTTTTTAAAAATGTGTGAATTATGTAAATCTTTAATAGAATTGTGTAAAGAGCAAACCTGCAGAATAGCCTATTCTTGTGGAATTCATTTATGATTAACATTTTAAAAAGACAAAAAAGCCATGACCGAAATTCAGTTTAATAACGAACTGCTTAATTTAAGTGACCAGCTGTATTTTTATGCACTCCGTTTAACATCCGATCCTGAACGCGCAAATGATCTGCTTCAGGACACCATGCTGAAAGCACTCACCTATCGTGATAAATTCACGCAGAACATAAACTTTAAAGCCTGGTTATATACAATAATGAAAAACACATTCATCAATGATTACCGCAGGAATGTAAAAATAAGGAACACGTTTGACGACTCAAACAATGATTTTCATCTGTTGTTCCCCAAAGACAAGGTTTTCCCGGCACCGGATTCATTCTACAACATAAAGGAAATTCTCAAAACCATTGATGAACTGGAAGATGAACAACGCATTACGTTCACTATGTTTATTGAAGGGTACAAATACAAAGAAATTGCTGAAGAACTTGATATTCCTCTTGGAACAGTGAAAAGCAGAATATTTTTCACCCGGAATAAGCTGAAAGAATTACTGCATGAATATTCGGACTATTAATGCCGATCGAGTGTCATGTCAAGTATAAAATGCAGGAATTGTCATTTCGTGCTTTTACCTAAAGCCAATAAGGTTATGTTGAATTAATCGCGAATTTGCGAATTCACGAATTCACAGTAAAAGGCAGATTATTTATGCCACCGGTTGCGTACATCAAAAGCATGCCCCTTGGGGCATAATATGAATAACCCCGGATAAGCCGTAGGTGCAATCCGGGGTAAACGTATCCCATTTCCACCGGGAACCCCAAAGGGGTTCAACAGTGTAAAACTGAATCATGTTTAGCAATAAGCCAATAGGGTTGAATTAATCGCGAATTTGCGAATTTGCGAATTCACGAATTTGCGCCTTCATGGAAATCAATCCCCCTGAATCCCCCTTCGCCAAGGGGGACGAGCGTTGATGAAGCCCTAACTTGAGAATCTTTCGCCCCTTCAGGGCTTTAGAAACATGCATGCACTATTACATAGGGCGTTGCCCTATGCTAATGGCTCTGAGCCCTTTAGGCTCAAAAATAGCAGAAATTTACCTCATTAATTATTTGGTATTCTGCTGTCGTTGTTGCGAATTTGCGAATTTACAAATTTGCGAATTCACAGTAAAAGGCAGGTCATTTATGCCACCGGTTGCGCACATTAAAAAGCATGCCCGAAGGGGCATAATTTGAATAAC